>JACCDW011465850.1_pt1 | contig 38604 bp, 39 predicted proteins | sample 7449781 | NCBI WGS metagenome assembly JACCDW01 (sample SAMN15323449, study PRJNA562643) | freshwater metagenome | isolation source: river surface water | place: USA:Blue River Watershed | collected 2017-08-18 | reverse complement strand
GTGAGGTGATCATAGGGTTGAAGTGTGAATTGAGCACATCACGCGTCAAGCAGCTGTTAGGCAAAGACTTGGCGGAAGTCCAAGTCATCAAAGCGGGCATGCATCAAAAAGAATTCAAGATTATTGAAAGTAAAGTGCCTTCATCACATGAATGCAAATGACGACTCGCTATTTTTAAAGAAGAAAATTGCTGAGGGTAATGGCTGGAATGTTTATTTCAAGATCAACCAACCGCCAACAACCTGACATCTTTCAACGCATCTTTCATTTCAATTTGCGCCAACTTCAGGTCGTAAGCCGTTTGCAGGTTCAGCCAATATTGCGGTGATTGCCCCAGTGCGCGTCCTATGCGCAAAGCCAATTCAGCCGTCATGGGCCTGTCGCCTTTCAACACGTGCGACACACGCATGGCCGAAACGCCAATGGCATCGGCAAACGCGGCTTGGGTCATGGCCATTTCTTCCAATGTCTCGCGCAGAAATTCACCTGGGTGAATAGCGGGCATTCCATTGATTGGTTTTTGCTTGGTCATTGTCATGGTTCCTCAGTGGTAATCCACAATTTCAACATCGTACGCATCACCGCTATCAAACCGAAAGCATAGACGCCAGCGGTCATTGATGCGAACGCTCCATTTGCCAACCATGTCGCCAACCAATGCTTCAAGCCTGTTGGAGGGCGGCATGCGCATATCGTCAATATCTGTGGCTGCGTGAAGCTGGGTCAACCTCATGAGCGCGCGCTTGAGAATTTCAGGCGGCAATCGGCGAGACTTGCCCGTGCCAAACAAGCTTTCGGTTTCGTCACTGGCAAAGCTTTGAATCATGACTGCATCATAAACAATATGTTTATTTTCGCAAGATTTGTCGGTCAAAAGAACCGACCCGTGTTGGGTGGGTGATTTCCCCTAAACCTTGACCCACATCAACCCACCAAGCCCCACCCCCGCCTAGCATGACCCCATGCACCCATTGCAGGGCGCGCAAGTGGTTTGCTCGCCTGCTTCGGTGCGATACAAAGGCTTGTCAATGGACACACATGGGCTTGGCACCGCGTTGGTGGGTGGCGGCGCATGAACCGTTTGTACCTGTGGGGTCTGTTGGGTGCGGCCGCATTGACGGGCTTGGGGTTGGGGGGCTGGCAATGGTGGATGGGGCCCATTACGCCCGTGCAGGTGCTTCAGCGCCAAGACGTGGTGCAAACCATGGTGGCCAGTGGCCATGTGCAAAGCCCGCACCGCACCGATGTGAGCGCGCAAATCACCAGCCGGGTGGTGGCCATCCCCGTGACCGAGGGTCAGGGGGTGCGGCAAGGGCAAACCTTGATCGAGCTTGACAGCACCGAGGCCCAAGCCAACCACCAGCAAGCCCGAGCCAATGTGCTGCAAGCTCAGGTCAATTTGCGTCAGTTGGGCGAGCTGCGCTTGCCAGTGGCCGAGCAAACCAGGTTGCAGGCCCAGGCCAACTTCAAAATGGCGCAGCAAAGCTTGGCGCGCAGCCAAGCTTTGTTTGACCAGGGCTTTGTGGGCGCATCGGCCCGCGACGACGCACAGCGCGGCTTGGATGTGGCACAAGCGCAATTGCACATTGCCGAGCAACAGCACCAAAGCCTGCAAGCCGGGGGCAGCGATGTGGCCGCGGCCCACAGTGCTTTGCAGGTGGCGCAAGCTGGAGAGGCCTCGGCCGCTGCGCGTTTGCGCCACACCCGCATTGCTGCCCCCATCGATGGCGTGCTGATCGCGCGCAGCGTGGAACCCGGCGATGGGGTGCAGCCCGGCAAAGTGTTGATGGTCTTGTCGCCCAAAACCGATATGCAATTGGTGTTGCAAATTGACGAAAAAAACCTTCACCTCTTGCACCTGAAACAAGCCGCTGTGGCCAGTGCCGATGCCTACCCCGATCACCGGTTCGATGCCGAATTGGTCTATATCAACCCACGGGTGGACCCGCTGCGTGGCTCGGTGGAGGTGAAGTTGCAGGTGCTCAAGCCACCGGCTTATTTGCAACAAGACATGACGGTATCGGTGGACTTGGCGGTGGCCCATCGGCCGCAGTCGCTGTGGCTGGCGCAAACAGCGGTGCAAGGCACGGCTGGCGATGCCACTTGGGTGTGGGTGGTGCGCGGGCAGCATGTGCAGCGGCAAACCATCCTTTTGGGCCTGAGCCACCAAGGCCGGGCCGAGGTGTTGACGGGCCTCCATGAAGGCGATGCGGTGGTGCTCAAGCCCATCCCTGGCCTGCGCGAGGGCATGCGCGTTCGGGCCGTGTCGCCATGAGGCACAACCGATGGCAACCCTTTGAATGGGTGGTGGCCATTCGGTTTTTGCAAGAGGGAAAAATTCAAACGGGCTTCATCGCGGTGGGCATTGCGATTGGTGTGGCCGTGATCGTGTTCATGTCGGCCTTGTTGGCGGGCTTGCAGTCGAATTTCGTCAACCGGGTGCTCACCGGGCAAGCGCACATTCAGCTGCTCAATCCCAAAGAAACCGTGCGCCCCTTGCGCGATGGGCCGATGGACCCGGCGCAAGAGTTGGCGCAAATCCAAGTGCCTTTGCAAAGGCCCAAAGGCATTGACCAATGGCAAAGCTGGGCCATGCCTTTGGCTGCGATTGCCCAAGTGAAGGTGTTGTCGCCCTCGGTCACGGGTGCAGCCTTGGTCAGCCGGGGCAGTGCCACCCGCTCGGTGTCGGTGGTGGGGGTACAGCCCGAGGTGTATTTCAAGATCATCGCCATGCCTGACAAAATCGTGCGCGGCCAAGCGCTGATCAACAGCGAAACCATTTTGATTGGCACCGAACTGGCCAGCGACTTGGGTCTGGGTGTGGGCGACAAACTGCGTTTGTCTGCGGGCACCGGTCGGGTGCAAACCCTGACCGTGAGCGGTATTTTTGACCTGGGCAACAAGGCGGCCAATGCACGCAACACCTTTGTGTCTTTGCGCAATGCCCAAACCCTGTTTGACTTGATCGGTGGTGCTTCGGTGCTGGATGTGACGGTGCACGATGTTTACCAAGCCGAAACCATTGCCCAACAAATCCATCAACTGACCGGCTTGCAAGCCGACAGTTGGATCAAAACCAATGAACAGTTTTTCACCGCCGTCAGGGCACAAACCACGGCCAATACCGCCATTCGGTTTTTTGTGGCTTTGTCGGTGGGCTTTGGCATTGCCAGTGTGTTGGTGGTGTCGGTGGTTCAGCGCTCGCGCGAGATCGGCATCTTGCGCGCCATGGGTGTCTCTCGCGGTCAGGTGTTGCGGGTGTTTTTGATCCAAGGCGGTTTGCTCGGTTTGGGCGGCGCGGTCTTGGGTTCTGCGATTGGCGCTTTGGCCCTCTACCTGTGGCAGCGGTGGATGCGCAATGCCGATGGATCGGTGATGTTCCCCTTGGTGCTTGACTCAGCCCTGCTGATGCAAACCCTGCTGCTGGCCACCCTCACCGGATTGCTATCGGCCTTTGCACCGGCCTTGCGGGCCGCCCGCTTGGACCCGGTGGTGGCGATTCGGGGATGAGCGCATGAGCACCGCGCCTGCCACCCCCACACCGGTCTTGGTCTTGCAGGGCATTCGCAAGTCCTTCAATGTGGGTGAGCCCAATGAAACCGAGGTTTTGCACGGCATTGACCTGAGTCTGTGGCCGGGCGAGTTTTGTGCGGTGGTGGGGCCATCGGGTTCGGGCAAAAGCACTTTGCTCAACATCGTGGGTTTATTGGACCGACCCACCCAAGGCGAGTTGCAAATGACCGGCCAAGAAACCACCCGCATGAGCGATGCGCAGTTGACCCATTTGCGCGGTCACCGCATTGGTTTTGTGTTTCAGTACCACCATTTATTGGGTGCTTTCAGTGCGCTGGAAAACGTGATGATGCCCATGTTTGCCGATACCGGTTTTGTGACCGAGGTGGCGCACCAACGCGCCAGTGCCTTGTTGGACAGTGTGGGTCTCACCCCATGGCTGGATGTGCCCGCCAGCCATTTGTCGGGCGGTCAGCAGCAACGGGTGGCGGTGGCGCGGGCATTGGCCATGAAGCCGGCCTTGATCTTGGCCGACGAACCCACGGGCAACCTGGACACCAAAAGCGCCGATGGGGTGTTTGCCTTGCTGCAGCGGGTGTGCAAAGAACAACACACCTCGGTGCTGTTTGTCACCCACAACCCTTCGCTGGCCCAGCGCTGCGACAAGACCATCGCGGTGATCGATGGCCGGGTGGGGGGGACATAGCGGCCAGCGGTTTACTCGGGGTTGAGGCCTGCAAAAGCAGCGCGCTCGGCCCACAAGGCGCGGTCTTTGCGCACAAACTCGGCAAACTCATCAGCCATCAGCAGGGTGGGCACGCAGCATTGTTCCAATTTTTTGAGCAGCGCTGGGCTGGACATCGCGCGTTTGACCGCATTGCTGTAGCGCTGGATCACGGCATCGGGCGTGCCCGCTGGGGCGTACATGCCGTTCCAAGAGCGCACCTCAAAATTGGGCATGCCGCTCTCGGCCATGGTGGGCAGGTCGGGCAAGATGTCGATGCGCTTGGGCGAGGTCACGGCAATCGCCTTGACCCGGTCGCCTTGCACAAAGGGCAGGGCAGCGGCGTAGTCCAGGAACATGAAACTCAGTTGCCCGCCCATCAGGTCGGTCACCGCCAAGGGGCTGCTTTTGTAGGGCACGCCCACGCTGGTCAGGTTCAGGCGTTTGAGAAACACCGCACCGGCAATTTGGCTCACCGATGCGCCCCAGCCATAGGCCGCTTTATCGGAATTGGCTTTGATCCAAGCGGCCAATTCATTGACCGTGCGCACCGGCATGTCTTTGCGCACGATCAGCACATAAGGCGCGGTGAGCACCATGGCAATGGGTTTGAAGTCTTTCACCGGGTCGTAAGGAAGTTTTTTGAACAGCACCGGGTTGATGGCATGGGTGGTGTTGGAGGTGAACAGCAGGGTCTTGCCGTCGGCCGGGGCCCGGGCCACAAATTCAGCGGCCAAAAAGCCATTGGCACCCGGGCGGTTGTCGATCACAGCGGTTTGGTTGAGTTCGCGCCCCACCTCTTCAAACAAGGGTCGCGCCACGTTGTCGGTGCCGCTGCCGGGGCCAAAGGGCAAGACCACGCGGATATTGCCGCTGTCTTGGGCGAGGGTGCCAGCGGCGGCCCATGCGAGGGTGAAGGCTACCAGCCAGCGTGGAAACATGCTCATGGGGTTCTCCTTGGTGGTGCGGTCGGTGTTGCCCAGGGCACACCCCAACCGCTGGAGACCACTTTAGCGCCTGTCAAGCCGCTGGACCATGCGGGTTTAAGCCAATCCCAGCCAGCGCAAGGCATTGTCTTGGCGCAGCGCTTGGCGGTGCTCGGCACTCAATTGCAAGCGTTCCACCCGCTCGGCCGGGCGGCGGTCCATAATGACAAACGGGTCGTCGGTGCCCACCATCACCTGGCCCACGCCGTAGGTGTAAATCAGGTGGTGGATGCTGGCCTCGTCATACACCAAGTCGTCGACAAACATTTGCCGTGCCATGGCCCGGGGCGAATGCTTCAATGCGTTTTGGATCGGCGGCATGCAGGTCCACGCATGCTCCAGCCGGGCCACCAACACCGGCAGTGAGCCGCCGCCATGGCTAAAGGCAATGCGCAACTGCGGCAAGGCCGCCAAGCGGCCCGAGGTGATCATGGAAGCCGCCGACAGGCCAATTTCCCCTGGAAAGGCCAGCGCTTGTTCCAGCGCCGGCGGGCCGACCAAGCGGTCCATGCCAGCGGGTCGCAAGGCGTGCACAAAAATGGCGGCCCCCAAGCTTTGGGCGGCTTCAAAAAACGGTGCAAAGTCGGGGTGACCAATCGGCTTGCCGTTGATGTTGCTGCCAATTTCCACGCCAGCCATGCCCAACTCGCCCACCACGCGTTCCAGCTCATGGATGGCCATGTCCACATCTTGCATCGGCACGGCACCCAAGGCGATGAAGCGCTCCGCTTGCGCGCCCACTTGCTCGGCCAAGCGATCGTTGAGGTAGCGGATCAACGACTTGGCATCTTCAGCTTCCAACCAATACGACAACAACTCGGGCATGGGCGAGACCACTTGGCGGGTGACCCCGGTTTCGGCCATGTGGCGTGTGCGCTCGTCGAAGTCAAAGCAACTGGTGGGGATGGTGCGGTAGATCTTGTCCTGGATCATCACATGGCGCTGGCAACTGGACTCGGCAGGCGCGATGGAAGGCCAGGCCACGCCCTTGCGTGCGCCCACATAGGCGGGAAAGGCATCGGGCACCCAATGGGTGTGGGTGTCAATCAGGCCGCAGTCGCAAATGGGTTTCAAGGTTTTGGGCATGGCATCAAACCGGGTGATAGGCGGCAAACACTTTGTTGGAGTTGAAGATGTGGGTCTCGACAAACGCGCTCCACTTGAGCTGGGCCCCCAGGGCTTGCATGGCCCCCATCAGGGGCGACCAATTCAATATTTCTTGTTGCCCCGCATGCTCAAACTGGGCGGTGCTGCGGCCATGCCAATAGGCGTAGTCGCCGTCCACCAAGGCTTGGTAGAGCGCCCGGTCGCTCACCGTGTCGGGGCGCAAGCGGTGGGTGTGGTCGCACAAAAAAGCATGGGACCAGCTGGACGAAGCCACCACCGCCACCCGCCAAGGCGAGTCGCGCAGAATGCGGGCGGTGGCAGCGCCCAGGTCCATGCAACGCGCGGGCGAAGGCGAAGGTGGGTCAAAGTCCAGCGCATCGTTGATGTGGGTCAAAAAGCCACGCGCCGAGATCACTTTGCGCCCATAGCAATTGATGGGCACGCTCAAGGTGGGGTAGTCCCAACCTTTGCGGTCGTAGTCCAGGTACAAGATGGCATTGGTGAAGGCATGCGCCAAACTGGCATGGTGCAACGGCTTATAGGCATAGGCCACATCAAAACCCGCTTCGATCAGGCCAGTGGTCAGTTGTTTGCCCACATCGCGACGGCCGCGCAAGCGGTAGTGCACATCCGGGCCTTCGCCCCAGGCATTGGGTTTGCCGCCATCCATCATGGATGAGCCTTGCGCATGCCGCCACGGGTACACGTCCAAGTCGTCATAGGCACAAACGGTAAACGGCGGGATGATGTCTTCTTTGAAGTTCTCATACTGGTCATCGCCCCACAGCAAGACCAAATCGGGGTTGAAGCGGTCGAGTTCTTCGCGCATGCGGCGAAACTGCGCGACCATCGCCGCCCGGTGTTGACCGGCAGCGAGGGTGCCTTGGTCTTGCCCCCATTCGGCTTGCATGGCGGCAGGCCAATTAGCCGGGTCTTTGGCGGCATCGGGGATGCCCGGGTCTTTGAGCGTGGTGCGCAAAATGCCCGACATCATGGCATCCGGGGTGGACAAGGGCGGGTAATGCGACAGGCCCAAGCCCAGTATTTCAGCCATGGTGTATCTCCTCTTCAAGGCATGGGTCCACCGGCCTGCAGGGTCAGGCTGGGATGGGGCAAATTGTGACGCATTGGGCCCAGGCCCACGCGGCTGGCCTGTCCTGTCTAAAATCGCCCGCTCTGTGTCGGATCCAAAGCCGCGCAGGTCCACCACACCCCTTCACCTTTTTTCATACCGAGGCGGCCCCATGAACTCTGACACCTTGCTCGACACCCAAGCCCTGCTCAACACCCGCGTCGACGCACCCTTGCCCAGCCGTCGTTTGGCCTTGCAAACCGCCTTGGGCGTGGGCTATGCCGCTGCGGCATTGCCCCTGATGGCCCAAACCGCCATCAAAACCCCCAGCGACGGTTTGACCACGGGCGAGGTGGTCATCGATGTCAATGGCTACAAAATGAATGCCTACCGCAGCGCACCTGCAGGCAAAACCGGCTTGCCAGTGGTGCTGGTGATTTCGGAAATTTTTGGGGTGCACGAATACATTGCCGATGTGACCCGCCGCTTGGCCCGCGAAGGCTATATGGCGATTGCCCCCGAGTTGTTCTCCCGCCAAGGTGACCCGACCAGCTTTGGTGAGATCGCCAAGCTGCAAAGCGAATTGATCGCCAAAGTGCCCGATGCCCAGGTCATGGGCGACTTGGATGCCTGTGTGAAATGGGCCGCAGGCCAAGGCGGCAATGTGGACAAATTGGCCATCACCGGTTTTTGCTGGGGTGGTCGCATCGTTTGGTTGTACAACGCGCACAACCCCAAGCTCAAAGCCGGTGTGGCTTGGTATGGCCGCTTGGTGGGCCAGTCCACTGCCACCACACCCAAGCACCCGGTCGAGTTGGTGGGCAGCATGCAAGCGCCGGTGTTGGGCTTGTATGGCGCGGCCGATACCGGCATCCCCGTGAGCACCGTTGATCAAATGAAGGCCGCGCTGCAAAACGCACCGGCGGGTGCCAAAAAATCGGAGTTCGTGGTGTACCCCGACATGCCCCATGCCTTCCATGCCGATTACCGCCCCAGCTACCGGGCCAGTGCCGCGCAAGATGGTTGGCAGCGCCTGTTGGCTTGGCTCAAACAAAACGGCGTGGCTTGATGCCAGGGGTCGCGGTGGTCGCCCGCGTTCTCAGCAGGCCTGCTGACACCACCGCTGGTTTGGCATGAATTTGCTCTACATCGTGTTGGGCACCCTGGCCGCCGGGGTGGGCAGCGTGCTGCTGGCGGCCTTGTTGGCCCGCGCTCTGCTGTCGGCCTACACCCAGCACTTGCTCAGTTTGGCCGCTGGCGCTTTGTTGGCCACGGCTTTTTTGCATTTGCTGCCCGAGGCTTTTGAGTCGGGCGCATCACCCCATCATTTGTTCATCACCTTGTTGGTGGGCTTGGTGTTTTTCTTTTTGCTCGACAAGGCCGAGTTGTGGCACCACGGGCACGAACACGGTCATGCACACGGGCATGCGCATGACCATGCCCACCCGCATGCGCACGCGCCGCACGACCCATCCCCCCAAACGGGTGTGGCGGGTTCTTGGTCGGTCTTGTTGGGCGACAGCATCCATGCCTTTGGCGATGGTTTGTTGGTGGCCGCCGCTTTTTTGGCCGATGTGCAACTGGGCTTGGCCGCATCGCTGGCGGTTTTGGCCCACGAGGTGCCGCACCACATGGGCGACTTGGTGGTGTTGCAGCACGGTTTGGGGCAGTCGCGCAGTGCCCTCATCAAGTTGTGCCTGGCCGGTGGTGTGACGGTGCTGGGTGGCGTGGTGGGCCACAGCCTGATCGCTGGCCATGAAGAGTGGTTACCGTATTGGCTCACCCTGGCCAGCAGCAGTTATGTGTATGTGGCCTTGGCCGACCTGATTCCGCAATTGCAAAAACGCTTGACCGCACCGGCCACAGCGGCGCAAATCACTTGGTTGTTTGCTGGCATTGCCCTGGTCACCGGTGTGACCCAGTGGGGGCATGTGCACTGAGGCTCAACCGCCTTTGGCGCAGGCCAGGCCCGGGGTGGTGCACCACTCGCTCCAACTGCCGGGGTACAAGGCCGTGGTGCCCAAGCCCGCCAGCGACATGGCCAACAGGTTGGGCAACGCGCTCACGCCGCTGCCGCAGTGGTGAACCACACTGGCCGGGTCGCGTCCGGCCAGCAGTTGTTCAAACTCTTGGCGCAGCACGGCGGGGCTTTTGAAAAAACCATGGGCATCGAGGTTGAGCGCGAACGGGCGATTGAGGGCACCGGGAATGTGGCCTGCCACCGGGTCCAGCGGCTCGGTCTCGCCTTTGAAGCGCGCCGGTGCGCGCGCATCGATCAAGGTTTGCTGGGGGTGCCCCAGTTGGTCCGCGACTTCGGCGGTGGTGCGCCAATTCACCAAGGCAGGGGCCAAGCTGAACTGCCCCTCTGGCCGGGGGCTTTCAATGCCACGGGTGATGGCACCGCCCGACTTTTGCCAGGCCTGAAAGCCGCCATCGAGCACGGCCACCGCTTCGTGTCCGCACCATTTGATCATCCACCACAGGCGGGCGCAGTAGTTGGCCCCTTGCCGGTCATAAACCACCACTTGCATGTCGTTGTTCAAGCCCACCGATCGCAGCCACTGGGCCAGCACCTCGCGCTGGGGCAGGGGGTGGCGACCGCCATTGACCGCATAGGCCGGGTCGGACTCGCTCAGGTGGTGATTGAGGTCGGCATGCACCGCCCCCGCAATGTGCTCCTGGCCATACATTTGCAAACCCGCTTCGGGGTTCATCAGGTCGGCGCTGACATCAAACACCAGGCACTGGGCCGGTGACAGGGCTTTGAGTTCTTCAACGGTGATCAGGTGGGTGTGCATTCAGGACTCCGCAGTGGGTGATGGGGGTGATTCTTGCAGCCAAGTGGCCCAAATGCCACTGACCATGATGATGGCCATGCCAACCCAACCCCACAGGGCGATCGGGTCGTCGAAAAAAACAATGCTGAACAAGGCACCAAACACAATGCCCGCGTAATGCAAATTGGCCGCGACCAAGGTGGGTCCGTGGCTGTAGCCCCGGGTCATGCACATTTGACCGGCCGAGGCCAGCACGCCCAAGGGGATCAACCAGGCTGCGGCCTGGGCATTCCACCCCGAGTTGCCTTGCACGCCCATGCCCACCGCACCGGCCAAAACGCTGGCGATGGAGAAGAACAAAACGGTTCGCGTGACGGGCTCACCCGCTTGGGTCAGGCTGCGCACCTTCAAATACACCACGGCCGAGGCCACGCCAGAGACGATGCCCACCCAGGCCGCAAACCACTGATCGGTGTCCACCGTGGGGCGCAGCATCAGCACCACCCCGGCAAAACTGGCCAAGATGCTCAGCCCCAGCGGCCCGGTGTGGCCGCCAAAGGCCGATAGCACCTTTTGCGAACCCTGGCTGGTGCGCAGGCCCCACCACAAGCTGGTGACCCAGGCCAGCAAGGCCACCCACACACTGCTCATGTAGTTCAAGGTGATGGCGGTGGCCAAGGGCAGCTCTGCAATGGCGTAAAACCAGGTGCCCAAGGAGAACACGCCGATCGAGCAGCGCCACAGGTGTTGACCGGGGATGCGGGTGCGCCATTCGATGTCGCGCCCGCGCAGCATGGCCAGCATGATCAAAACGCTGATGATGCCCCGGTAAAAAACCAATTCAGATGCGTTGTAGTGGACCGATGCGAATTTGACGCACACCCCCATGCCAGCAAAAAAAGCCGCGGACAGCAGCATCCAAACGGCTTGCATCTCAGGTGTGCAATTGCATGCGCTGGCGATACCACTCGTGGAAATGCTGCATCCCGTCTTCCATTGGGCTTTGGTAAGGCCCGCGCTCGTCGTCACCGCGCTGCATCAGCGCCAAGCGACCGGCATCCATGCGCTCGGCGATTTCATCGTCTTCCAGGCAGGTTTCCATGTAAGCGGCCTGCTGGGCCTGCACGAAATCGCGCTCGAAAGCGACGATTTCTTCGGGGTAGTAAAACTCCACCATGTTGAGCGTTTGGGTCGGGCTGATGGGGTGCAAGGTCGACACGGTGAGCACATGCGGATACCACTCGACCATGATGTGCGGGTAATAGGTCAACCAAATCGCCCCATGCTCGGGGGGTTTGCCTTGGCTGTACTGCATGACCGCTTGGTGCCAACGCTGGTAAACCGGGCTGCCCGCGTTTTTCAGTTGGTTGGCCACGCCCACGGTTTGCACCGAATACTCGCTTTGAAACTCCCATTTCAGGTCTTCGCACGACACAAACTGACCCAGCCCGGGGTGGAAGGGGCCGACGTGGTAGTCCTCGAGGTAGACCTCGATGAAGGTCTTCCAGTTGTAATTGCAGTGGTGCAACTCCACCCGGTCCAGGGCGTAGCCGCTGAAGTCAAGCATGTGGCGCGGGCCCATGGGGGAGAGGTCGGCTCCGATGTCGCGGCCATTGTCTTCAAACAACAGGCCGTTCCACTCCCGCAACGGGTAGTTTTTGAGGTTCAGGCAAGGGTCTTGGGCAAAGTGCGGTGCGCCCAACAGTTGGCCACTGGGGGCATAGGTCCAGCGGTGCACCGGGCACACGATGTTGCCCGAGGCGCTGGCGGCGTTGGGGGCCGCGCTCAGGTTGCCACGCCCTTTGAGCATGACGGCTTGGCGGTGGCGGCAAATGTTGGAGATCAGTTGCACCCCCTGGGCGGTGCGCACCAAGGCGCGGCCCTCTCCCTCTTGGGGCAAGGTCGCATAGTCGCCCACCTCGGGCACGCTCAATTGGTGCCCCACGTAGCGGGGCCCCCCTTGAAAGATGGTCGCCATCTCGCGCTCAAACAGCGCCGTGTCAAAGTAGCTGGAAACTGGTAGTTGGCTTGCGGCCTGCTGCAGTTGAAGACTTAAATCAGACATGATTGACCTGACCAAAGACTCCCCACAGGGAGAGGTGATAAAAAAGCCTGTCACGGGGTGGCAGGCCAGGGGGGGTGGATTCTAACCCGCCTGCCCAAAGCCCCAAGTGTCAATAGAATGAGCGACCTTTCACCCTTGTCCACCATGCCCAAAGCCCCTGCCCCCCCCACCGAACAGCCAGCGCCACCCGCCAGTTACGAAGCCGCCGTGCAAGAACTGGAGACCTTGGTGGCCAACTTGGAAGGCGGTCAGTTGCCGCTCGATCAGCTGTTGGTCAGTTACCAGCGTGGGGCCGAATTGCTGGCCTTTTGCCAGTCCAAGCTGCAACAGGTGGAGCAGCAAATCAAAGTGCTGGACGAAGGCATGCTCAAACCTTGGACACCGAGCGCATGAGCCCGTCAGACCCCGCTTTTCGCGATTGGACGGCCCACAGCCTGGCCCAGGTGGAGGCGGCCTTGGCCGAATGGGTGCCGCTGTCGGCCCCCGCCGGTTTGGGAGAGGCCATGCGCTACGCCGTGCTCGATGGCGGCAAGCGCTTGCGCCCCTTGCTGTGTTTGGCCGCTGCGCGCGCGCTGGAGGGCGCGCAAAGCACGCCCGCTGCCCTGCGCTCGGCTTGCGCGGTGGAGCTCATCCATGCGTATTCACTGGTGCACGACGACATGCCGTGCATGGACAACGATGTGCTGCGCCGGGGCAAACCCACGGTGCATGTGGCCTTTGGCGAGGCCCAGGCCTTGCTCGCAGGGGATGCCTTGCAAGCTTTGGCCTTTGAGTTGCTGACCCCAGAAGGCGACAGCGTTCCACTGGCTGTTCAAGCCCAGCTGTGCCGGGCCTTGGCCCGTGCCGCCGGTCACCACGGCATGGCCGGTGGGCAAGCCATCGATCTGGCCCATGTGGGTCTGGCCATGGACGAGGCGGCCCTGCGCGACATGCACAAGCGAAAAACCGGTGCCATGCTCGAAGTCAGTGTGCACATGGGGGCCTTGAGCGCGGGGGCCAATGCCCACACCTTGGCCTGGTTGCAGCGCTACGCCCAAGCGATTGGTTTGGCCTTTCAAGTGGTGGATGACATCTTGGATGTGACCGCCGATTCGGCCACCCTGGGCAAAACCGCTGGCAAAGACCAAGCCAACGACAAGCCCACCTTTGTCTCTTTGTTGGGGCTGGATGGGGCCAAAGCCCAAGCCCAGGCCTTGTGGCAAGAAGCCTTGCAGGCGCTCGATCAGGCCCAATTGCACGATGATGGGGCCTTGCGCGCCTTGGCACAGATGGTGGTGCAACGCGACCATTGAAGGAAACAACCATGTCCACTTTGCTCCAATCCATTGAGTCGCCCGCCGATGTGCGGCGGCTGCCCCGCGCATCGCTGACCACGCTGGCCAATGAATTGCGGGCTTTTTTGCTCGACAGCGTGTCCAAAACGGGCGGGCATTTGAGCTCCAACCTGGGCACGGTGGAGTTGACGGTGGCCTTGCACCATGTGTTCAACACACCGCACGATCGGCTGGTGTGGGACGTGGGCCATCAAACTTACCCGCACAAAATCCTCACCGGAAGGCGCGACCGCATGGCCAGCCTGCGCCAGTTGGGTGGCATCAGTGGGTTTCCCCGCCGCAGCGAAAGCGAGTACGACGCCTTTGGCACGGCCCACTCCTCGACCAGCATTTCCGCCGCTTTGGGCATGGCCATGGCGGCGCAACAAAAAGGCGAAAAGCGCCATGCGGTGGCCATCATTGGCGACGGTGCCATGACCGCTGGCATGGCTTTTGAGGCCCTCAACAACGCGGGTGTGGCTGGCACCAACTTGTTGGTCATCCTCAACGACAACGACATGTCCATCAGCCCCCCTGTGGGCGCGCTCAACCGCTATTTGGCGCAGTTGATGAGCGGGCGTTTTTATGCGGCGGCCAAAGATTTGGGCAAGCAAGTGCTCAAGGGTGCCCCCATGCCTTTGTTTGAACTCGCCCGCCGCTTTGAAGAGCAGGCCAAACACATCGTCACGCCCACCACCTTGTTTGAAAAGTTTGGCTTCAACTACATCGGGCCGATCGATGGCCACGACTTGGATGCCTTGATCCCCACCTTGGAGAACCTGCGCAACCTCAGTGGCCCGCAGTTTTTGCATGTGGTCACCCGCAAAGGCCAGGGTTACGACCTGGCAGAACGCGACCCGGTGGCCTACCACGGCCCCGGCAAGTTCGACCCCAAAGTGGGCTTGACACCGCCGCCAGTGGCCCCCAAAACCACCTTCACCCAGGTGTTTGGCCAGTGGCTGTGCGACATGGCCGAACAAGACCCCAAATTGGTGGGCATCACACCGGCCATGCGCGAGGGTTCGGGCATGGTGGAGTTCCACCGCCGCTTTCCCGAGCGCTACCACGATGTGGGCATTGCCGAACAACACGCCTTGACCTTCGCCGCAGGCATGGCCTGCGAAGGCCTGCGGCCTGTGGTGGCGATTTATTCCACTTTTTTGCAGCGCGCCTACGACCAACTGATCCACGATGTGGCCTTGCAAAAGCTGCCCATGGTGCTGGCGCTGGACCGTGCGGGCCTGGTCGGTGCCGATGGGGCCACCCATGCCGGTGCCTATGACATCGCTTTTTTGCGCTGCATCCCCAACGTGAGCGTGGCTTGCCCGGCCGACGAAAACGAGTGCCGCCAACTGCTCACCACCGCCTACCAACAAGACCACACCGTGGCCGTGCGTTACCCACGCGGCGCGGGTGTGGGTGCGGCCATTGCGCCGGGCTTGCAAGCCTTGCCCTTTGGCAAAGGCGAGTTGCGCCGCCAGGGCCAAGGCGTGGCGATTTTGGCTTTTGGCACCTTGTTGTACCCCGCCTTGCAAGCCGGTGAGGCCTTGCAGGCCAGTGTGGCCAATATGCGCTGGGCCAAACCCTTGGATACCGAGCTGTTGCTGGAATTGGCCCGCACCCACGAGGCCCTGGTCACGGTGGAAGAGGGCTGCACCATGGGCGGTGCGGGCTCGGCGGTGATGGAAGCGCTCAACCAAGCCGGGGTGCTCAAGCCGGTGTTGTCTTTGGGGCTGGGCGACTTTTTCACCGAACACGGCGACCCGGCCAAGCTGTTGGCCCAACAAGGTTTGGATGCCCAGGGCATTGAGGCCAGCGTGCGCCAACGCTTTGCCGCTTGGGTGGCACCGCAAGCGCCGGCCGCGCCGCTCAAATTGGTCAGTTGAGCAGATTTCAATCCTTTTGAGTTTTTTTGGAAATTCGACAAATGCGGGTAAACCCGTACCGAATGTCCAAGATGTGACTACCTACAATTGCGCCTCTTGTTGAACTGATTGGTATTCACTTTTTTTTGGAGACACAAACATGGATCGTCGTTCCGTCATCAAAAATGCAGGCATTGCCAGCATCTTGGCCGCTGGCGTTGCGCCCGCAGTGCATGCCCAGGCCGCCTTGCGTTGGCGCCTGACTTCCAGCTTTCCCAAAGCTTTGGACACCTTGTTTGGTGTCAATGATGTGTTTGCGGCCAAAGTCAAAGAAATGACCGGCGGCAAGTTCGAGATCACCACCCATGCCGCTGGCGAAATCGTGCCCGCATTTGGCACGGTCGATGCCACCAAGGACGGCACGGTCGAAATGTCCAATACAGCGCCTTACTATTACTTTGGCAAAGACGAAACCTTCGCCCTGGGTTGCGCGATTCCTTTTGGCCTGAACAGCCGCCAAATGACCGCCTGGATGTACGAAGGCAACGGCATGAAGCTGATGCGCGACTTTTATCGCAACTACAACATCGTCAACTTCCCCATGGGCAACACCGGCACCCAAATGGGTGGTTGGTTCCGCAAAGAAATCAAATCCCTCAAAGACTTCAAAGGCACCAAATTCCGCGTGGGTGGTTTTGCTGGCAAAGTGGTGGAGCGCATCGGTGGCGTGCCCCAAAACATCCCGGGTGGTGAGATTTACCAAGCCCTGGAAAAAGGCACCATCGATGCAGCCGAGTGGGTGGGTCCGTATGACGACCTCAAGCTGGGCTTCTACAAAGTGGCCAAGAACTACGCTTACCCGGGTTGGTGGGAAGGCGGTCCCCAGTTGGACCTGCACGTCAACGCCAAGGCCTTTGACAGCTTGTCGCCTGAGTACAAGGCCATCATTGCCAATGCGGCCGCCTATGCCCACACCGACATGCAAGCCCGCTATGACGCGCGCAATGCCGCTGCGCTCAAGCAGTTGGTTGCCGGAGGTGCCAAGCTCTTCCCCTTCTCCAAAGACCTGATGGACGCGGCCTTCAAAGAGTCCATGGCCTTGTACAGCGAAGTCTCGGCCAAAAACCCAAACTGGAAAAAGGTCTACGAGGACTACGCTTCCTTCCGCAAAGAATCCAACAACTGGTTCCGCGTGGCCGATGCCCGTTTCGACAACTACATGCAGTCGCGTTTGGCCGATCTGTGATCCCAACCACCGCGCTCGCACGGGCGCGGTGACTTTGTGTGATGTATCTCCCCCCTGCAGCCCACCCCGGTGGACTGCCTGGGGGTTTTCTTTGGACAGTGAATCTCCATGAAACCTTTGCTCTCTTTGGCCGAATTCATCGATGCCATCAACAACCGCTTGGGCACCTTGGCCAATTGGGCGGTGTTGTTGTCGTGCTTCATCAGTTGCGCCAATGCCGTGTTTCGCTTTGGTTTTAGCCTCAGCTCCAACGCTTGGTTGGAGATCCAGTGGTATTTGTTTGCGGCTGCGGTCATGTTGGGTGCGTCCATGGTGCTGCGCGTCAACGAGCATGTGCGGGTGGATGTGATCTACGGCCAGTTGTCGGCCCGCACCAAGGTGATGGTGGATTTGTTTGGTTTGACCTTCTTTTTGCTGCCCGTCATGACCTTGATGGTGTATTTGTCCTTCCCCCTGTTTTTGCAAATGTTCAACAGCGGCGAAATGTCCTCCAACGCCGGGGGTTTGATCCGCTGGCCTGCCATGTTGATGCTGCCGCTGGGTTTCTCACTGGTGTTTATGCAAGGCCTGTCTGAAATCATCAAACGGGTGGGTTGGCTCACCGGCCAATATGAGATGAGCTTGGTTTACGAGAGGCCCCTGCAATGACCGTCGAACAATTTGCGCCCCTGATGTTTCTGGGGCTGATTTTGGTGATGCTGATCGGTTTTCCGGTCGCATTCTCTTTGGCCGCGCTGGGCTTGTTTAGTGGCCTGTACGCCATTGACATGGGTTGGTTCCCGGCCAACTTCTTGGGCAATTTGCCGCTCAACGTGTTTGGCATTTTGTCCAACGAATTGCTGCTGGCCATCCCCTTCTTTACCTTGATGGGCTCGCTGCTGGAGAAATGCGGTTTGGCCGAAGACATGCTCGACTCCATGGGCCAGTTGTTTGGCCCGGTGCGCGGTGGCTTGGGTTACTCGGTCATCATCGTGGGCTTTATTTTGGGTGCCATCACCGGAACCGTGGCGGGTCAGGTGATCGCCATGGCCATGATTTCATTGCCAGTGATGATCCGTTACGGCTACGACATGAAGTACGCCACCGGCGTGTTGGCCGCCTCGGGCACCATCACCCAGTTGGTGCCGCCGTCCTTGGTGTTGGTGGTGATGGCCGACCAACTCGGCCAGTCGGTGGGCGATATGTACAAGGGTGCTTGGGGCCCCTCCATTTTGCAAATCTTGTTCTTTGCCATCTACACCTTTATTTTGGGTCGCATCTACCCGCACCATGTGCCGGGTGTGCCGCGCGAGGCCCGCACCTTGCAGGGCTGGGCACTGTGGAAAAAGTGTTTGCGCGGCATCATTCCGTCGGCCATTTTGATCTTCACGGTGCTGGGCAGCATGGGCGGCTTGCCCGGTATCAATGTGGCGATTGCCACCCCCACCGAGGCCGGTGCCATGGGTGCGGTCGGTGCATTCATCTTGGCGGGCATCCACGGTCGCTTGAACTGGCCGCTGATCAAAGACGCGATGGGCGGCACCATGCGCATCACCGCCATGGTGGTGTTCATCCTGATTGGCTCGCGCGTTTTCTCGCTGGTGTTCCAGGGCGTGGACGGCGGCAAATGGATCGAGCACCTGCTGAGCGACTTGCCCGGTGGGCAGGTGGGCTTTTTGATCGTGGTGAACATCTTTATTTTCTTCTTGGCGTTTTTCCTCGACTTCTTTGAAATCGCCTTCATCATCTTGCCCATGCTCGGTCCGGTGGCGGCCAAGATGGGCATCGATCAAATTTGGTTTGGTGTGCTGTTGTGTGTGAACATGCAAACCAGCTTCATGCACCCACCGTTTGGCTTTGCCCTGTTTTACCTGCGCGGCATCTCCGACACCTTGTTCAAGTCGGGCGATATCCCGAAAAAAGTGGAGTCGCGCGATATTTACCTGGGTGCCATTCCCTGGGTGATCTTGCAGTTGCTTTTGGTGGTGGTGGTGATTTTTGTGCCCGAAACGGTGACCGCCTTCTTGGACAAAGCCGAAAAGGTGGACCTCGACCAGGTCCAAATTGAAATGCCGGTGGACGAATTGGCCAATACCAATGACGACAACCGCATCACCGACATCTTGGAGCAGAAAAAGCCCGACGAGCCCAAGAACTGAGTGCGGCCTTGAGCACCGAGCGCCTGCCCGAAAAACCTGCGCCAGCCGGCGCAGAGCCCGTCGGCTTGCCCCCGGTAGAGGGCGCGGCCTTCACCCCCACCATCAAAGCCTTGTCGGTATTGTTGGTGTTGGGCATTGGGTTTTATGTGGTGCGCCTATGGCCTGAGCAAGCCAGCGCCACGGTGGATGCCAAAACCTGGGGCTTCATGGCCGCCACCTTGGTGGTGGTGCTGGCCTGTTTGGGCTATATCTGTTGGAGCCGGGTGCGCATTGACGACACCCACATCGAGCAAACCTGGTTGTGGCGCAAACGCGTGGCCATCGCCGAAATCTCACAGCTCAAATTCATTTACGTGCCCTACCTGTCGTGGTTGATCGCCCCGCGTTTGGTGGTGCGCCTGGGCGTGACCGGTTGGTATGTGTTTCACGCGGCCGACCGCCAAGTGTTGCAGCGCTTTTACCTGCTGGCGCTGCGTGGGGCCCATCCCATCGGCGGTTGACCCCGCCCCAACGGGCACCTGGTTCAGCGCGCGCGAGCGGTGTTTGGCCGCCGGGGCCGCAAATCCCACCACGGAAACAAGGCCCGCAAAGACTGCACCTGCCCGCCTTGGTCGTCGCCATAACCCACCCAAGCGGCCAGCTGCTGGCGCCATTCGGGCGTGGCCAAAAACTGACGCAGGGCCAGCACCGCCGGGCTGTCCAGGGCGGATTTGAGGCACACCAAGTGGTAATGCTCTTGCGCCAGTGGCACAAAGTCCAGGCCTTGCTGCTGGGCTACCCAGGCCAGCCCCAGGCCCACATCGGCTTGGCCTGCGGCCACGGTGGCCGCTACGGCGCTGTGCGAGGGTTCTTCAAATGGCAGGCTGTGCAATTGCTGCGCCGTTAATCCTTGCTCGGCCAGCAACTCTTGCAGCAACACCTCGGTGCCGGTCCCTTGGGCGCGGCGGGCAAAGCGGGCCTGGGTTTGCACCAACTGTTGCAAGCCCAGCAGGCCCAAAGGGTTGCCAGTGGCCACCATCAAACCCATTTGGCGCTGGGCAAAACCCATCACCTTGTGCAGGCCGGGCTGCAAAAGGGGCCTGTAATGGCTGGCCGTGATGCTGGCCTTGGGCGGGTGCGCGCGGCTGTGAAACCCGGCCATCACACAGCGCCCTTCATTCAAGGCGCGGATGGCATCCACACTGCCGCAAAAGCGCACATCCAAATGCAGGCCTTGCAAGGCGGTCATTTCTTGCAAGCGGGTCAGCGCATGGTCGTGGCTGGCATACAAGGTCAGCACATGGGCCTGTGGGTCAAAGGCCACGGCAAAACTGCGCTCCAACTCGGCGCGCAAAGCTTGGATGTGGGGGGAGATACGGGCTTGGGCCTGGTGCTCGGCCCACATCAGTTTGGTGCCAAACGGGCTTAAGCGGGCCGATTGGCCTTTTTCCCAAACGATGAGTTCGTGCCCCAGCTCTTGCTCCCAGCGCTTGAGCTCGCCCCACACATGGCGGTACGACAGGCCCATGGCCCGCGCAGCGGCACTGATGGAGCCATGCTCTGCCACGGCTTGCAACAAGTCCATCAAGGGGTGGGCCACCCGCTCGGTGCGCGCTTGGCGCGATAAGGTGTATTGCAGGTGGACGCTATGCACGGCGCTTCATATGGTGAGGTTATTCACAGCTGCCTAGGATAGCGCCCTTGCCATGCCCAGCATCACCCAAGCCATCGAATTGGCCATCCAACTGATCTTGCAAGCCGATCCGCTCTTGTGGTCGGTGGTGTTGCGTTCGCTGGCGGTGAGCCTGTCGGCCTGTGCATTGGCCTGCGCCATCGGTTTGCCCCTGGGCGCTTGGTTGGGCGTGGCCCGCTTTCGCGGCCATGCGGTGGTGGTCACTTTCCTCAACACCGCATTGGCCCTGCCCTCGGTGGTGGTGGGCTTGGTGCTGTACCTGTTGCTGTCGCGCTCGGGTCCGCTGGGTTTTTTGGGATGGCTGTTCAGCTTTCAGGCCATGGTGCTGGCGCAAACCGTGTTGGTGCTGCCCTTGGCCATGGCCCTCACGCGCCAAGTGGTACACGATGCAGAGCGCGACCATGGCGAGCAATTGCAGTCGATGGGCGCTTCAGCGGGCATGCGCAGCCTGATCTTGGTTTGGGACGAGCGCTGGGCCTTGCTCACTGTGGTGATCGCCACTTTCAGCCGCGCCATTGCCGAAGTCGGCGCGGTGATGGTGGTGGGGGGCAACATCGATGGCTTCACCCGGGTGATGACCACGGCCATTGCTTTGGAAACCAGCAAGGGCGACTTGCCATTGGCCCTGGCCTTGGGGCTGGTGTTGCTGGCCGTGGTTTTGCTGTTGCATGCCTGGATGGCCTGGTTGCGCCGGGGTGCCAGCCAGCCACGCCATGAGGCGCTGGCATGACCGCTTTGCTGCGCTTGCAACAAGCCAGTTGCCGCTTGGGCGATCACTGGGCCTTGCGCGAGGTGGATTTGCAGATCTCGCACGGCGAGCGCATTGCATTGGTCGGGGCCAATGGCAGTGGCAAAAGCACTTTGTTGCGCCTGTGCCATGGATTGATTCAACCCCATTCAGGTGTTCGATGGGTGGACCCGGCAGCCCGCCAAGCGATGGTGTTTCAGCGCCCCCACATGTTGCGCATGCCTTTGCGCACCCATGTGGCTTTGGGGCCTTGGTTGGCGGGCAAGCCTTGGCGCGAGGCCTGTGCTTTGGCAGACCAAGCTTTGCACCAAGTGGACATGGCGCACACCGCCCGGCAATGGGCCAGCAGCTTGTCGGGCGGCCAGCAACAGCGGGTGGCACTGGCGCGGGCCTGGGCCATGCAGCCGCATTGGTTGCTGCTCGATGAGCCCACTGCCAGCTTGGACCCCAGTGCCAAGCGCGATGTGGAGCATCTGTGGGCCCAGTACCTGGCCGGGCCAGGTGGGCAACCCGTCAGTTGCCTGTTCAGCAGCCACAACCTGGGCCAGGTCAAGCGCTTGGCCAGCCGGGTGATTTACCTGGAGCGCGGCCGCATCTTGGCCGATCTGCCGGTGCACACATTTTTTGACAGCGACTTGTCGTCATCGCATCCGCAAGCGGATTTGTTTTTAAAAGGGGAACTGAAATGAATTTTCTACGCCATGCCAACGGCCTGCGCCGTGTCGGGTCTGCGGCCGTTTTGGGCCTGTGCTTGGCCCTGGGCCATGCGCTGGCCTGGGGGCAAACCACCTTGGTCATGGCCTCGACCACGTCCACCGAGCAATCGGGTTTGTTTGGCCATTTGTTGCCCGCCTTCAAAGCCGCCACGGGTTTGGATGTGAAGGTGGTGGCCCTGGGCACGGGCCAAGCGCTGGACATGGGACGGCGTGGAGATGCCGATGTGCTGTTTGTGCACGACCCGGTGGCCGAAGAAAAGCTGGTGGCCGATGGTTTTGGCGTGCAGCGATTGCCAGTGATGTACAACGACTTTGTGTTGATTGGCCCCAGCGCCGACCCGGCCCAGGTGCGCGGCAAAGACATTGCCCTGGCCTTGCAAAAAGTCGCCCAAACCAATGCCCCCTTTGTCTCACGGGGCGACAAAAGCGGCACCCATGCGGCCGAGTTGCGTTACTGGTCAATGGCCGGCGCTGCAGGTACCGGTGCGGGCTACAAAGCCTGTGGTTGTGGCATGGGCCCGGCCTTGAACATGGCTGCTTCCATGGGGGCTTATGTGCTGGCCGATCGGGGCACCTGGTTGAGCTTTAAAAACCGAGCCGATTTGGCGGTGTTGGTGCAAGGCGATGAGCGTTTGTTCAATCCCTATGGGGTGATCGCGGTCAACCCGGCCAAGCATCCGCATGTCAAGCTGAAAGAGGCGCAGCGATTCATCGACTGGGTCACCTCGCCGGCCGGGCAAGCCCATATTGCGGCCTACAAAATTGGCGGGGAGCAGTTGTTCTTCCCGAATGCCAAGCGCTGAAGCAGCTCCTGTCAGGTGCGGGCCACCCAGGTTTGAAACGACCAAATGCCCGCCACCGTCAGCGCCAGCGAGCCCAGCAAATGCAAGGCGGCCGTGCCCAGTGCCAGCGCGTAGCGCGATTGCATCAGCATGGCCACCACCTCGGCTGAAAAGCTGGAAAAAGTGGTGAGCGCACCCAAAAAGCCGGTGACCCAGGCCAAGCGCCAAGCCGGGTCCAATTCCGGCCAATGCTCGAACAAGGCCACACACAAGCCGACCAAATAGCCGCCCACCCAATTGGCCGCCAAAGTGCCCCAAGGAATGCTGGCACCGGTGTTGAGCCACAGGCCCAACTGCCAGCGGGCCAGCGCACCCACACAAGCGCCCACGCAAATGGCCACCACGGCGCTGGTCATTTGTTCTCGCCCATCACCATGTCGGGCAAAAAGGTCACGATGCTGGGGAACAAGGTGACCAACACAATGCACACCACCAAACACAAAAAGAAGGGGACGGCGGCGCGCGCAATGGTGTTGCTGTCTTTGCCCGTCATGTTTTGCAGCACAAACAGGTTGAAGCCCACGGGCGGCGTGACCTCGGCGATTTCGACCAACAGCACAATGAAAATGCCAAACCATATCAGGTCGAAACCGGCTTTTTGGATCATGGGCAGCACCACGGCACTGGTCAGCACAATCATGCTGATGCCGTCCAAGGCGGTGCCCAAAATCAAATAAATGACGGTCAGCACGGCGATCAAGGCCAAGGGCGACAACTGCATGTGGTTGACCCATTCGGCCAGTTCGCGCGGAATGCCGGTGAAGGCCATGGTCTTGGTCAAAAAGGCCGCGCCCGCCAAGATGAACATGATCATGCAGCTGGAGCGGGCGGTGCCCATCAGGCCTTCTTTGAAGTTGGCCCAATTCAAGCTGCGGCTCCAAGCGGCCAAGGCGAGCGCGCCCACCACGCCATAGGCGGCGCATTCGGTGGCGGTGGCATAGCCCGCGATCAGCACCCAGCAAATGAACACGATCAACGCGCCGCAGGGGATCAAATTGCCCGACAAGCGGATTTTTTCCATGAACGTGGTGGGCGGGTCGGCCGCTGGCACTTTGTCGGGGTGTCGCCAACTCCACCAGGCGATGTAGCCGCTGAACAAGGCCATCAGCAACAGGCCGGGCGCAAACCCGGCCAAAAAGATGCGGATGATGGAGGCATCGGCCGCCACCGCATACACCACCATGGTGATGGAGGGGGGGATCAAAATGCCCAGCGTGCCAGCGGTGGCCAGCGAGCCCAGGGCCAGCTTTTCGTCGTAGCCACGGCGCATCAACTCGGGCAAGGCCACTTTGCTGATGGTCGCGCAGGTGGCGGCCGACGAGCCCGACACCGAGCCAAAGATGCCGCAACCCAAAATGGTGGTGTGCATCAAGCGCCCCGGTACCCGGTTGAGCCAGGGGCGCAGGACTTAAAACATTTATTCGCTCAACTTAATGCGAAACAAAATTTCGCCCATCCAAATGAACAAGGGCAGGGCGGCCAACTCCCAACTCGCGTTGCTTTCCCAAAATGCAGAAAACAGGTTTTTGCCGGGTTGGGTGCTGGTGAAAAAGGCTTGGCCCACCCAGCCGCAAATGGCCAAGGTCATGGCGATCCACACGCCGCCGCTGAGCAGCAACAACATGATGAACAGCAGCAAGCCGCCGACGAGCAAGATGTCCATGCGTCAGACCTCGGCCGAAAAATCCCCACGGGCGTGGCGCGCTTGCACCTCGCGCACATAAGTGGGTTCGTCGCCGCGCCACACCAACACCCACTCGTCGAGCAAGGCCACCCACAGCAGCACCGATCCCGCAGCAAAACTCAATTGCGGGATCCACAGCGGCATGGGCAACATGCCTTGGGCGATGTCATTGAACACCCAGCTCTCATGGGTGAACAAGCAAGCCGACCAGGCCAGGTAACCGGTGGCCACCAAACCCACGCTCAAAGCCGTGATTTCCATGCGCCGGCGTTGGGCGGGCGGCACATGGTCGAGCAGTAAGGTCACGCGCACAAAGTCGCCGTGCTTGAAGGCATGGGCCATGGTCAAAAAAGCGGCCGCTGCACAGCACCAGGCCACCACGTCATTGACCGCCCCGGTGAGCACGCCCATCTCGCGCAGCAGGCTTTGGCCCACCATCAAGACGGCGATCACCAAGATGAAAAAGGCGCCCAAGGCGCCTGCCGCCAGGTAGAGGCGGTCAAGCCCACGGCGCCACATTTATTTTTTCGCCGGGGCCGCTTTGGGGGCTGACTTCAAATAAGCGGCGACCAAGGCCTCGCCATCGGGGCCAGCGCGTTTTTGCCAGTCGGCCAGCATGATGGCACCGACTTGTTTCAGGTCACCCATCAGCTTGGGCGAAGGGGTCATGATCTTCATGCCTTTTTCGGCCAAGGCTTTTTTGTACCAGTCGTTCTTTTCTTCGCTGACCTTCCAGCCACGGGCTTCGGCATCGGCAGCGGCCTTGGTCAGAGCGGCTTGGGTGGCGGGGTCCAGGGCATCAAAGGCCTTGCGGTTGACGATCACCGCGTTCTTGGGCAGCCAGGCCTGGGTGTCGTAGAAGTACTTGATGCTCTCGTAGGTTTTGGTGTCGTAGCCGGTGGAGCCCGAGCTCATATAGCTCTCCACCACCCCCGTGGCCAGGGCTTGTGACAACTCGGCGGCTTGGATGGTCACGGGTTGTGCGCCAATCAATTCGGCGATCTTGCCGGTGGCCGGGCTGTAGGCGCGCCATTTGAGGCCGCGCATATCGGCCACCGAGGCGATTTCTTTCTTCACATAAATGCCCTGCGGTGGCCAGGCCACGGCGTAGAGCAGTTTCATGCCTTGGGCTGCCAGCAATTTGTCGGTGAAAGGCCTTTGGGCATCGGACAAGCGCTTGGACTCGGCATAGCTGGTGGCCAAAAACGGGATGCCATCGGCCCCGTAAATGGGGTTTTCATTTTCAAAATTGACCAGCAACACCTCGCCTATTTGGGCTTGGCCGCCTTGCACGGCGCGCTTGATCTCATTGGCCTTGAACAGCGAGGCATTGGCATGCACGGTGATTTTCAGCTTGCCGCCAGTCGCTTTGTCCACATCATTGGCAAACTGCACCAGGTTTTCGGTGTGGAAGTTGGTGGCCGGGTAGGCAGCGGGCAGGTCCCATTTGGTTTGGGCCATGGCGGTGGCCGACATGGCCAGGGTGAGGGCGGTTGATACCAGCAGGCGGGTGTTCATCAAGGGCTCCTTGGGGAATGTGTTTTGTGAGCCGTAACTGTAACCGCTGCGACACACCCACCTGTGAGGGGCAAGGATGCGCCCTGCGCCTCCCAGGCGGCTGAAGCATTCGTGGCGTTAATGGCCGCCAGACCACTGAACAGACAGGCTTGCCGTGCTTGCTTTGATGTGCATTAATATATGCGCATCTTTTTTGTGCATACCCATTCACCATGTCCGTCATTCATGCCCCCGTACCCGCCAAAAGCCAAGCGCTCAAAAAGGCGACCAACTTGACACTCAGTCTGGACGTGCTCGAAGCCGCCAAAGCGCTGGGGTTGAATGTGTCACAAGTCTGTGACCAACATTTGCGCGAAGTGGTTGCCCAAGAGCAGCAGCGCCGCTGGCGCAGTGAACACGCAGACTTCATTGCGGCCTACAACACCACGATCGAACAAGAAGGCTTGCCACTGGACAACTGGAGAAGTTATTGATGGCACGCTTTGATGTGTATGCCAACCCGGGCCCACAATCCGGGACGACACCTTATTTGTTGGACGTTCAAAGCAATTTGTTAGATGGGTTGGACAGCCGCATGGTGATTCCGCTGCGCCGTTTGGCGCACTTTGCCAACATCAAAATCCCCAGCCAATTGATGCCACTGGTCAGCATCAAGGGTGAAGATTGTTTGTTGGAAACCCCCAAGATGGGGGCCGTTCCCCTGCGCATTTTGAAAGACTGTGTGGCATCTTTGGACGCAGATCAAGCGCGCATCACGGCCGCTTTGGACTTTTTGTTCCAAGGCTACTGAGCGGGGGAACACGCAGCCAGCGCATCCCAAAAGAGTGGGTTGAACAACCCATCCATGTTTTTCACGGACATCAGCTGCCCTTTTCCAAAGCGTCCGTGAGCGCCCCGCGCCTCAAATGCGGCTGAAGTATTCGTTTTGGTGGAAGACCTGTTTGTCCTCGGCCTGCAGGTAGCGCTGCCACTCCAATTGCTTGATGCCGCTGAGCAGCGACACAAAGCCGGGGCCAAAGGCTTGCACCAGGTGCGGGTCGGCTTGCAAGGCGGCCAAGGCCTGGCCCAAATCGGTGGGCAATAAGTGGTTGCCTTGGCCGTAAGGCGACTCGGTGGCCAAGGGCGCTGGCAGTTGCCGCTCGATGCCGTCCAGGCCCGCATGGATTTGGGAGGCCATGTACAGGTAGGGGTTGGCGGCGGGTTCGCCAATGCGGTTTTCGATGCGGGTGCCCGGGTCTTGTGCCTGACCGATCACGCGCAACATGGCACCACGGTTGTCGCGCCCCCAGACCACGGCTTGGGGGGCGAGGGCCAGCGGTCGGAAGCGGCCATAGCCGTTGGCCGTGGGGGTGCAAAACACCAAAGACCCTGGGGCATGGGCCAACAAACCGGCCAGGTAATGCGCCCCCACATCGGACAAGGTGTGTTGCGCGTCCAGTGCCGAGCTGCCGCTGGCCGCTGCACCGCGCACAAACAAGTTGGCACCACTTTCCAGGTCGACCAGCGATTGGTGCAGGTGCCAACCGCTGGACATGATGTGCTCAAACGGCGGGCGGCACATGAAGCTGGCCCAGTAACCCGCGCGGGCCAAGGCCTGGCGCACGCCATTGCGAAAGCGCACCATGTTGTCGGCCGCGCGCAAGGCATCGGTTGGGGCAAACACGGCCTCGACTTGGCTGGGGCCGAGTTCAATTTCCAGCGACAACAGGGGCAGCCCCATGCCTTGGGCGGTGTCTTGCACGATGCGCAAGGCTTCGTGGGCGGTGTCGCTGTGGGCTTCGCTCAGCAAGCCACTGCCCGGGTGGATCAGGTCGACGGCGGGTGGCGGGCCCGGCCAAGCGGCCAGATGGGGGTCGGTGTGGTTGCCAGGGCCGCGCATGCGATAGATGTGAAATTCAATCTCCAGGCCGCATTGCATGCCCCAGCCCTTGGCCTCAAGCTGCGCCAAGGCGGCTTGCAACACCCGGCGGCTGTCCCAGGCCACCGGTGTGCCATCTTGGAACCAGGCTTGGCATTGGATCCAGCCCACCTCGGAGGCCCAGGGCAAGCGGTGCAGTTCTATGGCGTTGGGCAGCAGGGTGAGGTTGTTGCCTTGGCCAAAGCCTTGCAAGCCTTCGGTGCCACCGGGCTCAAACACCTTGAAGGCGGTGCGGTCGGAGGTGTCTTTGAGCATCAAGGTGCTGACCATGCCCACCCCATTGCGCAGCGCGCCCTCGACGGCATCGGGCATCAGGGTTTTGCTGCGGGTGGTGCCGTGGATGTCGCACCACACAAAGCGCACCTGCGCCAAACGGTGTTCGCGCATGGCCTGCAAGGCTTGTTGCAAAGCCTGCTCGCGCTGCGCGGTATGCACGCCGCAGCGGTGCGAAAAATCGGCCGTGTTCATGCGGGCCGCTTCAAGCCAGGTTTTTGACCGGTTGCGCGCTGGCCATCCACGGGCAAGCCGCGTGCTTGGCCTGGGCTTGTTCGCGCCACCAAGTGGCCCAGGTGCCTGCCGGTGCAATGCCGTCCACCGTGTCGGGGCCAGTGCGCAGTTGGGCCACATCGGCCTGGGACACGCCCGGGGCCGGGCCGCCGCCCTCCACGCTGTCAATGGCTTGCATCAGTTGGCGGCGGTTGGCCATGATCAATTTATCGCTGGTGCCCAAATGCTCGCGGGTGCGGTCTTGGATCGCGCCCATGCTCTCCACCGCCCATTGGTCGTGCACATTGATGTCGTCTTCGCCCATGCCCAAATAGGTTTGGGTGCGCTGCTCTTCCGGGTTGAAGCCCCATTGGTTGTGTCGGCCTGAGACCGGGATGTAGTCGGGCAGGCTGATGTAGGGCGCGCGCTGGGCGCGCATGGCGGCCCCATCCAAGGGCTGGTCAAAACTGGTGAAAAAAGAATACCAATAGGTGTGGGTGTCGTCCACCGGCACGTGCATTTGCGTGATGGTCATGCTGGCCGACAGTGGAATGACAAAGGTGCTGGGGAACAGCGACTGGGTGATGCGCACATGCGTCAGCTCATCGGTCATGGGCCGGCGTGAGGTGATTTGCATGCCTTGCGGTGTGGGCTCAAAGCCTATGTCGGGCCGGTAGAACTCGCGCATGATGCGGGTCATGGGCCAGGCCTGGCCATCGACCAGGCCAACGCTGGCGCTGCGAAATTGCTTGCCCCCGGCGTTGTCGCCAATCGCGCCCAAATCTTCGTCGTTCAAAAAACGGTGCAAAAAAGAAGGGTGGGCCGGGTCAATGCCCACTTCAAAGCATTGCAACCAATTGGCATGCCACAGGCCCTTGAAGGCAAAGCTGTGGCTGGCCGGTGCCAAAAAGGCATCGATGGCGGGCAAGGGTGGCGGGGGTGTATCGGTCGGGCCCATCCAGGCAAACACCACACCGTTGCGCTCGATCACCGGGTAGCTGCGTTGTTGCACGCGGTCGCACAAACGGCTGCCCAAGGGCTCGGCGGGCGTGTCCAGGCAGCGGCCGTTGACATCAAACTTCCAGCCATGGAAGGGGCAGCGCAGGCCATCGCCCTCCAGGCGACCAAACGACAAATCGGCCCCACGGTGTGGGCAGTCGCGGTCGATCAAACCCCAGCGCTGTTGATCGTCTTGGAACAGCACCAGGTCTTGCCCCATCAAGCGAACGGCCTTGACCGGGCGGCGGGCCATGCGCGGATCAAGCGCCGGGTTGAACTCATCGACCAAGGCCGCAGGCTGCCAGTAGCGGCGCAGCAATTGACCCGCGGGTGTGCCCGGACCCACCCGGGTGATGCGTTCGTTGAGTTCGGCTTTCATGGCATGTGTAGAGGTTGGCTGAAAGGGGGACACGATAACAGCGAATGCTTGGGCCATCAACGGGCCACCAGCGTTGTGCGGCAAAGCCCTGCGATAACATGCAAACCATGTACACCGAAGTTTTAAACGCAGCCAGGGGCTTGGCATGAAGTGGTCGTTTTGGATCGATCGTGGCGGCACTTTCACCGACATCGTGGGCAAGCGGCCCGACGGAACGCTGACCACCCATAAATTGCTCAGCGACAACCCCGAGCATTACCGCGATGCGGCGGTGGCGGGCATTCGGCATTTGTTGGGCTTGCAAGCCCAGCAAGCGGTCACCACAGACCTGGTGGCCTGCGTGAAGATGGGCACCACGGTGGCCACCAATGCGCTGCTCGAGCGCAAGGGCGAGCCCACGCTCTTGGTCACCACCCAAGGCTTTCGCGATGCCTTGCGCATCGCCTATCAAAACCGCCCGCGCTTGTTTGACCGGCACATTGTGTTGCCCGAGTTGCTCTACACCGAGGTGATCGAAGCGCAAGAGCGCATGGGTGCACACGGAGAGGTGCTGCAGGCCTTGGACGGTGCCCACCTGCGGGCCCAATTGCAGGCCGCCCATGGGCGGGGCTTGCGCAGCGTGGCGATTGTGTTCATGCACGGGTACCGCTACACCGAGCATGAGGCGCAAGCCGCCCAATTGGCGCGTGAAGTGGGCTTTGCCCAAGTCAGCGCTTCGCACCAAACCAGCCCCTTGATGAAGCTGGTCAGCCGTGGCGACACCACCGTGGTTGATGCTTATTTGTCGCCCATCTTGCGCCGCTATGTGGAGCAAGTGGCCAGCGAAATGCCCGGTGTGCCCTTGTATTTCATGCAGTCCTCGGGTGGACTGACCGATGCCATGGCCTTTCAGGGCAAGGACGCGATTTTGTCGGGCCCAGCGGGCGGCATTGTGGGCATGGCCCGCACCGCCGAGTTGGCATTTGCCCACGGCCAAGGTTTGGACGGCCCCACCCGGGTGATTGGCTTTGACATGGGCGGCACGTCCACCGATGTGAGCCACTTTGCCGGAGAGTTTGAGCGCGAATTTGAAACCCAGGTGGCCGGTGTGCGCATGCGCGCCCCCATGATGAGCATCCACACCGTGGCCGCTGGCGGCGGCTCCTTGCTGCAATTTGATGGTGCGCGTTTTCGGGTCGGGCCGCAAAGTGCGGGGGCCAACCCCGGGCCAGCCAGTTACCGCCGGGGTGGCCCTTTGGCCCTGACCGATGCCAATGTGCTGCTGGGCAAAATCCAGCCCGCGCATTTCCCCCATGTGTTTGGCCCCAGCGGCGACCAAGCGCTGGATGCCGCTGCGGTGCGTGCGCGGTTTGATGCGCTGCTGGCGCAGATCAAGGCCACACCCGCGGCCACCCCCGGCCTGAGCGCCGAGTCGGTGGCCGAGGGCTTTGTGCACATCGCGGTGCAACAAATGGCCAACGCGATCAAAAAAATATCGGTCGCCCGGGGTTATGACGTGACCCATTACACCTTGCAGTGTTTTGGCGGTGCAGGCGGCCAGCATGCGTGTTTGGTGGCCGATGCCTTGGGCATGTCGCGGGTGTTGGTGCACCCGTTGGCGGGTGTGCTGTCGGCTTATGGCATGGGTTTGGCCGATCAAAGTTTGATCCGCGAGCAAGCGGTGGAGTTGCGCCTGAGCGCCGATACCTTGGACGCGTGGCTGCCCCGCCTGCAGGCCTTGACCGCGCGGGCCGAGCAAGCACTGCGGGCCCAGGCTTTGGGCAGCGGGGCCATCCAATTGCGCCAGCGCGTGCATGTGCGCTACGAGGGCAGCGACGCGGCCTTGATCGTGCCCTTTGGGTCCTTGCAAGACATTCAAGCGGGTTTTGAACAAGCCTATCGCCAGCGCTTTGCTTTCTTGATGAGCGGCAAGGCCTTGGTGGTGGAGGCGGTATCGGTGGAGGCGGTGATCAGTGGCGACAGCCCCAGCGAGCAATTGCAAGCCTTGCACCCCGTGCGCGATGTGCCCGCGCGCGAGCGCGTGCCCATGTATGTGCAAGGGGGCTGGCAGCAGGCGGCCTTGGTGGTGCGCGCCGACCTGCGTGCCGGTGACCAGGTGGCCGGCCCGGCCATCATCGCCGAGCCCAATGCCACCACCGTGGTGGAGCCGGGTTGGCGTGCCGAGTTGACCGCCTTGGACCATTTGGTGTTGACACGGGTCACGCCGCGAGCGGTGAGCTATGCCGCTGGCACCCGGGTGGACCCGGTGCTGCTCGAGGTGTTCAACAACTTGTTCATGAACATCACCGAGCAAATGGGTTTGCAGCTGCAAAACACCGCTTACTCGGTCAACATCAAAGAGCGTTTGGATTTTTCTTGTGCGCTGTTCGATGCCCAAGGCCATTTGATCGCCAACGCGCCCCACATGCCGGTGCACTTGGGTTCCATGGGCGAGAGCATCAAAACCGTGATCCACGACAACCAAGGCCGCATGCAGCCGGGCGATGTGTTTGTGCTCAACGACCCCTACCACGGTGGCACCCATTTGCCCGATGTGACGGTGATCACGCCGGTGTATTTGCCCGACCACGATGCGCCGGTGTTTTATGTGGGCTCGCGCGGCCACCATGCCGACATTGGTGGCACATCACCGGGTTCCATGCCGCCGTTTTCCACCTCGATTGAGCAAGAGGGGGTGCAAATTCAAAACTTCAAGCTGGTCGAGCGCGGCGTGCTGCGCGAGGCCGCCATGGTGGCATTGCTCAGCGCGGGCGCGCACCCGAGTCGCAACCCGGCGCAAAACATGGCCGACTTGCGGGCCCAAATTGCGGCCAACGAAAAAGGCGTGCAGGAGTTGCGCCGCATGGTGGCCCACTACGGCCTGGCGGTGGTGCAGGCCTATATGGGCCATGTGCAAGACAACGCCGAAGAGTCGGTGCGCCGCGCGATTGCGGTGTTGGGCCAAGGCCTGGCATCGTCGCAGGCCAGCCCTTCGCCCCAGGCCTTTGTGCTGGAACTCGACAACGGCGCACGCATCCAAGTGGCCGTGCGCATCGATGCCAGACAGCGCAGCGCGGTGGTGGATTTCACCGGCACCTCGGCCCAACAAAGCAATAACTTCAATGCGCCCAAGGCGGTGTGCATGGCCGCGGTGCTGTATGCGTTTCGCAGCCTGGTCAACGACGATATCCCGCTCAACGCCGGTTGCCTCAAGCCCATTGAGGTCATCATCCCCGAGGGTTGCATGCTCAATCCGCGTTACCCGGCATCGGTGGTGGCGGGCAATGTGGAGACATCGAGTTGCATCACCAATGCCTTGATGGGGGCTTTGGGCGTGATGGCGGGCAGCCAACCGACGATGAACAACTTCACCTTTGGCAATGCCAGCCACCAGTATTACGAAACCATTGCCGGTGGCAGCGGGGCCGGTGGTGTGTTCGGTGACCAGGGTGAGGAAGTGGGTGGTTTTGCGGGCACCAGCGTGGTTCAAACCCACATGACCAATTCGCGCTTGACCGATCCGGAGGTGCTGGAGTTTCGCTTCCCGGTGCGCTTGCAGTCGTTTGCTGTGCGCACAGGTTCGGGCGGCAAGGGGCGCTGGCCGGGCGGCGATGGCGGCGTGCGCCGGGTGGAGTTTTTACAGCCCATGACAGCGGGCATCCTCTCCAACGGGCGGGTGTACCCGGCTTTTGGCATGAACGGTGGCCTGCCGGGGGCGGTGGGCATCAACCGCGTGATCCGTGCCGATGGCACGGTGCAAGACCTGGGACACATCGGCCAGGTGCAAATGGGCGTGGGGGATGTGTTTGAAATCAGCACCCCTGGCGGTGGGGGCTATGGCTTGCCCAAGGGGGGCTGAGCGGGCCAGACCTGGCCATTGACGGTCAAGCCTTGCGCGGCAAAGCGCTCGGCATTGGCCGGGCCAATGCCTTTGACCCGGCGCATCAAATCGGCCCAATCGGCGAAAGCTTTGGTTTGGCGCTGGGCCAAGATGGCCCGGCTCATGGCGGGGCCCATGCCGCGCAAGCTGTCGAGTTCGGCTTCGCTGGCGTGGTTGATCTCCAAGGCATGGCCCGCGCCCACGGCCAGCGCACACAGCAGGGCCAGCCCCATCGCGCGCCAAGTCGCCAGGCGAGGGCGTTTGACCACGGCATGGACAAAGGCCAGCGCGCCCATGCTTTCAGACCGGTGGTTGGACGGCAGACAGGGCCTGCATGTACTGGGTCACGCCGCTGTGCACATCGGCAAACACATGGTCGCAACCGGCGCGGCGCAAGGCGCTCAAATCGGCCTGGGTGAAGCACTGGTATTTGCCGCGCAAGGCGTCGGGGAAGGGGATGTACTCGATCAAGCCTTGCGCTTGGGCTTGGGCCAAGCTCATGTGCGCTTGACCGCTTTGGCTTTGCACCACGGCCAAAGCCACATCATTGAAGCTTTGCGCCCGACCGCTGCCCAGGTTGAAAATGCCGCTGGCCATGGGATGGTCGAAAAACCACAAATTGACCGCGACCACATCGCCCACCCAGACAAAGTCGCGCATTTGTTCGCCAGGGCCATAGCCACCGTACTCGCCAAACAAACGCACCCGGCCATCGGTCTGAAATTGACCGTGCTGGTGAAAGGCCACGCTGGCCATGCGGCCCTTGTGTTGCTCGCGCGGACCATAGACATTGAAGTAGCGAAAGCCACAAACCTGGTGGGCCGCCTGGGCGAAATCAGGGCCGCATTCGCGCCGCATGCGCTGGTCAAACAACAGCTTGGAGTAGCCATACACATTGAGCGGGCGTTCATGTGCGGGTGCTTCTACAAAGGTGGCCGAGCCGCCATAGGTGGCCGCAGAGGAGGCGTAGAGCAGTCGCGTGCCAGCGCGTTGGCATGCGGCAAACAAGTCGCACGACAACTGGTAGTTGTTGTGCATCATGTATTGGCCGTTGGTTTCCATGGTGTCGCTGCACGCGCCTTCATGGAACACCGCTTCCACGCTGCCATAGTGGTGTTGGGCAAAGCGCTGGTAGAACTCGCCAGCATCTTGGTAGTCGGCGATGTGCAGGTCGGCCAGGTTGCGAAACTTGTCGCCATCGCGCAAATCGTCCACCGCAATGATGTCGGTGATGCCGCGCTGGTTCAGGCCTTGGATGATGTTGCTGCCGATGAAGCCGGCCGCGCCAGTGACAACGATGCGCATGGATGCCTCCTTAAACCGGCGCGGCTGCGCCAAACAGTTCGGCATGCGACACCGTGGCCGTGCCCAACTTGCCCACCACATAACCACCGGCTTTGTTGGCCCAGGGCATGGCTTCGCGCAGGCTCAGGCCTGCACCCACCAACACGGCCAAGGTGGCGATCACCGTGTCGCCCGCGCCGGTCACATCAAACACCTCTTGGGCCTGGGCCCCGACATGGCTGGCACCTTCGGCATCGAACAAACTCATGCCCTCTTCGCTGCGGGTGACGATCACCGCTTGCAGGCCCAGTTGTTGGCGCAGGTTTTGCGCTTTTTCGGCCAGTTCTTGTTCTGAATGCCAAGCCCCCACCACCTGCTGCATCTCGCTGCGGTTGGGTGTGATCACGCTGGCACCGGCATAGGCGCTGTAGTTGCTGCCTTTGGGGTCCACCAAGATGGGTTTGCCCGCTGCACGGGCCGCTGCAATCATGCGGGCCACATGGGCCAAGCTGCCTTTGCCGTAGTCGGAAAACAGCACCACGTTGTGGGCGGGCATGACGCGCTCAAAGCGCTCGCTGAGTTGTTGCAACACGGCTGGGGTGGGGCTGCTTTCAAAGTCGGCCCGCAGCAGTTGCTGCTGGCGACCGATCAGGCGCAGCTTGACCGTGGTGTGCAACGCGGGGTCGCGCGCGAGTTCGGGCTGAATGCCGCTTTGCGCCACCAAGGCTTCAAACTGGCGGCTGGCCGCATCGTCACCGAGCACACTGAGCAAACTCACCCGCGCACCCAAGGCGGCCACGTTGCTGGCCACGTTGGCTGCGCCGCCCAAGCGCTCTTGTTCGCGGGTCACGCGCAGCACCGGCACCGGGGCCTCGGGGCTGATGCGGTCGACCGCACCGTACCAATAGCGGTCGAGCATGACATCGCCCACCACCAACACATGGCTGGTGTGCATTTGTGCAAGGGTCAGGTGTTTCACAATTCCTCCACCCGCCGAGCGGGGTAACTGTCCCAGGCTTGGCAGCCTGGGCATTGCCAAAAATGTTGGCTGGCCTCAAATCCGCAAGCGGCACAGCGGTAACGCAGCAAGGGCTTGACCGCTCGGTCAAGGGCTTTTTGCAAACCAGCCGGTGTGTGGGACTGCCCTTGCATCCACTGGCTGGCCACCACCAAGGAGGGCTCGCGCTCCAAATGGCGCAGGTACAAAGCCGGGACCGATGCCGGTGCATCGATGGCCACCAGTTCGGCCAGCGCTTTCAACACATCCAGCGAGGGCGTTTGGTCATAGGCTTTTTGCAGCAGATCGCGCACCTTGGCCACTTGGCCCAAAGCCGGTGCCCATTGCGCCAGTTGGGTGGCGATCAAGGGCAAGGCCTGGGGCTGGGCTTGGGCCAAGTCCAGCAGCAAGTCCAGGGCGGGTGCGGCCTGAGCATGGCGGTGCATTCCCTGGGCCAGGGCCAGGCTTGCGCGCACGTTGTGCGGCACCAAAGACAGGGCTTGTTGCAGCAGGGCTTGGGCTTGCGGCCACTGCTCGGGCGTGTTCAATGCCTGGGCTTGTTCGCTCAAGTAATGGGCTTGGCGGCCTTTGAAGCTGCCTTCGCCAGCTTGGGCCAATTTATCGGCCATCAAAGCGGCCTGTGGCCAGTCGCGTGAGCGCTCAAAAATGCCCAGCAAGGCCAAGTGCGACATGGACGCATAGGCCGTGCCCTCCAGTGGGCGCAAGGCGGCTTCGGCCCGGTCAAGCAATCCTGCTTTGAGGTAGTCGAGCGCCAAAGCGTGTTGCGCGCGGTCTCGGTCGCTTTGGCTCAGGTCGGCACGGGCCAGCAGGTGTTGGTGCACCCGTACCGCGCGTTCGTATTCGCCCCGGCGGCGAAACAAGTTGCCCAAGGCAAAGTGCAGTTCGGAGGTGTCGGGGTCGTTTTGAACGGCCTCGATGAAGGCATCGATGGCCTGGTCCTGCTGCTCATTGAGCAAATGGTTCAGACCTTTGAAATAGGCTTTGGGGGTGCGCTGGTTGTCGAGCTTGAGCTGGCGCAGGTCAAAGCGCGAGGCCAGCCAGCCCAGGGCAAATGCCATGGGCAGGCCCAACAAAATCCAACCCTGGTCAAACTCCATGGGCGGGGTTCTCGCTGGGTGGCTTGCGCTCGGTGGCCGCTGGTTCGCCAGGGTTTGCGCGTGCGCGGCGCACTTGGCGGTGCTCGCGCCACCATTTGGGCACCATCAACAGCACGCCCAACACCAGCCCCAATACAAACACCGCCAACAGCACCAGCACTTGAGGGGCTTGCCACTGTTGGCCAAAAAAGAAATGCACCGTCACATCGTGCTGGTTGTTCAGCGCGAAGGCAAACAAGGTGAAAAAAATGGCTGCTTTCAGTGTCCACTGAAGCAGCCCGATGAGTTTCTTCAAGTGGATTCCTCAGGGCTTGAAGATTCTAAGACCGTTGCACGTGAAGCCATGGCTTCACGTCGGGGGTTGTTGCAGCTTAGAAGTGCGCTGGTCCACCTCTTCACGCAAGGCTTTGCCGGGCTTGAAGTGGGGCACGCGTTTTTCGGGAATGGCCACTTGTTCGCCAGAGCGCGGGTTGCGGCCCATGCGCGGCGGGCGGTGGCTGATGGTGAAACTGCCAAAGCCGCGCAGCTCAATGCGGTGCCCGCGTGCCAGTGCATCGCTCATGGCTTCCAACAAAGCCTTGACGGCGAATTCGGCATCGCGGTGGGTCAATTGACCAAACCGCTCGGCCAGGGCTTCAACCAAATCGGAACGTGTCATGGGTCAGATACAGCTAAATTCGATCCAATGCCAATGATGAAGGGTTTGCAAACCCCATGGCTGGGCACAAAGTCCAGCCATGGGGCGCAGCCCCATCGACAAATCAGTTGTTGTCGAGCTTGGCGCGCAGCAATGCGCCCAGGCTGGTCGTGCCCGCGTTCTCGCGCGACGACTGCTGGCTGAGGTTTTGCATGGCATCGGCTTGATCGGCCGCATCCTTGGCCTTGATGGACAACTGGATGTTGCGGGACTTGCGGTCCACATTGACCACCACGGCGGTGACTTCGTCGCCTTCTTTGAGGACGCTGCGGGCATCTTCAATGCGGTCGCGCGAAATTTCGCTCACACGCAGGTAGCCAATGATGTCTTCGCCCAGGTCGATCTCAGCGCCTTTGGCATCCACGGTCTTGACCTTGCCGGTGACCACTTGGCCTTTGTCGTTGATGGCGGCAAAGGTGGTGAAGGGGTCGGCATCCAACTGCTTGATGCCCAAGGAGATGCGCTCGCGCTCGACATCGACGGCCAGCACCAGGGCTTCGACTTCTTGGCCCTTTTTGAAGTTGCGCACAGCGGCTTCGCCGGTTTCGTTCCAGGACAGGTCGGACAAATGCACCAAACCGTCGATGCCAGCGGCCAAGCCGACGAACACGCCGAAGTCGGTGATGGATTTGATCGGGCCTTTGACGCGATCGCCGCGCTTGGTGTTTTGCGCAAACTCTTGCCAGGGGTTGGCACGGCATTGCTTCATGCCCAAGCTGATGCGGCGCTTGTCTTCGTCGATTTCGAGGACCATGACTTCGACTTCGTCACCCAAAGCCACGATCTTGGAAGGGGCCACGTTCTTGTTGGTCCAGTCCATTTCAGAGACGTGCACCAAGCCTTCGATGCCTGGCTCGAGTTCGACAAACGCGCCGTAGTCG
>JACCDW010141982.1_pt1 | contig 38607 bp, 34 predicted proteins | sample 7449781 | NCBI WGS metagenome assembly JACCDW01 (sample SAMN15323449, study PRJNA562643) | freshwater metagenome | isolation source: river surface water | place: USA:Blue River Watershed | collected 2017-08-18 | reverse complement strand
GTTTGAGATGCGTCGCAACGATCTCGGCATTAAGCCTCAATTTCAAATCAATCGACTTAAGGAGTTGGATATCTTTTTCCAATTCTTTAAGCAAGAAAACAATGTATTCATCCATATCCAAAACAACTTTACCTTAAGAGAGTAACTATTTTGTAGACAAACAACGTAGCCCGAACGCAGTTCTGGATCACCCCAGGGTCCCTCTTAATGGCATTCAAACGACCACTGTTCAGAGCCAGTGGGTTGCTTGGCCAAAAACTGGGTCCAAACAGCGTTCAGTTTGCCAAAGGGCAGGGGCGGTTCGGCGACCAGCGTGTCTTTGAGAGGCTGTTTTTTCGACCGTTACCCCCTGGAAGTGTGATTTCAGGTGCTTGCGCTTAACGACAAAACAGGCTCGTTGATCATGGGTCTTGCTAAGGACATCAGCGAGCAAAATCATACCATCCGAAACCCAAACCAAGGGCCATAAACCCGCCAAAATAGCGGTTCCCAACAGTTTTGGTCGCCACTGCTTTGAGCGCGCGCAGGGTCTTGATGTGTGTCTGGGGTTTGGGGTTAAGGGCGTTGGCCAAGGGGCTGGGCTTGCGATCTTGAATCCAGACGTTCAACATGAAGGCGACGCAGGTGAAAGCACCGACGATGCCATAGCCCTGTAGTTAGTGTAGCCAAGCGGAGTCAATCATGGGCTTGGTCTTTCAAATTGAAGGCCGTCATGGCATTGGCTCCGGTGTGGGAGGGAGCGTCCGGGGCGCAACCCCATTGACCACGGTGTGCTGGCCAATCACCACGCCTTTTCGGAAAACGATGAACAGGTCGCGCTCGTAAGTGCTACCGAAACCCATGTGCCTGTAATTGATGCGTTTGCCTTGGGGCAATCGGACTTTACCGCTGATTCAATGGGCGAACACCCGATCGGGAAAGCCCGGAAACAGTGTTTCCAGCGTCGATCGCTCTCCTCTTTGCAGTGTGCCGTTAAGCTCGATCAGGTACAGCCTGTCGTTCACGATCTCCCAGATTCCCACATAGCCGCGCCAAAGGGCTGTGCAATTGGACTGGAAGGGGGGTGTCTGGCCTGTTAATTCGAAGTAATCGCCCAAAGTCGTACTCATCATCGAAGAGGGTTTGGCATTCCCCCAAATCAGTAGACACATATGATGTCAAAACTGAAATGGAGAAATGCAAATGCAACGAGCCAAATACGCCTCTGAATTTAAAGACGAGGCGGTCAAACAAGTTGTCGACAAGGGTCACTCAGTTGTAGATGTATCTAAACGTCTGGGCATCCCGGAAGGCGTTTTGTATACCTGGGTCAGCAAGTTCAAGAAATCCGAAGAACCCCAGTCCAATGACCTCAAAACATTGCAGGCTGAGATGTCAAAGCTCAAGGCCGAACTCAGGCGAACGACCGAGGAGCGCGACATCCTAAAAAAAGCCGCAGCGTACTTTGCAAAGCAGTCCGGGTGAAGTACGCGTTCATACAAGCGCATCGAAACGAATTCAAACTCACCAGCATGTGCCGTGTTCTCAAGGTGCACCGCAGTGGCTACTACGTCTGCCTACATGAGCCGCAATCGACAAGAGCCAAGGCCAACGAGGATTTGACGGTAAAGATCCGTGAGTTCTACGACCAAAGCATGGGCATTTATGGCAGTCCACGTATCTTCTGCGACCTGCGAGAGGCCGGGGTGGCTTGCAGCGAGAACCGCGTGGCAAGGCTCATGCGTGCGGCTGGCATCAAGTCCGTGCGTGGTTACAAACGGCCTCGCTACAGGGTGGGCAAGCCCGCATTGGTTGCCCCCAATCAATTGCAGCGTCAGTTCCAACACAATGATCCCGACCAGGCTTGGGTGACGGACATCACATACATCCGAACGCACGAGGGCTGGCTGTATTTGGCTGTTGTCCTTGATTTGCACTCGCGAGCGGTGGTGGGTTGGAGCATGGGTCCACGCATGCAAACGAGCCTGGTGTTGGATGCACTCACGATGGCTGTCTGGCGTAGAAGACCCAAAGGCTCGGTGATCATCCATTCAGACCAGGGTAGCCAATTTGGCGGCGACGAGTTCAATCGATGGTGCAAAGATAACCGCCTGAGTCCCAGCATGAGCCGGCGGGGAAACTGCTGGGATAACGCTGTGGCTGAATCGTTCTTCAGCAATTTGAAGAGCGAGCAAATCAAAAAACGGATTTATCAAACACGGGCAGAGGCCAAGTCAGAAATCTTCTTATACATCGAGGGCTTCTACAATCGAATCCGACGCCATAAGCATCTTGCTCAGCTCCGCCCCCATGAGTTCGAGCTGCAGCGTCAAACTGCGCTATGAAAAATGTCTAGGAATTTGGGGAAATGCCAGACTTCCAAGATACTTCTTTAGGTACATAAAAGCAAAAATTACCTCAAGTCTTCTCTCCGAAAAAATTAATTAATTAGAAATATCAAATGGGATTAATCCCATTTGGCCACGGAAAATTTCTAAAAGTAAATAGCAGTTTTATGCCATTAGACCGATAACACAAAATCTATGACACCCACTTCGAACATGAATCCGCAAAGCGAATCAGTCATAAAAAAAGTTAATTAATTTAAATTTTGATGATTTCGGCGAATAAAGGTTGCCAAGTTGGAGTGCCCAAACTTTTCAACAAGCAGCACCGTCATGACAATGTCATGCTCAAGGCCTAAGCGAGACTGGGATTCACTGGCTTTAGTCCACCACTGCTTAGTGCGCGGATGTAAAAAGCATTCCAAGTCCTCGATAGCATAACGCAGACGCTTGGCGCATATTCTGGTGCGATGATTTTGGTGACCTGTATGACCTTTGGACTGAAGGGATAAAAATTTTTGATGCATAACATTGACACGGTGCTCAGCCCAAATCGAAAAATCAATAATTCCTTTCAACGATCCATTGACAGCACCTCTTGAATTGAAAATTGAAACCAACCAAAGCGTTAATTGCCACATCGATTCAGAAAAAGAGGTGTCGTTCAAAATGCATCTGATCGCATATCTGTACTGTTTAGCAACTACGCCTAGTTCATCGATACAAACATTTAGTGAAACCAGTAAATCTTTGGGCATAGAGGTGTGTGAGCGACGCAGTCTGGGCAAAACCTCAAGCCGTGCCACATCAATGTCGCGCAGTTCACATAAGAAAAAAAACAAGGCACTTAAATCATCATTCAAAGGTAAGGGCTTGAGTTTGGCTATTAACTTAAACAGTCGATAGGTGGAGCGAAAGCGACGCAAACCAACACGCGCTTGGTGTACAGATTCGGTGGTGTCAGACCCCATCAAATGGATCAAGTTGGCATTCAATTGCCACAAAGCAGACAATAGCAAGATCCCAACCCAAGTTCGAGTTCCAGGGAGATAAAGGGTGGCAGGGAGTCCATGAGCTTTTCCCCAATCACAAGAGTCTGCTTTATTTTCAGGCGATGATCTCTGAAAAAATAGACGCAACATGTCCAATAATATGAACGAATTGTCCATAAGCTACCACATCCACCCTAAAGAAAAAATAATATGCTCCTAATTGAACAAGGTGCGCTCGAAAGGACCATTGACGCGTAGCGTGAGGGATGAAGATACATCACTATCTACCTTTAACAGCGGTAGCTCAGAGTAGTCCAATAAGAATCCAATCAAGTTATAGGGGAAGGACTTCAAAGTTCTGTTGTGTGCCTTGACAGCATCAACATACGATTGGCGAGCAGAAACAATTTTTCCTTGTAGAACAGCGTAATCTTGCTTCAAATCCATGAGCTCTCGGTTAGATTGAAAAACAGGATTCTTCAAAATCAACAACATATTGGTCAGATCCAACGTCAACTTAGCATCCGCTTGTTCAAAAGCCAATAAAGCAGATACATCGGTCATGAGGTTGGGCTGTCGCTGCGAAAGAATAAATTTTGAGTTAGATTCATTCACCACACTCAATACGCCCGAATCTTGATCGTATTGATCAGACATGAGTTCCGCCATATAGATAATTAAATCTGAGCGTTGCTGATACAGCACAATCATGTCATTCCAGAGTTCAATGCTGTTTGCACGGTGAGCCTCCATTTTGCTGGCGTTGCACCCAACCAAGAAAAGGGTCAGGGTGAGGATCCAAATTTTGAAGATCAAAGAAAAAGCATTTTTCATGAAGCACCTTTGAAATGGAAGTTGTTGAAACTAACTTGAAATAAAGTCATGTGGGTTGATGCATCCAATGTAGGGAAAGCACCTTTTATCCCTTGTGCGGAAGCGCACATGGGGAATAAAAAATTTATGAAAAAACATGTGATGAGATCTGGTCATTCAGAATGATGCCCAGTTCGTGCCTGAGATCACGACAGGTTTAGTGTGTCCAAACGCACCGACAAAAAGACGGCAGATTCATAGCATGCGTTCACCCATTTAAAAAGAGATTGCCACATGAACATCGATCGCAAAATTCAACAAGACGTCCTGAATGAATTAACGGCAGACCCTGCTGTCAATGCAGAACACATAGGAGTCACTGTATGCAACCACATCGTCACATTGACCGGCCATGTGGATAGCTTTTATGAAAAGTGGGCGGCTGAAAAAGCCACGCAAAGGGTCACTGGCGTTCAGGGATTGGCCATTGAAATCGATGTCAATATTCCCAGGGATCGACACCGCAACGACGAAGACATAGCGCGAATGGTGCAATCGCTGTTGTCTTGGAACACCGCCATTCCCAAAGACACCATCAAAGTCATGGTTGAAAAGGGTTGGGTGACATTGAGCGGTGAAGTGGGCTGGAACTACCAGCGTGAAATTGCCCATAAAGCAGTCGCTGGACTTGCAGGCGTTAATGGCATTACAGATCAGATCACGCTCATACCAATGGTCACAGGCGAAAAAATTAAGGAGCGGATTGAAGAAGCACTGAAGCGTATGGCTGTATTGGACGCAAGCAAAGTGAACGTCAAAGTAGCGGGCAATCAGGTGACGCTGGAGGGATGCATCAACAACTTGTCCGAGAGAGAAGTGATTCGGCGGGCGATTTGGGCCACAAGAGGCGTTCATTTTTTAATCGACCACCTTCGGTTTGAGTCCCCTCAAAAAAATCAGCCGATGCGCGCCCCCATACTTTAAAAAATTGTTATGTCGGCAATAAGTCCATCGAGTTTATGTGACATCTGTAGCACATACCCGTCTTGCTTTGCGAGCAGGTTGCCTAAGAGCGAACAAGGCGGCTTCAGGCATCTGTTCCCGGTACAAAAAGCCTTCAGGCGCGGTCGCCACCTCACGACACAAGGCGATGGTGTTCGTTCCATTTATTTGATCAAATCTGGCGCCTTCAAATCCAGCATTGTCTCGGAAGATGGATTTGAACAAGTGCTCGGATTCAAACATGCAGGCGATGTCATCGGACTCGATGGTCTATTTAAAGAAAGGCAACCTTCTAATGCTGTGGCACTTGATGACTCGATCGTATGCTCAGTATCGATGCATGACATCAAACAATTAGACGAACGTTTCAGCATCATAAGATTCTTTTTGATCGCCAAGTTACAAAATGAAATTTCTGAGTTGAGTCAAATGCTCATCATGATCAATCAAATGAACTCGGCGACTCGAGTCGTATCTTTCATTTTAGGACAGTCCGAAAAAAGTACCCAAATGGGCTTGCCTACCAAACAGCTAAGGCTCCAGATGACTCGTGGCGACATAGGAAGCTACCTAGGCTTAAAGATTGAAACGGTCAGTCGAAAATTAACTGAGCTTGCGCAACAAGGCTTAATCAAAATTGATCACCGAATGATCAAAATTGAAAAGTCCCAAGAGCTTAAAAACTATCAAAACAAGCAATTGAGTAGAACTCAATCACCTTGAGCTCCATCGACCACTAGGGCTGCTTCATGGGTGATGCATTTCCCAGCCAAATCCTAAGTCTCAGTGTTGCATTGGGGGTCGGCTTGCTTGTAGGCGCTGAAAGAGAGCGTAACAAGGCATTGGGTGATTCGAGAGTGTCAGCTGGAATTCGCACCTTCACAGTGGTTGCTTTGTCAGGTGCAGTGGCTGGGCTGATCTCTTCTATTTCTATATTACCTACTGCATTGTTGGCTATCGCCCTGCTGATCTCCATCAGCCAACTGAGGAAAGTGGGCGATGGCCAAGGCCTCACCACAGAGCTATCGCTGATGATGACTTTTCTACTGGGGGCCTTGAGCAACCTCGAGATGGCTTTGTCTGCTGGACTTGGTGTGATTCTCGCCGCAGTTTTGGCATCCAGGCAATGGTTGCATCAATTCGTCAAACGAATCATGTCTGAACGCGAACTTCAAGATGTCATCACATTTTTTGCGATCTTGCTGGTTATCATGCCCATCACCCCAAACCGTTACTTTGGTCCGTTTCAAGCCATTAATTTATATGAGATCGCCAAATTCGTGGTCATGGTCATTGGCATCAGTGCGTTGGGATACATCCTTAAGCGCGTACTGGGCCCGAGGGGGGGCTTGGCCATGGGAGGTTTCTTAGGCGGCTTTGTATCGAGTACGACCATCGTGATGAAAATGGGTCAACTCTCGAGGAGCAACCCCGAGAGTACTCACCATGCGATCAGTGGTGTCTTATTTTCTAATTTATCGACATTGATCCAGTTGCATGTCATATTGTTTCTCACGGTTCGCGTGCCAGAAGGATGGATGTTCAAACCATTCACTTACGGGCTCATTGCATCGTTGATTCTTCCTTGGTTCTATGTTTGGAAAAAATGCATCCCCTCTCAAGAGCATGCTGGCCAATTCAAGGGCAGTGCTTTTGATCTTAAGTCTTCCATTTGTTTTACGCTTTTGGTCACTGGGTTGAACCTTGCATCTTCTGCCTTGTATGCATGGCTAGGCCCTACAGGCGTGCTCATGACGAGTGCATTGGCTGGATTTACCGACGCGCATGCCAATATTTCTTCCATTGCAAGCCTCCACAACAAAGGGGATATTACGAGTGAACAAGTCGAGTTGTCTGTGTTGTTGGCTTACTCGACCAATGCCATATCAAAAATACTGATGGCCGTTATTTTCGGTAGCACAAAATTTAAATTTAACATCATCGGTGGCGTCATGGGTGTGCTAGGTATCGTCTGGTTAGGATTTCTTTTGCACGGTATTTGAAATATTTTTCATCAGGCTAATGCCTCTTATGTGGGCCATCGCATGGTCGCTTGACTTTTCTAAGCCGACAATTTTTCTTTCATAAATACTTTTTTATTTCACATGACTGATCATTTGCACACGGCATCAAAGGACTCAAGATCTGACTGGATTGATCTCATGGAGGAGGAGATCGAATGGGGTTTGAGCGATTGGTTTACAAAGTTCAGCCATGAGAATCAGTATGTTGATGCAAGAGTGAGTTATTTCATTAATTTACTAAAACTTCAAGGCGAACTCATTAAATTGCAGAACTGGATCAGCCATACAGGGCATCGCCTCGTTGTTCTTTTCGAGGGTAGAGATGCCGCTGGTAAGGGTAGCGTGATCAAGAGAATCACCCAACGTCTCAACCCCCGTGTTTGTCGCGTAGTCGCCTTACCCATTCCCAGTGAGCGAGAGAAAAGCCAATGGTACTTCCAACGATATATTGCTCATCTTCCCGCTGCAGGTGAAATGGTTCTTTTTGACCGAAGCTGGTACAACCGGGCCGGCGTCGAAAGGGTCATGGGGTACTGCTCTGACAAGGAATACGAAGAATTTTTAACGTCTGCGCCTGAATTTGAAAAAATGATCATCCGAAGCGGCATACAAATGATCAAGTATTGGTTTTCAGTCACTGACAGAGAGCAGCACCTTCGCTTCGTTCAACGCATGACGGATCCACTGAAGCAGTGGAAACTCAGCCCGATTGATATTGCGAGCAGAAAACATTGGAAGGATTACACCCGAGCCAAGGAAGTGATGTTTGAGCGGACACACACCCTGGAGTCCCCATGGTGGATCGTCAGCGCCATTGATAAACAAAAAGCAAGGCTTAATTGCATTGCTCATTTACTGGATCAAGTAGACTTTCACGACATCGGGCAGGCCCCTATTTATTTACCTGATGTAGATGACACGTGCTCTGAACGAGCTCAAAGTGCCAGGGACATGTATGTCCCCGAGCGATATTGAGTCTGCTTTGTTGTATAGCGCACAGACCCATTCGATCCAATTTTTCATAATTGAGCCCAAGTTAAGGAGCTCTTATAATGAAGATACTTGTTGGAATTGACGGTTCGACCCACTCTCTGAACGCCGCCAGATATGCCACTCAATTGGCAGGACAGCTTTCAAAAGAGTGTCTGATCACTTTGATTTCCGTTCATGATGACTCTGCTTTGAAGCATTTCAAACGGTATGTACCTAAAGGAGTGATTCATGATTACTTGCGTGAGTTATGCGAGAACGACCTGCGAAAATCCAAAAACTTCCTTGATAAACAAAAAATCCGTCACGACATGATGGTTGAATTTGGACATCCGGTGGCTCGCATACTTGCCACAAGTCAAAATGGTGCATATGATTTAATTGTTTTGGGCACCAAAGGTCGCTCCATGATTAAGGATCTTTTGTTAGGGTCTGTCGCCATGCGTGTCTCCTCCGCCTCAACAGTACCTGTGACCTTGGTTAAGTAAGCCGTTGCTCCATGAGGCCACCGCATGGTCAGTGGCTTGGGTTCATGAGACGCTCTCCCAATTCCGATCCACCGAATTCAAATCATCGTTTTGAAAGAATACGCTCGGTTTTTAGCGATGGTCATCAACTCTTAAAACCTGTACATGAATTGACGACATTTGAGCTGGGTTCATGGCCTACCAAACTTACGGGTGTGCCGTACAAAGCGGAACCCTTTCAAGCCTATCTGTTCTGGTTATATGAACAAATTACTCCTTTCTTAAAGCGGTTTTCTATTCTGCAGCAGTCTTCCATTTTGTTGATTTTTCAAGGTATGGACGCATCGGGCAAGGACGGGTCGATACGCACACTACAGAATCACCTACACATTCATAATTTGCGATTGGCTCGTTTCATTCAACCTTCAACGCTAGAGGCTGGTCATGATTTTTTATGGCGCGTTCACCAGGTCACACCCTCTCTAGGTGAAATGGTTTTATTCAATCGAAGCCATTATGAAGAGGCATTGGTGCAAAGGGTTCGCCATGGTGCTTCGATTCATTCTTTTAAAAAAATAGTCAGGCATATCGTTCATTTTGAAAATTTACTTGCAGACAATGGCACCATCGTGCTCAAATTTTATTTAAATATTTCAAAGCAAACCCAATACGAACGCTTCACTAGTCGATTTAATGATCCGAGCCGTCGTTGGAAGCTGACCGATTTAGATGTACAAGACCGCCAGCATTGGGATTTTTTTATCCAGACATACGATGAGTTGATATCCAGCACCAGCAACAAGTTCGCGCCGTGGCATGTGATTCCTGCGGATGACAAGCAAGTCCGAGACGTCTTTGTTGCTCTGTTGCTATTGAATGCGTTGGAGTCTATGCCATCAACGGTTACTTAAGCAACTCAAGCTCTCCGTCTTGTTGGCTTAAAGCCCATACCTTTGTCAATGGGCTTGGTTGATTTTTTCAGCTGACGGACTGATTGCGGACCCACCGTCGCCATTTCAAAGGCATCAAGTCCATCAAAGGGGATGGCTCTCTTTGCATCAAAGTGCTCTCGGTAGACTCTTCTTGTTTGGGCACTATCGCGGCGACATCCATCTCGGCCAACTGCCGCATCCAAGCAAGATCCATCGTTCCGTCAGGACTGATGCGGCTGAATATCAAAGACAGCATCTTGCGCGCCTTGATGCTGCCTGCCGCTTCAGCCTCCCGATAAAGCCGCACCGCTTCGGTGTAATTGACTTGTGTACCCTCTCCGCGGTGGTACTTTCGCGCCCGGCTGAACAGTGCGTCGGATGACTGACCCAGGGTATTGCTTGAAGGGGTTTGGCGTGCAGATTGTTCCTGCGCCAGGTGCTTGCGTACCCACTGCACATTTGCCAGAGCCGCCATAGAGTCGGAAGACGCTCGCTCAAACCAAACCAGGGCATTGCTGTATACCTTTTTTTGGACCCAAAAAATGCCCACCTCCAGCATCGCATGGACGTTCCCCCCGTCTGCCGCTTGCTGTAATAGGGGGCTGGGCGCGGCCGGCGCCTCGTTCGCCACCGATGGGTTCACTTCATGCAAAGGGCGCATTTTTTCTTCTATCAACCACATCATGTACAAGGCCCTCGCTCGATCCACCGACATCAGTGATTGGGCTTGCGTGAGCGCCTCGGCAAAGTCAGGGTAGGTTTGACAACCATCGTACGCGCACCACGATAGACCAGCCCTGGCCATGGGATGTCCGTATTCTGCACTTCGTAAAAACCACTGTTTGGCTTGTGCAGGATTCAGGGGCACGCCCGCACCATGCAGGTGGATGAGACCCAAGATCCATGCGGCTTGCCCAGCTCTGGCTTTTTGTGCTGGGCTGGAGGTAGGCCCATTGGCCTGAGCCTGCAGTTGGTTCAACTCTATCTGGGTTTGTCCATCCAGCCGCCCATTCATATTCATCTCTTGCGGCGATACCAAGGACTGGCGGCTGGTGCCCAGCAAGCCCTCTACATCGGACAACCCCTGGGTCACTTCAGATTTAAGCTCTCCGCCCAAGCGGACATCACCTGCTTGTGCACCGCTCACGAAACACCCCAGAAGAGCGCTCAAGTAGGTTAAATGAATGGTTTTCATGGCTTGAGAGGTGCCGCTGTTGGCGTCGATCGTCTCGGGGTCACGTTCCAGGTCAAAATTTGAGCCGAATAAGCGGTCACTCCCAATGCGCCATCGTAAGCCTGTAAGACGTCGGTCAAGCCTTGGCTCTCAGCGATTGGCATGAAGGCGGGGACCGCCAAACGACGTGGCAGTTGATCCGTGACATCCTCATCGGTTGCCAAGCACAAGATTCCTTCGCTGCCTGCGCCAGTCGTTTCAATCACATAGCCAGGATTGGGCGTCATCCAGTCTGGCAGTCTGACCACCTGATTGGCCTGCACATAAGGTCTGGACAATGCATTGGGCAATATCCGTATGACAGATCCGTTGGCATTGCTCAAATAACAACTCAAGAAAGAATTTCTGGAGACTTGAACCGATGCAAAGACCTGCTCGCCCACTTCAAATTGGCTACGGCCATTCATCACATTTTCGATTTGCATGTCGATTTTGAGCTGATCGGACATGTCACCGTAGGCCATTTTTTTGTAAGGGGGGGATAATGACGGATCGGAATTCATCGCGACAGGATCTACATGATTGGCTCGCCAACCATAACGAACCAGGTTGCCATTGGCATCCAAGGCCACAAAGTCGCGCAGTGCCCGCTCGTAGGTTGAGAAATCGACGACACCATTGATGACCATGCCATGGTCGGCTTGGAATCGAGCAATGGCCTTGCGCAGAGTCAAGGCCGATACCGTTATGCCAGACTTTGGTAAATAGCCTTTGGATTGTAAAGATTGCGTCACCAAACCCTGGTGTACCCCCTCGGCTCCTTCGTCATACCAATCGCGCAACTGACGCTGAAAATTAGGGTGGGTCTGTTCCATGGTCAGGCATTGCCAATAGGGCACCCGCGCCCATTTTCCTGCTAACTCTATGACCGCCAAATCGACCAGCGTGCGCACCGCGGCCCCAGAGCCTTGGGCATAGTCTTTACCTACGTTGAATTGCCAGCCGTATTCACCAATGCGACCCGCCAGATCCAATCCTTCACCGCCACTGCCGATGATGACTTCGTTGGATGAATCCATGCCCGGAATCAAAGTTCGAGTCCGAAAATCACCCAAGTGTAACTCCAGGCTCACCACCGTAGCATTCCTGTTTCGGCTGTAGCCCGTCTCCAGTCGATTGGCCGAGGTGCCCACATTGGCTCTGTTGGTGAGTACGTTCTGGTCGACGTAAGAAATGGCGCCTGACAAATACAACGCCGGGCGCTGAAGTTGTATTTGGTTGTTGTTGAGTAATATATTGGTCAAGTTCTGTACCGTGTCTTGACGAACCAAATCCACCTCATAGTCCACGTAGCGGAAAACGTTACTGACTCTGGACATTTGGAGCAAAGCAGTCACGATCATCTCTTTGGTTGCAACTGGTGCACGGGTTGAAAAGTCTGGAATTTGCTTGCTGGTGATCAATGTGGTGGGCACGTTCGCCTCTCTCATCAACTGATCCATGCACTGCAGGGAGTCCGCGAAACTGGACATGGCCCGAACCGGGCGAACCGATGGTCGGTCGGCAATATGGCTGTAACTTTGGAACTGAGCGTCTCTCCGCGCATCCATAGGGGTACTGCAAGCTGCCAAGAAGGACGCAGAGATCCACAAACCAAGATGAGTCAAGCGATGCCGCATGATGTGCTTTCTTTGAATTTAATTGGATTCCGCTGAATCATCGACAGATATTGACCAAGTCCCCGCGCAAAACGACCACTTGAGGATCCGTTTTGGGGCCATAGCGATTGAATGGCGCGTTGTTGGCATTGCTCACCGAGCTGCCGATGTCCTGGATGCATATCTTGCGAGCGCCATCCTGAATCGTGGTTGAAGTGATCCTCTCATCGGTCACCACACCGTCTGTGTTGGCGGCAAAAGCTTTGGCCTGAAAGCGAGCCAATTTGGCATCCAACCAAGCAGGAATTTCCTGGTTTTGTGTAGTATTCACTTGAGTCGATGTGTTCCATGGCAACATATTGGTCTGTATTTTTTGATTCAATGCAACTGGGTCTTCGCCTTGCACGGTTTGTGCATAAGTACACATGGCGATGGGCAGGCACAAAATTAATGCGAAATAGATCAGGTTCTTCAACATATGCAGGCCCCGTTTGAAAAGACGAGCATGGCTGACACCATGCTCGTCTAGGTTCAGCTCTCAGGCATCACTGACAGGTGATGCAGTTGCTGTTCGAGGAAAGGTTTTGCAGAGCCTTGCCGCTCCAAGAGGCTTTGTTGATGACCGCTGAATTGCGAATCATGGCCACCTGATAGGTGGTGGTGTGCAAGCCATCCTCGCCCACGTTTGAAGCGATGTTTTGATTGGCTTGGCCACCATTGCCCATGTTCATGATTACCGAGTCTTTGATCGCTGCCATCTGAACCTGCGTGGCTTGGGATACAAAACTCCCCACATTAGACGCAATGTTTTGTTGGGCCGTGCCTTGCGATCCAAAAGCCGAGTTGACCACGGCCGTATTGACCAAAATGGTTGCCTGAATGGTGGGATCGGACGGCTGACTGTTCCCATTTCCATTCCCTTGGCTGTTCCCGTTTCCATTGCCATTGGCAAAAGCCATGGATGACAGGGCCAGGACGGTGACGCCGAGCAAAGTTGAAGTGATTTTTTTCATCTTGATTTCCTTAAGTTGGGATGAACACAGCGTCCCCGGGATGGGGTCGCCTGCACTTGACAGCGCCCATCAAGACTTTTGCGAGATTGCTGGGTCGTTTTGAGCAGCTGTCAGGTGTCAGTGTGTGAGAGCGCCGCTTTGCGCTCAATCACCATGAATGCTTATTCCCTGATGGGTATTGACAGTGTCTTTTTTTACTTTCTGCTTGCATTCGGTACGCCAACGCACAGCATGGCCTTCTTTTGTAGTGTGGGTTTAGGTCTGTATGGACTTGATGTGTCTACCCATGCATCGTTTTGGACCATGTCGGGCGTAGATGCACGTTGCCATCATCGGCCATAGGCAGATGAGCTTGATGACTCAGCGAGATGGTGCGCGCATAGCGTAACCAGATGGTCATGCTGCGCCAAGTCGGCGGTTTGACCATGATTTGTTAAGGGAAGAGATTAACGAGCGATCAAGTACTTTGCATTCCAGCACTCAACCAATAAAGTTTAAATTTTTTGGGTCTGCACCCATACTGGCTAAATCGACTAATCACCTAATATTGGAAACAGTCGCCTTTGCTCGCTTTTGATGATGTCATAACACTCACAGGTGTTCTGTGCAAGTTGATTGCGATCCAATATTTTGATTTGTCCACGGCTGTAGGAAATGGCCCCAATTCTTTCTAATTTTTTGGCGGCCTCGCTGACCCCTTCTCTTCTGACGCCCATAGACCTTGATATCAATTCGTGCGTCATGCTCAAGTGGTCTCCCGCCACCCGATCCAATTGGGACAGCAGATTTCTGCAAAGTTGCTGCTCAATGTTGTGCCGTCTGTTGCAAATAGCAGATTGAGAGGTATATGTCATCAGAACTTGCAGGTATTTCAAAACCATGCATCTGAAAGAGCCTGAATTATTGAATTCTTCGAGAACCCAGTCTGAGTGGCATCTGTAGGCCAGCCCATCGGCAATCACCATAGACTTGGTGATGGATACCGAACTACCTGTAAAAACGAAAATGCCCACCAGTCCTTCATTTCCCATTTGTGCAATTTCAGCTGTTTTTCCGTCTTCAAAATCATATTGCTGAGATACGATCCCGCTGATTGGAAAATACACATGTTTTATTTTCTGACCAGCTTCTATCAAGGTCACACCATTTTTCAGTTGAACCACTTCAATTGCATTTCTCCAACGATCCCATTCACGATCCTCTAGTGTATAAATTAGTTTGTTGCCATGTTTTATAAGAATCAACTGTTCATTCTTCATAGTACATCTCACCATTGTGATGATGATGATTCTCAATCCGTCAACTGTTTTCCTTTGTCTGTTGTCGCACACTGTACATTTTCCACGAAAGCTTTGATGCTTCTTTTCCATTTCATTACTTGATTCTTCGATCACTCATTTGTTCAGCGCCTCAAGTTGAACGGCCAGAACCGCCAATTCAGCCACTTTGTGACACCCTGTTTTTTGCTTGATGTTGCGTCGATGTGACTCAACCGTATTCGGTGACATGGCCAACGACTTGCCAATCTCTTTTGAGGTTCGGCCCTGTGCAATCAGCTTAAGCACCTCTTGCTCACGGACGGTGATGCGCTGCTTCCCTTTCGATGAAGCGTTGATTTCTAGTGGTAAGCACATCATGCGTGACAGCTTGTGGCACAGGTATGTGTGACCAGCGCTGACCTGCTGGATGGCTCTGAGCAATTCCGAGCTATCGGACGCCATAGAAATGCATCCCTTGGCACCTTTTTTGATTGTGCTTTGTACTTCCATCTGTGTTTTGAATGAAGCGCAAACCACCCATGTCATACCACGGTGCTCGCGCATCAACGTGTCATCCACGCCTTCGCTGATGCAGACGTCGGCTTGTCGACCTTCTACCATGACTTGATCAATCACGGTCCAACCCACTTGTGAGATCAGCATTTTCAAGAGGCCATCTCGCATCAAACCGCTTGACCAATTCAAGTAGATTTTGAGTTCCGCTTTGCGATCAAAAAATTCATTCAGGATGTCGTGTTCTGGAGAGTAGTTCAACACGGTTGGCACATCCCATTTTTCTATAGACATTCTTTAGGTGTATCTTCACGGTTCCTTCTTTGATGTCAAGTTCATTGGCAATGACTCGGTTCGATGCACCACGCATTAACGCATGAACAATTGACAACTCACGTTGTGTCAGTCGAGATGCCAACGCCCAGTGTGTCAACGGCCAATCACGACCGGCTTTATTTGCCATGCTGAACTCTTCGTCCAACCATTTTTTTCCTTGATGGACCGCCCGCACACCATCCATCAATTCCTCATTTGCCCTGTATTTAGACACTAGTCCCTGCACCCCTTGTGCCAATGCTTCAACCCAAAGTGGATTTGATGCCAAAGTGAACACGATGATCTTGGTTGAGCATCCCGACTTTTGCACCGCTCTGATTAGTTGCATGCTACTTAATCCAGTCAGCGTCATCTCCATGATCAGCACATCTGGTCTTGATGCCAGCACCTCACGCCATGTGTTGGCTCCATCGGTTAGGGCGCGTATGAGCTCAAATTCTCTGTGATTGGAAAACGACTTTTTAAGTCCTTCCAGAACTACAGGGTGTGGGTCTGCACACAACACCTGAATGGTTTCGGGTTGAACTGTTTCAGATTCGTCGTGATGTAGCAAAGCCATTTGCTCTTGCAAACTCAGCAATGGTGTAGTGGCCTTCATCCAGTCCTCCATAGGTCTTTATCCTTGTGTGGATGGTGCCGACCTCGATGTTTTTTTTTTGTTCGTGACCCCACAATGAGCTTTGATTTCGTGGTTCGCGAGGCTGGTTCTTTGCTTTTTTACAACAACGTAGGGAAAGCTATATAGTTCCCACTTTATCAAAAAATGATTTTCAAAACATATCTACTTATTTGTATTTTGATTTGGTGATCGATTTATAAATATTTATCTTCAAATCTATGTAAAATGATTCTAAAACATTATTTCTTATTGCTGGGGTTTTCGATAATTGATAAAATTTAATCCTAATAAATTAATTTTTTGAAATTCTCTTGTTTGAATTTAATATTCACTCAATTTTCCGCCTGGATCCAAAGTCTTGTCGGCCTTCTTGCGATTTTTGCAATTTCAACGCCCGATATGACACTCACACCTGCCTCGATGGACCTGCAAGGCAACGGTATTTTGCGGGCTTTACCAGCAACCGATTTACCACGTTGGCGACCCAGCCTGAGCCAAGAGTGGTTGGAACTCCACCAAATGATCCATGAGCCGCATCGACCTCTGTTGCACATTTACTTGCCAGTTTCGTCCATCCTGTCGGTTCAGTACTTTTTTGCCGACGGCAACTCGACCGAATTTGCAGAGATCGGCAATGAAGGCTTATCCGGGACTTTTGCCTTTTCTGGCAGCACCAACACGATCTGGAACTGCTCAGTCATGGCGGCGGGTTGGGCATACCGGGCCGATCTCGGGTTCGTTTTGGAGGAGTTCAAAACATCCTCGGGATTCCGGTTCTTGATCCTGCGGTACATGCAACTGCTGATGCTGAGCACCGCGCAAACGGCCGTATGCAATCGCCGTCACTCGATCGTGCAGCAACTGGCAAGAATGTTGCTTATCAATCAAGATCGGATTCGCAACGATGATCTCGAATTCACCCATGAACTGATGGCACGCGGGCTGGGTGTGCGCAGAGAGGGCATCACCCTGGCCGCGCAACACCTTCAAGACTTGGGTGCGATTGAATACAAACGCGGCCGTATTCATATCAAAAATCGTTTAAGCTTAGAGTCGGCCAGTTGCGAGTGTTACCAAATCGTCAGAAATGAGCATATGCGCATCAATGGAAAAGCATCACAGAGAAAAATCCCATGAGCCAAGATCCACTCGAAGTTAAAAAAATCCTTGAGCAGTTGCAAATCGAGGTGCAAATGCTCAAGGACAACTACCATGTGTTAAACACCAATTACACCGAAAGTTTGAGTGCGCTTAAAAAGCTGACACAGACATCTTCCGAAGCCGCAACCCGCGCCGCAAAGGCCGCCGAACGTGCCGCTAAAGCGGCCTTCTTTTGTGCAGAAACGGCCAAGGCTGCGGCGAATTCGACCATAGTGGTTGCGGCCGAGAAAGCTGCTGAAGCGGCCAATGAGTCGGCCGAGGCCGCATTGGAAGCGGCCGCCGCTGCCGCCGCCGCCGCCGCAGCCGCAGCCATCTCATTGGCGCAACACGCTGAAGACGCCTGTGTCCAGGCCTCTGCCGCTGCAGCCCACGCGACCCAGTTGGCAACCGAGTCGGCGGCGCATGCCGTCAAAATGTCTCAAGAAGCGGCGATGTTTGCGCGCCGCGCACGTGAAATGAACCAATCATAAATCTCAGGCCTTGGTCATTTCAGCCATTGGCCTCACATACATGTGATCGCGCCGATAGGGGTAACGTGAATTTTCACCTGGCCGAACCGCCAGAACCTGATGGATCGAAGTCCAACCAAGCTCAAACCCCAGCGCACATCCCGCCAAATACAAGCGATAGGCTCGCAAGATGGCATCTGCCTTGGGCCCATGGGCCCTTTGCAAAGCGGCATGGGCTGCGCTCAAGTGGTTTTCAAGTTGGTCTGACCAGGCCCACAGGGTCTTCGCATAGTGGGGTCTGAGGCATTCAGCATCTACCAGCTCCAAATGCGCATGGGCCATGTACCTGGAGACCTCGCTCAAATGGATCAACTCTCCTCCAGGGAAAATGTACTTCTCGATGAAGTCACCTATGCCCAGCCCCAATTGCCGATAGCCAACGCCGCCGGCGGTGATGCCATGGTTAAGCAACATCCCGCCTGGTTTAAGCAAGCGATAGATTTTGTCAAAATAGCGCCACATATTAGCACGCCCGACATGCTCAAACATGCCCACTGAAGCAATCTTGTCATAGGGGTCTGATGTATTCAAGTCACGATAATCCAGCAAGCTCACCTGGATCTTTCCGCTCAACCCTCGACGCTCGATTTGTCTTTGCACATGCTCGTATTGGTGCACAGACAATGTGATGCCTTGGCCCTGGACGTCGTAATTCTCGACCGCCCAAAACAGCAAAGCCCCCCAACCCATGCCGATGTCAAGGAAACGATCGCCCGAGGTCAAATCCAGTTTGCGGCAGATCAAATCCAATTTCGCCATCTGGGCTGTCAGCAACGTCGCATCGTCGTGTTCAAAGTAGGCACAGGAGTAGACCTTGAGTTCGTCCAACCAAATCGCAAAAAATTCATCGGTGACATCGTAGTGCGACTGAACATCGAGCATGCTTTGTACCCGGTCATGATTGAGTCGATCCATCCAGTGTTGCAACACACCCAGTTGTAATAGGGGCGCAGAGCGGGGCTTATGGTGGAAATTTTGTGGGACGATTTGGGCGGCCATTTGAATCAACTCACGCATCCCCCCATCGAAATGAAGTTTGCCCTCCACCCAGTCAGAGGCAACCATGCCGATTTCGCCATGCGCCAAATGCCCCAAGGTGGCCCAATCCTTAAGTGTCAAGGTGGTCTTGGGCTTCATGTCCTCGCCAGAGGCAATTTTGTGCCCATCCGGAAGGATGATGCAATATTCGCCCGGCCACTGTGCAAGCTGCGACATGACACGACTCTTCAAGATATTTTTGATCATGGGTTTCCTTCCAAAGACGGAAATCCTAGGAAAAATCTTTTCTGACCATTGTTCGTAGGCGCACACACCAAGCGCACCTCGCGGCCTAGGTGATGATCTATCGCTTTGCCTCTTTTCTTCAAGTTTTAGCACTGAATGCCTATGTGCCAATCCTTGTTTTTTTTAGAGCATGCACCGGTTGTGTGCAACAGCGAACAGAGCCATCGAACTGAGGCATCCAAAATCGATGCCATCACTCTTCGAGGATTCACATGAAAACATCCACCCTCATTGTCATCGTTGCATTGAATGTGACGACATCAAGCCATGCGCAAATTTTTTTCAGATCACAAGCGCCGATCGATTTCGGTAAAAATGAGTTCAAAACCAACTGTGCCGCTTGCCATGGCTTGGAAGGCAAAGGCAACGGGCCCATTGTGGACTTGATGAAAAAGCCTCCTCCTGACTTAACGCTTCTGGCTAGGTCAAATAAGGGCATACTTCCGATTGAAAAGATTTACAACACCATTGCGGGTGACGTCCCGCAGGCGCACGGCGGTAGAGACATGCCTGTGTGGGGAAACATATACAAAATCGAAGCCGCCAACTATTACATGGATGTACCTTATGACGCAGAAGCCTATGTTCGCGCAAAGATTTTGTATCTAACTGAATACATCAGTAGATTGCAACGCTAAATGATTTGTGAATCGCCCCGGAACTGATAGACACCTCTGAGCCTCAAACTTGAGGCCTAATAGGAGGTGCCATGAATCAAAAAAGATTTCCAGAAGAATTCAAGATCGAAGCGGTCCGCCAGATCGTCGAACGGGGTCACCCGGTAGCCGAGGTTTCTGCCCGGCTTGGGGGAAGCACCCACAGCCTGTACAAGTGGATGAAGGAGCAGCAATTGCCCCCGGGGCAACGGCAGGAATAACTGTCCCAGACCGAGGAGCGCGACATCTTAAAAAAGGCCGCTGCGTACTTTACCAAGCAGTCCGGGTGAGGTAAGCATTCATCGAGCGCCATGAGAAAGCCCACGGTGTTCGTAGGCTGTGCTCGGTCATGGACGTGCACCCCAGCGGCTATTTCGCATGGAAGAAGCAACCCGACAGCGACAAGGTGCGCGATGACCAGCGGCTGCTGGGGCTACTCAAGCAGGCTTGGCTGGAAAGCGGCTGCGTTTATGGCTATCGCAAGCTGACGCTGGACATGCGCGATCTAGGCGAGCGTTGCGGCAAACACCGCATAGCCAGGCTGCTGCGCCGAGAAGGCATCCGTTCACAGAAGGGTTACCGGCGCCGCTCAGGCGGTCGTGGCGGTCAGCCAGCCGTGGTGGCCCCCAATCACCTGAATCGACAGTTAACACCAGAGTGACCAAACTAGTCCTGGGCTACGGACATCACCTATATTCGCACCCACGAGGGGTGGTTGTACCTGGCCGTAGTGCTGGATCTGTTCTCGCGCCAAGTGATCGGCTGGTCCATGGGCAGCCGTATTGACACAGAACTGGTGCTCAATGCTTTGCTGATGGCTTTGTGGCGCAGGCAGCCAAAGGACACGGTACTGGTGTATTCGGACCAGGGCTGTCAGTTCACAGGCCATGACTAGCAGGGGCTCCTTCGGGGCCACAATTTGGTCAGCAGCATGAGCCGCCGGGGCAACTGTCATGACAACGCTGTGGCCGAGAGTTTCTTCCAACTGCTCAAGCGCGAAAGGATTCGCCGCCAGATTTACCCAACCCGGAAAGATGCCCGGGCTGATGTCTTCAATTAAATCGAGATGTTCTACAACCCCAAGCGTCGCCACAACACATCTGGCGGCGTTTCTCCGGTAGAGTTCGAAAAACGCCAATCCCGACGACTTGGAAGTGTCTAGTAGATCCTGGTCGATTCAGTTTGCATTTGCTAATCACTGCCTTATAATCAGAGTAGCACTAGCTTTTAACCGCGAAATGATCCTTGACATGGTGGGGGTCGTTGGTTCGAATCCAATCGCGCCTACCACCGTTATTAGGTAGGAAAATCAAGCACTTAGCGGAAACGCTGGGTGCTTTTTTGTTTTGGGTCTTCAGACAATCATTATTCGACGCCGCTGGATGTGAACAAGGCGACAGGGCGCTGAGAGCACATGCCGATTTTCACAATGGTGGCGTCCTCGGTGTGACCGCGTAGGTAGTCGGTATCCAGGTAGGTCCGGACCTTGTCTGGGTGGATCTGCGCCGTTTCAGTTAAAAAACTTTCCAGATAATCAGTGAAGAACCGTCGCATCTCCCGGTTGCTTGCTTCAGTTAGATCCACATCAACTGTTGCGTCCGCTTTGCTCCGCAACAGATTGGTAAGACCGTTGGGCCTTGTCTTGATTTAGGACGATCTGTAACCGACAAGGCTGGTCCATCAAGGGGAACTTCTAGGCTCATCCTGCGGGCCTGAACTCGAACATAATAATTCAATTTTGACTTTAGAATTAAAATTTTGCACTATGCTGGTCATTGCAAACATCAATTTGGCCAATACCATGCCATACAGCCCAGTTGACAACGTCAACGTGACTATTCGGGAGGTCAAGGATCACCTCATGGCTACTGTGAAAACGATCTACTGTCAGGCGGGAGCGAAGAAACCCACTTCTATTTCGGTTGGAGGTGTCTTGCAGTTTTCCACGGTCTAAACTGATCAACGGATTAAAAAGCAATCAATGGGTATGGTCAATATCGCTAATGAAACTGTTGGTCCGATCAGGGAAAGGATACTAAGATGAAGGACGTATTTGGCTTCCGAGATCAGCTGATTTCTGAGTACAGCACCTTCTCGCGGAGTTTTTCCAAAATAGCGGCCGCAGACATCGCGACCACAGTCGATGCGCAGTACAACGAGGGGCGTTATTGGCCCGAGCCCCTCATTCAAATCAATCCCAACTATCGCCGCAGCAACACAGTGCAAGAGCTGGCTGCCAAGGGTGAATTGCACGCCGCGTGTGGAGACCTTTTCAAGGCTAAAAAGGCGGAAGGCACACCGGTTGACTTGTTTCTCTACGCTCACCAGCTTGAAGCTTTAGCCAAGGCCAGCCAGAACAAGAGCTATGTGGTGACGACGGGCACGGGCTCGGGCAAATCACTGTCGTTCTTCATTCCAATCATTGACCGGATTCTCAAAGCCAAGGCGGTAGACCCAAAGCCGCGTACTCGCGCCATCGTCATCTACCCGATGAACGCTTTGGCGAACAGCCAGCTGGAAGAGCTCGACAAGTTTCTGCATGGGTACGCCCCTGACCAGCAACCTTTCACTGTGGCTCGCTACACGGGGCAGGAGGGGGCCGCTGAGCGTGAGCGCATCAAGAACAACCCCCCAGACATTTTGTTGACCAACTTCATGATGCTGGAGTTGATCTTGACTCGACATGAGGAGATTGACCGAGGCGTTGTTGAACACTGTCAGGGACTGGAGTTTCTGGTTCTGGATGAATTGCACACCTACCGTGGCCGCCAAGGTGCGGACGTGGCATTGCTGGTTCGACGCCTGCGCGAGCGTCTTCAGGCGCACAACATGGTGTGCATCGGCACATCCGCCACCATGTCCTCGACTGGTACACAGGCCGACAGGAACAAAACGGTCGCGGCTGTTGCTTCGCGGCTGTTCGGTGCCAACATCACAGAGCACGACATCATTGGTGAGACGCTCGATCGGGTCACCAATTCCTCCAAGAATGTGGTGGCGGTGAAGCCCTTGCTGAAAGCAACGCTTGCACGGCCCACATTCGAGTGGAGCAGCTACGCGGAATTTCAGGACGATCCGCTGGCTATCTGGGTTGAACTCAATCTGGGCATTGAGCTGCCAGAGCATGAAGCGCCGCGCCGCGCTCGACCTCTGACCCTGAAAGCTGCCTCGGAGCGTCTGGCTCAGGATGCCGAGTGTGATGTTGAAATGGCTCGAGCTGCACTTCAGGCCTTTCTCGTCGCGGCGCACGAGGTCAAGACCGAGCAGGGGCGTCCGCCATTCGCGTTCAAGCTGCACCAGTTCATCAGCGGCCCCGGCAAGGTTTTGGCAACACTTGAAGCGGAAGGCACCCGTCACATCACCCTCGATGCCCAGCGCTTCGCCCCCGGACGCCAAGAGGAAGGTGCTCGCCTGTACCCCGTCCACTTCTGCCGTGACTGCGGGCAGGAATACCACCCCGTTTGGCGCTCAGGGCAGGCTGTGCAGGAGTTCAGTCCTCGAGAAATCGACGATATCTCCTCCGAAGAGGATGAAGATGCAAGCTATGGGTTCTTGTGTCCTCAACTGCCGGGGCAATCCTATAAAGGAGATCTGGAGGACTTGCCTGAGTCATGGCTTGACTTGAGTAAGGCAGAGCCCAAGCTCAAAAGCACCTATCGGAAATCAGTGCCCCAGCCCTTTGCGGTGGGCGCAGATGGCTTCCAGCGCCATGGTGGACAAGATTTCTGGTTCATCCCCGGTAAGTTCAGGTTTTGCCTTGGTTGTGGTCAAACCCATGAAGTTCACGGCAAAGACATCAACCGACTGGCCAGCTTGTCGGGTGAGGGGCGCTCTTCTGCAACCACCATCCTGACCCTGACTGCCATTAGGCAGTTATTTGCGCAAGGTGACCCTGAGGGTGATTTCCCCGATCTTAGGAAAATTTTGGGGTTTACCGATAACCGGCAAGATGCTGCTCTGCAGGCTGGCCACTTCAACGACTTCATCTTTCTATTGACACTGCGGTCAGCCCTTCTTGGCGCCCTGCAAAACAACAATGGCACATTGACTGAAGAAGACTTGGCCAGCCAAGTCTTCAAGTCGCTTGGGTTCGACAAGGTGGACCTAGGCACCCTGTCAGAATATTTGAAAAACCCCAAAATCATGGGGCTGGCTCGGCAAGACGCGCAAAAGACGCTGCGGTTCATCATCGGATACCGCCTCTTGCGTGACCTGCGTCGTGGCTGGCGTTTCAACAACCCCAATCTGGACCAGCTCAACCTTCTGCGAATCCAGTACCGAGGGTTGGACGAGTTCTCGGCAGAACCAAGCTTGTTTGCGGCAAGTCCTGTACTGGCCAAGCTGACACCCCCTCAACGAGCGCAACTGTCAGCCATCTTGTTCGATTACATGCGCCGTGGACTTTGTCTGCAAACCATGTACCTCGACCCATTGGAGCAGGAGCGGGCCAAGTCGACTGCATTCCAGTACCTTAACGAGCGTTGGGCATTCGCCTCGGACGAAAATCTGGAAACTGCGCGCTATCTGATTCTTGGTAAACGCCCTGAGTACCGAGGAAGGGTCCGAAATGATCTGGTCACGGGCGGAGCGCGTACCCGATTGCTCAAAGACATCAAGTCTGCGAAGTTTTGGAAAGAGACTCCAGCTGGAGCTCAGGTTTCAGGTTGGAAAGACCCTCAATGGACGGAGTTCATTGAGGACTTGCTCAAGGCTGCTGCCAACTACGGGTATGTCCAAAAATTCGACATCGATGCTCAGGTGCTCGGCTGGAGGCTCAACGCCAGCAGCATGGACTGGTTGCTTGTGCGTGATGAAGAGCTGGGTGAGGATGTCCGCCACAACGCCTTCTTCCGTAACCTTTATCTCGCCGTTGCCCAGACCCTCCAGCAAAGCAGTCACGCCCTGTTCAACTTCGAAGCACAGGAGCACACGGCTCAAGTCGATGCCGCTCGCCGCCAGTTGCTCGAGCAACGCTTTCGCTACACCACCAAGGATCGCAAGGACTGGTCTGAAAACCCGGCGAATGAAGCTCCTTTGCAGCGCTTGCCGGTCATGTTCTGTTCGCCCACCATGGAGCTGGGCGTCGACATTTCAGCGCTGAACGCGGTCTACCTGCGCAACGTCCCACCAACCCCGGCCAACTACGCGCAGCGCAGTGGTCGTGCTGGGCGTTCGGGCATGCAAGCGCTGGTCATCACATACTGCGCCGCCCTGAGCCCGCATGACCAATGGTTCTTCCATCATGCGGACGCCATGGTTCACGGCATTGTGAAAGCGCCAACCCTCGACTTGGCCAACCGTGATCTGGTCGAGAGCCACCTTCACGCCATCTGGATTGCTGCGGCGCAGGTCCAACTGGACACCAGCATTGCCCCGTTGCTGGACCTTGAAAAAGAAGGGCAACCGCTCAAAGACGAGCTGCACAAGGCCATCAGCGCCCCAGAGGTCAGTCAGCGGGCCAGCGTGAGTGCGCAAGCGTTCATGAAGCAGCTGGAATCTGAGCTGAAGGACAGCCCATGGTTCAGCAGCAACCATGCACAAAAAACCATCGACGCGGCGGCTGAAGACTTCTCAAATGCCTTCGAGCGTTGGCGTTCACTGGTCAAGGCCACCCGTCAGCAGATGGACATGGCCAATCAGATCACCCAAAGCTTCACCAGCACACACACAGAAAAGGTGAATGCCCAACGGCGCTATGGAGACGCCGCCAAGCAGTACGCAGTGCTGCTCAAGTCGGGCAATGGGCAGAACAACGACTTCTACACCTACCGGTATCTGGCCAGTCAAGGCTTCTTGCCGGGCTACAACTTTCCGCGTCTGCCGCTTATGGCGTGGATTCCTGCGCGCGGTGGTGGATCGGCGAAAGATGACGAGGGCAGCATGGTCAGCCGACCACGCTTTTTGGCGCTTTCCGAATTCGGTCCTCGCAGCCTCATTTACCACCAAGGGCGCATGTACCGGGTGGTTCGCGCCAAGCTCAATGTCGGCAATTCAGACCACATCTCAGGCAACAGCACGCTGGCCACACTCACCAGCCGGGTCTGCAGCTTTTGTGGATACGCCCACATGGGGCAGGTGGGTGGCAGTGACCCCATCGTGGACCGATGCGAAAACTGTGATGCTTTGTTGACCGATTTGGACTGGGTGAAGAACCTGTACCGCATTGAGACTGTAGAAACCGTGCCCGTCGAGCGGATTTCCATCAATGATGAGGATCGCCAACGCCAAGGGTTTGAACTGCAAACGACTTATCGTTTCCTGCCCGGTCCAGATGGAAAGACCGCCAAGATCAAAACACTGGTGCAAGCCAGTGATGATGCCAACGCCCCCGCTTTGGCTGAGCTGACCTATTCGCCTGCAGCGCTGATCTGGCGCATCAACCGTGGATGGCGTCGCCGCAAAGACAAGAACCAGCTGGGCTTCTACATCAACCCGGTGACGGGGCAGTGGAGCAAAAAAGACGAGCCCGGTGCGACCGAGAACGGCGAAGCTGAGGACACCTTGTTGGACAAGGTCCCCAACCAACAGATCGTCCCGTTTGTTGAGGATTACCGAAACATCCTGATCCTCCAGCCCACGGCGCAATCGCTGGACAAGGAAACGATGGCCACGCTGCAGGCCGCGCTCAAGCGTGGCATTGAGATGAGCTACCAAATTGAGGAGTCTGAGTTGGTGGCGGAGCCATTGCCCACGCAGGACAACCGGCAAGCCATCATGTTCTATGAAGCTGCTGAGGGTGGGGCGGGTGTTCTGACCCGACTGGCCAGCGAACCTGCAGCTTTGGCCCAAGTTGCTGTTGCTGCCCTGAAATTGCTTCACCACAACGAGCCCAGTGGCCCGTGGAAGTTTGAAGAACTGGAATCCTTGCAGCAAAAGGATAAAAACGGGCATCACATCTGTGAAGCTGGCTGCTACCAATGCTTGCTGTCTTATTTCAATCAGCCGGACCATGAAAGCATCAATCGGCGCAACGAAGAGGCCCTCAAGTTGCTGGTCGCCTTGGCCAACGCGCAGGTGGTGCCGGCCCCACAGTCGGCTGCGCCACTGCCGACAACCTTGGCTCCTTCCGGCAATTCCAATGCTGGCACTGCCTCCCAACAGTGGCGTCAAGCATTAGAGCAGGGCGGATTCAGCCTGCCAGACCAATTTGATGTGCCAGTGGCCAACGGCGCAGCTGTTGCCGCCGCACATTACTCGCAAGCCCGATTGCTGGTGTTCCTTGAACCCGTTGGAGACGACATTCTTCGTTTGATCCAAGACAAAGGACGAGAAACCATCGTCATGAATGACCCAGCCAAGTGGCACGAGCAATTTTTCACATACCCTCAGGCTTTTGGCCCCGGTAAACAGAACAACAATCCATGAGCACAGCCACCCAATTTCAACCCGGTAACCTTGTCCGCGCCCGAGGGCGCGAGTGGGTTGTGCAGCCCGAGTCCACTTTCGATGCAGCGTCCACCTTGTTGCGGCTGCGTCCCTTGGGCGGCTCTGACGAAGACACCATCGCCTTGATTCCCGATCTGGAGTTTTCTCCTGTCGAAGCCGCGACATTCCCGTGGCCAGATGCCTCTCATCCGGGAAACCATGCCGCCGCGCTTTTGATGCGCGATGCCTTGCGACTGAAGCTTCGCGCGGGTGGTGGACCATTCCGGTCATTTGGCAACATCGCGGTCGAGCCTCGCGCCTACCAACTGGTGCCATTGCTCATGGCCTTGCGTCTGAACACGGTTCGCCTGCTGATTGCTGATGACGTGGGTATTGGCAAGACGGTGGAGGCCGGCCTCATCGTTCGTGAACTGATGGATCGAGGAGAAATCAGTCGATTAGCTGTTTTATGCCCACCCCATTTGGTGGAGCAATGGCAGGCAGAGCTTCTGAGTCGGTTCAACCTGCAGGCTGTCGCTCTCACGGCGGCCAGTGCCAGCAGGGTTGAGCGCGATTTACCGCACGGCGTGACGCTGCTTGAGCACCACCCCATTGTGGTGGTCAGTCTCGACTACATCAAAAGTGAGCGCCACCGAGAATATTTCTTGTCCATCGCGCCTGAATGCGTCATCGTCGACGAAGCCCATACCTGTGCCAGCAGCGGTGCTGGAAAACAGCTTCGCTTTGAGTTGCTGAAGCGCTTGGTCAAAGACGATGCAAGGCATCTGTTGCTGCTTACGGCCACGCCTCATTCTGGGGATGAAACCGCCTTCTACAACCTGCTGTCTTTGTTGAACCCCGAATTCGCTCAACTGCAGACGCGATCCTCGGCGCAAGACCCGCTGCGTCAGCAACTGGCTCGCCATTTTGTCCAGCGCCGGCGCAAAGACATTGTGGAATGGCAAGCAGAGACGCAAGATTTGCGTGGATTCGCCCGCCGCATGAAGACCGAGCAAACCTACAAGCTCACCGGCGAGTGGGGTGCGTTTTTTGACAATGTTCAGACCTATTGCCGTGAAATGGCCGAGGCCGTTGAAGGTCAGCAAACAGGTCAGGCTCGCCTCATTTGGTACGCCACGCTCGCCTTGCTGCGATGCGTTGCCTCCTCTCCAGCGGCTGCCGTCAAGGCCTTGACCACGCGCTTGGAAGGAAAGCTCGGAGCTGGCCTTGCGGATGAAGGGGATGACCTGCTGGAAGATGATCGCCTGCATGATGGTGAGTCAGACGATCTGAGCAGCACAGACCTTGAGCCGCCGGGTCAACTGGATGCGCAGCTGCAGGACGCACAACGCCTGCAGGCACTCATCCAAGATGCCGAGCGGCTCAGCGGTAAATCGGGTGACCCCAAGCTGGCCACCTTGATTGCCCACTTGGACGGGCTGCTCAAAGAGGGCTACCAACCAGTGGTGTTCTGCCGCTATGTGGCCACAGCCCACTATGTGGCCGAAGAACTGCGGAAACACTTCAAGCAAGCCACCGTTGAATCTGTGACCGGCGAACTTGGCCCCGAGGAGCGTCGAGAGCGCGTGGAAGACATGGAAGATGCGGATGTCCGCATCCTTGTCGCCACGGACTGTCTTTCGGAGGGCATCAACCTGCAGCACCTGTTCACGGCGGTTGTCCATTACGACTTGGCGTGGAACCCAACCCGGCACGAGCAGCGAGAGGGGCGTGTGGACCGATTTGGTCAGCAAGCCCCCGAGGTGCGTTGCACCATGCTTTACGGTCAGGACAATCCGGTCGATGGCTTTGTACTCAATGTCATTTTGCGCAAGGGCGATGCAATTCAAAAAGAGCTGGGCGTTCTGGTGCCCATGCCCGAAGACAAAACGCGCATCAATCAGGCAATGGTCAAAGCCGCACTGATGAAGCGTGTCAGTGCCGAAAACAGGCAGATGGGCCTTGCATTCGAAGAGGCCGAGCAAATCCTTGCCCCCTTGCAGGCCCAGTGGACCGACGCTCTGGAAAAGGCCAAAGCCAACCGCACTGTTTTTGCCCAGCGTGCTATCCGCCCCGATGAGGTGATGCCCGAATGGCAAAAGCAGCAGCAGGCACTCGGCACACAGGAAGATGTGAAGCGATTTGTCCAAAGTGCGTGCTCACGCTTGAATGCGCCACTTGAAAAGGCCAAGCGTCAAACCTACCGTTTGCCCACCACGCGCCTGCCCGAGGCCTTGCAGCAAAGATTGGCTGATGAAGGGCTGATCAAAGAGGGTGACAAGAGCGTCGAGTCAAAAGGCTTGGTGTTGGATTTTGCAGAGCTGCATCGCAGCCATCCCTTGGTTACTGTGCTGGCTGACCATCTGATTGAAACAGCCTTGCAAGGTGAAACTTCCATCACCGCACGATGTGCTGCCACTGAAACAGATGCTGTGGACACCATCACCACGGTGTACCTCTTGCGACTGCGCCACCAACTGAGCTATGTCCGCCGAAAGCAACCCTACCAAATGATGGCCGAGGAAACGGTGGCTGTGGCGGCGCAGGGTAGGAGCAACCCTGTCTGGCTGAGCAATGAGGGGGTCGCCAAACTGTTGGAGAGTTCGCCGACCAGCAACTTGCCACTCGAATTGATCCGTCGCGAAATCCAGCAATCCCTAGAGTTTGCGCAAGCACATCAGTCCTATTTGGAGCAGCTGGCCAAAGAACGCGCTCAAGTGTTGCTGGAGGACCACCGCAGTGTTCGGGAAGCGGCCCGAGATGTGGGTCAATACAGTGTCAATCCTTGCCTTCCCGTGGATGTCATCGGGGTCTATGTGCTGCTGCCGGCATCGCTGTAATCAGGGAAGAACAAGAACATGAAACGCGTTACCCGTCACAAAGCGGCAACCCTCAACTTGCCCACCTTAAAGCTGGAAGGTGGTCTTTTCTTGCCCGATGTGCTCGAAAAAGCCGCACTCGGCAGTGGTCGACTTCAGGCCGATAGCGACTATGGCATCCCCAAAGGCCTCAAGCAAAAGGACGAATACAGCCGGTCCTTCCAGATTGCCACAGCCCTGTGGCGGCATTTCGAGCCCCAGATGGACCGCTCGGACATGGATGCAAGCCATGCCAGCGCGACCTTCATCAGTGATTTGCTGCGTACTGCATTGGCATATCCCGTAGTAGGTGCCAGCACCGGGATCTCTGTCGCGGATAGGCATTACCCCATTACCCACATGGCCAGCAACGGTCAGGGTGCCCAGCTTCCCATCGTGATCGCCCCTCACAACTTGGGCTTGGACGATGCTGATCCTCGGTACGGCGTTCGACATGCCGATGGCTCCAACAGCGGTACCCGCAAAAAATCCCCATTCCAGCTGATGCAGGAACTGCTGAACGCCAGCCCTGACCACCACTGGGGTCTGGTGACCAACGGCAAAACCATTCGCTTGCTGCGAGATGCCGCAACACTGACGCGCCCAAGTTATTTGGACATCGATGTGGCTGACCTCTTGAGCGGGCAGCGCTACTCTGAATTTGCCTATGCTTGGCGTCTATTGCACGCCAGTCGAGCTGGTTTGCTCCCCAGCAATGACCCCGATAAATTTTCTCCTGTCGTCTGGGAGGTATGGCGTGAGGCCGGTCAGGAAGAGGGGACCCGTGTTCGCAATGGACTGCGGCTTGGCGTCACACAGGCCTTGCTGACCTTTGGCAATGGTTTCGTTCAACACCCGGCCAACGATGCATTGAGGGCGGCGCTTCAGAACGGCGACCTCAAGAAGGAGGAGTTCTTTGCCCAGCTGCTGCGACTCATCTACCGCCTGATTTTCGTTTTCAGTGTTGAAGAGCGTGGCCTGCTTCAGACAAATGCGGCTTACGCGCAAGGCTATTCCTTGGCGCGTCTGCGTGACCTGTCACTGCGCCGTCGCGCCCGCACTCGGTTTGATGACCTCTGGCAAAGTGTTCGCATTGTCTTCAAGTCCCTCGCGCGCGGAGAGGCACGCCTAGGCCTGCCGGCTCTGGGGGGCTTGTTTGATGCCCGCCAGTGTCCGGCCTTGGATGGCGCCGAACTGAGCAATGCGCATGTGCTGGCGGCCATGCAAAGCATGCGTTGGGCACCCCAAGCCGGAGGCAACTTGGCACCCATTGACTACCGCAACATGGGTGTTGAGGAATTGGGCAGCGTGTACGAGAGCTTGCTCGAACTCGTTCCTGAAGTGGATCTGCCCGCCAAGACCTTTGGCTTTGTGGGCCTGACCAGCGAAGGCAGCACGGCCGGTAACGAGCGCAAGCTCACCGGTAGTTACTACACCCCAGACAGCTTGGTTCAGGAACTCATCCAGTCCGCACTGGAGCCTGTGATTGAAGAGCGAGTCAATGCCTGCCCAGAAAACCCGGTAGACGCACTCTTGTCCATCAAGGTCTGCGACCCCGCTTGTGGCAGTGGACATTTTTTGCTGGCTGCCGCCCGTAAACTGGCAGAGCGATTGGCCGCATTGCGGTCTGAAGACGGGGTGGTCAGCCCCGCTGCATATCGCCATGCCCTGCGTGAGGTCATTGCACGATGCATTTTCGGTGTTGACCGCAACCCGATGGCCATCGAGCTGGCCCGCACAGCCCTGTGGTTGGAAGGCTTCGAAGAAGGGCGTCCCCTGACCTTCCTTGACCACCACTTGCAGGTCGGAGACGCCTTGCTTGGTCTGAGTAATCTGACGGTTCTGAACAAAGGCATCTCTGGCGATGCTTTCAAGCCACTGTCTGGCGATGACAAGGTGATTTGCAAGGACTTGGCCAAACTCAACCTGCAGGGCAACAAGCAACTGGAAAAGGACTATCAAAGCAGACAAAGCCTGTTTGACTTTTCGGATGGTGCTGAAATTCAGCAAGCCCTCAAAGCCTTGGAGTCCATGCCATCGGACACGCCGGGCGAGGTCGACGCCAAGGAAGTCGCATACCGGGAATTTTTGTCCCAAAGGCAGAATCACAAACTGGCCAAGGTGGCCGATCTTGTTTTGGCTGCGTACCTGCTGCCCAAGACCAATGACACACTGGGCAAAGTGCCCACCAGCCAAAGTGTTCATGCCGAACTTGCGGAAACAGCTGCAACGACAGCGCATCAGGATATCCTGAATTCCGCCCAGCAGGTCTGTCGTGAGGCCAGCGTGTTCCATTGGCCCATAGCGTTTGCGCAGGTGTTTGCTGCGGGGGGCTTCGATTGTGTTCTGGCCAATCCCCCTTGGGAACGCATCAAGCTTCAAGAAGAGGAGTTCTTCGCAACCCGTCACCCAGCGGTTGCAGAAGCCAAAAACAAGGCCGAACGGACCAAGCGCATTCAGTGGTTGAGTGAAGGCACGCTGGCTCAGCATATGGGGCAAGACCATGGCCTGCCCGAGGAGGCCAAAGGTCTGCTGGCCGCATCAGAAAAGCGAATCTATGCCGAATTCGTCACGGCCAGAAGAAATGCCGAGGCTGCCAGCGTATTCATGCACGTCAGTGGCGACACCACCGGCGAAGGCGGGGAGGGCGGTCGTTATCCCTTGACAGGGGTAGGGGATGTGAACACCTACGCCTTGTTCGCTGAAACCATTCTCCAAATCAAATCAATAACCGGCAGGGCAGGGTTCATTGTGCCGACCGGAATCGCCACAGACGACAGCACCAAGCTCTTTTTCGGTCATGTCTCACAGGCTGGACAGTTGGTCAGCTTGTACGACATCGAGAATAAAGAGGCATTGTTTGCTTCCGTCCACCGCAGTTTTAAATTCAGTCTGCTCACCCTTGGTCAGGCAGAGCAAGCCAGTTTCGTTTGCTTTGCCTCTAACCCCAATCAGCTCACTGACCCACGCCGCCGTTTCAGCCTGACGCCGGACGAGTTCAAGCTCATCAACCCGAACACCCTGACTTGCCCCATGTTCCGCAGTGAGCGGGACGCGGAGATCACCAAGAAGCTCTACAGGGCCGCGCCAGTGCTCATGCGCGATCCTGTATTGGAGGAGGTCGATGGCGCGACAAGGGTTATCGCACCCGGCGCCAATTCTTGGGGTATCAAGTTCATGCGCATGCTTGATATGGCGAACGACAGTGGCTTGTTCTTGGACGAGCCCGGTGAAGGTCGCTTACCCTTGTTCGAAGCCAAGCTCATTCACCAGTTTGACCACCGTTGGGCCACCTATACGCCTGATGGTGACAGCCGAGACATGACGCTTGGAGAAAAGCAGAACCCTCACCAGACCGTGCTGCCGCGTTACTGGGTGGATGAGCGGGAGGTGCTGGCTCGGGTGGCGAATGTGCCGGCCCGCGTCTCCAAGGCGTGGCTGCTCACGCACACAGAGGGTGTTCAAAGCAAGAACATCTCAGAGGAAAAGTCTCTGGAATTCGCCGTGGCGAGCTGGTTGGCTGGGCAGATCATGCGTGAAGCCATTGCGCCAGAGACTTCACTGGAAAACCTCTCCAAGAACGCGCTGGCACAGGCGATTCACAAGACCCAAAGCGTTCTGGAAGACCATTACCCGCCACTGGCCCAAACCTTGAGGACCGGTGGTATTGAAGGCAATGCCGCCAAGAAGGCGTTTTTGGCATGGTGCGAGGACGATGCAGAAGCACCATTGACAGAGGCTGAAATCGTGCAACTCAGCAACTGGATGAGGGGGGACGGGCTGTCTTCGAGCGTCACCCGTGTTGCCTCGCTTTTATCGATCGCGGATGTGTGGATGAAAGTGCGCAGTCCGAAGTGGTTGATGGGGTGGCGAAATATTACCAACGCGACGAATGAAAGAAGCTTTATCAGTGCGGTTATGCCTCTGAGTGGCGTTGGGCATTCAATGCCTTTGTGGACTCTCGTGTCTAATCCAAAACTTGCAGCAGCATTCTTGGGTAACACAACCTCATTGGTCTTTGACTATTGCGTCAGGCAGAAGCTGGGGGGGACAAATATGACATTCGGCTACTTCAAGCAGTTTCCAGTTTTGACTCCAGAGAAATATTCAGCTGCTGCTATCCAATTCATTGTCCCCCGTGTACTTGAATTGACTTACACCGCCCATGACATGAGCGCTTGGGCCAGAGACCTTGGCTTTGATGGACTACCTTTTGCCTTTAACCCCGAGCGTCGGGCGCAATTGCGAGCCGAGCTTGATGCGTACTATGCGCATCTGTATGGCCTTACATGCGAAGAGCTTTGCTACATCCTTGATCCTTCAGAGGTAATGGGTGAAGACTACCCCAGCGAGACCTTCCGTGTTTTGAAAAACAAGGAGGAGAGTGAGCACAAAGAATATCTGACTCGCCGTTTGGTCATGGATGCATGGAATGCGTTGAGAAATGGAAAACTGCAGTGAAGACCAACAAGAAACCATTTCCCTTGGCTATCCTCACCACCCCTCAGGGAATTAGGCAACGCATTGACCCCGCGCCTGACTTTCAACGCCCAGCCGTTTGGTCGACTGCTCAAAAGCGCTTGCTGATTGACACCATCTTGCGTGAGTACGACGTCCCCAAGATGTACTGGCGGAAGGTTGGGGAAAAGCCCGACCGCTATGACGTGGTGGATGGTCAGCAGCGTCTTCGAGCCATCTGGAGCTATGTGGACGGGGAGTTCGCCTTGGCGTCCGATGCAGATCCAGTCAATGGCATGTCGATTGCTGGCTGCAAATACGATGATCTGCCTGATGACCTCAAGATTCAGTTCACACAGTACACGCTTGATGTGGTCGTTCTTGAGGACACTGACGAAGATGAGGTACGAGAGATGTTCTTGCGGCTGCAGAACGGCAGCTCGCTCAAGGCGCAGGAAAAGCGCAACGCCATGCCCGGTCAGATGCGGAACTTTGTCCGTGAGCTGACCAGTCACCCCCTGTTTTCGCGCGTTCACTTCACCAATTCACGATTTGCCTTTGACCATGTGGCTGCGCATTTGGTTTGCCTTGAGGTAGCTGGTGAGCCTACCAATGTGAAGGATGCTGACCTCAATCGCTTGTACAAAGAGAACGCCGACTTCGACGCAAATGGCAAGACGGCCAAAGCCGTCAAGAGAACGCTTGATTTGATGGCCCAGATCTTTCCGGAAAAGGCGCCTGAACTTGAGCGATACAACGTCGTGGCGCTGTATGCGGTGCTGGCCGAGCTGCAGCGCGGCTATGTCATCGCCGAGATACTTCCAGAGATTCGTGGCTGGTTCTTTGACTTCGAGGTTCGCCGCCATGCTCAGGATGCACTTGACGTGGACAAGGCTGAGGCTGAGTGGGTGGCTTACAAGGAAAAAGTCAGCCACAGCACCGATGCCAGTGATTCCATTCGCTTCCGCATGGATTTCTTGATGCGTGACCTCTTGGCGCGCTTCCCAAACCTCTCCCAGAAAGACAACCAACGCGATTTCACGCACTTGCAGAAGATGGCGATCTTCCGCCGAGACCACCAAACTTGTCAGGTCAAACTTAAGTGCGATGGTGTGAAGGTTGTTTGGGATCACTGGCACTGTGACCACAAGCAACCGTGGTCCAAAGGCGGCAAGTCCACCGTTGAGAACGGGCAAGTGTCCTGTCCTGCCTGCAATTTGGCCAAAGGCGCGAACTGAGGTCCATGAGCTTATGAAACCCCTCATTCACGCACTCCTTGCAAAAACCGCCCGTGACAACGGTTATGAGAACACTTCTGAGGCGATTTTTGAGACGGTTGTCATGTCTTCGGCCCGACACAGGGCAGAGTTAGAGGTCACGCTGATTGACGATCACTTTTCAATCCGAGTGATCAATGGGCCGTTGCCCTTGCCATCGGAACTTTTTCGAACCTTTTCGGATTGGCTCTTTGTAGACAAATGCTTTATTGTTGCAAATGAGCCTTTGCTGGCTAGATTTCTTCGGAGAAGTTCTGAACTGGCTCAGTCACTGCCTAATCAGGCGGTAGATGACTATGAAACACAAGTTCAGCAAGCCTTATCGATGTTGGTTCCTGAAGGTACCCAAAACACCGAGGTTGAGCGGATGGTTCGCCAGCGGGTTGGCCAAGACAAATTCCGGCAGTCGATGATCGACTATTGGGGATCTGCTTGTGCTGTTACGGGGCTGACCCTGTTGCCCGCCTTGCGAGCCAGTCATGCCAAGCCATGGGCTGATTGTTCGAATGATGCCGAACGACTGAATGTGTACAACGGGTTCCTTCTCAGTGCCAATCTCGACGCCTTGTTCGACAAGTTCCTGATTTCATTTGACGAGGATGGCCAGATACTGATCAGAGACACCATCTCAAAGTCTGACCGCCAGTCTTTGGGGTTGTCACCCTCCATGAAATTGCGATGGGTTTCGTCAGCTCATGCGCCATTCTTGAAGTACCACCGGGAGCAGTTTCTGCACGTGTAACGCGTGGAGCTGTCCGCTGAGAAGTACCCGCTGTTTGTGATTAGGTTGTGTTGAATTTTGTAGATTTATTGGGAGGTGTTCAATGCATGAGCGAATTCAGGTCTTGGTCGATGCCGCCCGAGATCTCAATGATCGGTGGTCTGAAGTCGTGGCGATTTGGGATTCGGCCGGCCTTTCTCAGGAGGTGAAATATCCGCGCCTCCATGGAGCCAGCTTCCCTGAGTTCAACAGGCGCGTGCTTGCGACCCTTGAGTTGACCTACTTACTCGGGCGGGTGGATGACGCTGGCCAACTTTTATTTCTTCCCAAGGTGGACTTGGTCAGCAAACATCTCACGTCGGGTAAAACCAGTGTTGATGCGTTGTTGACAGAATTCAGGGCACATCCCAACGCCACTTTCCGGGAATCTGGTGAAAACCTCGAATCAGTGCAAGGCTTTGTCGAGGGAACTCATGTCACGACGGTAAACGCCGGTCAGCATCTGGACTCATTGAGTGCCTCAATGACAGCTTTGCTTGATGTCTTGCCTTCGGGGGTGCGTTATGGGAAAGCCAAGGGCATTGGCATCTTTATGGGTTATGCAGAAAAATTGCAAGAACTCCTTGCCTCATCCGAATCACTGCGTGACCAAATCAAGTCCCTCAAGGACTCCGCAGCCCAACTGAAGGACTCTGCGCAAATTGCAGCTGATTCGAGCCAAGACAATCAGTCAAAGGCGAAAGATGCATTGACTCGGGTCACTGAGGCACAAACAGCGATCACTGCAGCGCAAGGCGAGAGCGAAGCGAAGCTCAATTTCATCAAGGATACCGCCAAGGATGCGGCTACTCTGGAAGCTCAGGTCACTGCTTATGCGGCCACTTTTGAGGCCTTCCAAAAGTCACTGGATGACAAAATCGAAGCGCATAGCAATTTCGTGCAGGACATGTCTGCAGCGCTGCTGAAGAACAAAGATCGGGAGAAAGAGATTGACCGGCTGATGGCTAAGGCCGATGCAATGATTCAAGGGGCAACTACCGCTGGCCTTGGTTCAAGTCTTGAAGAGACCCGTTTCATATACGCTCGACGCATGTGGATCTCAGCCGGCCTCTTTTCCGTATCCGTGTTGTTGTTGGCTGCTTCAGCAATTCCGCTGGTCGCTCATATTCTTCCGGGCCTGTTTTCAGGTTGGCTGCCCGCCAATGGGTCGTTGGCTGGCTCAATTGCTTTGACTAAAGGCGTAGCCAGTGCGGCGGTGTCCAGCGCAGTGCAGACCTCTCCAAATGGATGGGACGCCTTGATCAGCCTTTTGGGAAAGGTGTTTTTGATGTTCCCGGCTACTTGGTTAACCCAATTCTTCTCCAAGTCTTACTCGGAGTTTTTTCACCTCGAGAGGGAATATGCGCACAAGGCCGCTCTTGCGCGGTCTGTGGAAGGCTTCAAGAAGCAGGCACCGGATTTCGAGCAAGAAATCACCACGGCCGTTTTCTTTGAAGTTCAATCTAATCCCTCTAAGCGGGACGCCCCTGATGCTGCTGAGCATCCGATTGTGGGGCCATTGATGAAGAAGTTTGTTGATGCACTTCCCTTTGGGAAGGATGCAAGCAAGTCAGTTTAAACCCCGTGTCTCTTTGCTGATGTACCGACGGAACCAGTAGCGATGTGCAATGCTTGGAACCATTCGATCGGATGCACCTGTGGTTGGGGCGGGGAGGGTGCGCGTGGTGGTGGGGGTGGCCAGAGATATTTGCCTCAGAGCGGACTGACTAAATTCACGGATTTAATTCGAATCCGCTACAGGCAAGAAGCGCCGGCGTGTCCTAGATTTTGTGTAAACGGTTTAATGGCAGGAAACTGCCGTGATCTTCAAAGGAAGAGAAATGACCGTAAACAACGAATTGATAGACCGCCTGTTGGCGGATTACAAAAAGCCTGAAGACCTTATCGGAGAAAACGGGCTTCTCAAGCAACTGACCAAGCGACTGGTCGAACGTGCCCTCGAAGCCGAGATGTCTGAACATCTGGGGCACGACAAGAACAAGCCTGTCGCCAATGCCAAGGGCAACACCCGAAACGGCAAGAGCAAGAAAACCCTCAAAGGGGAGTTTGGCGAGCTGCCCATCGACATCCCTCGAGACAGAGATGGCAGCTTCGAGCCTCAGATCGTTCCCAAGCACCAAACTCGTTGGACGGGATTCGATG
>JACCDW010024444.1_pt1 | contig 38607 bp, 40 predicted proteins | sample 7449781 | NCBI WGS metagenome assembly JACCDW01 (sample SAMN15323449, study PRJNA562643) | freshwater metagenome | isolation source: river surface water | place: USA:Blue River Watershed | collected 2017-08-18 | reverse complement strand
TGCAAGGCGCTGGTGGTGGCTTCATGGCTGGTTAAAAAAGCCGTGCCCACTTGAACCGCGCTGGCGCCCAACATCTTGGCGGCGCGCACCGCCGCTGCATTGGAAATGCCGCCAGCTGCAATGACCGGGATGTTCACGGCTTTTTTAATTTGCGGCAGCAAAGCTAAGGTGCCCATTTGGGTACTCAGATCTTCTGTGAGAAACATCCCACGATGACCGCCCGCTTCAAGGCCTTGCGCAATGACGGCATCGGCACCATTTTGTTCAAGCCAATGCGCCTCTTGCACAGTGGTGGCCGATGACCAAATTTGAATTCCCCAAGCCTTCAGTTGCGCCACCCATTCGGCTTTGGGCAGTCCAAAGTGGAAGCTGACGACGGCAGGCTTGGATTGCCCCAACTTTTCCAAGATCGCCAAACTTTCTTCGCTAAACGGTGCGCGGCCCGGACCGGAGCCCACAGAAGCGGGGTCAATGCCATGGGCTTGATAAGCCAGCGTGAGCTTCAGGCGCCAAGCAGCTTCGGTTTCTGCTTGCGCGGCTGGCGCTTTGTGACAGAAAAAATTGACATTCACTGGCAACAGCTCGCCCCATGAGTCGTTCTTGCGGGAGTTGCCTCCAATGTCTATGTCAATTGCAATGACATCGGCAAATGCGACCAGTTCATTTTGCAGTTGCTCGGTGGTGAGCATGGCCGCAGGAATGCTGCCTAGGCCGCCGGCCTTGTAGACAGCAGCCGCCAGACGGTGGTTTTGCGATCCAGCCATGGGGGCCTGAATCAGTCGAAGCGAGTGGGCGTCAAAAAATGAAGTGCGCATGCGCCAATTATTCCCTCAGCGCGGGCCCATCCCATGAGCCATGTCGTCATTATTGGAGGAAGTTCGGGTTAACCCGATGGAGTCGATTTTGGGAATTCATTTAACATGTTAAATAAATTCAAGTCCATGAAATCTCAAACCTTCGCTCATCGCAATTTGCCGCGGCTGCTGCTCCAAGCACGCGAGGCGGTGATGGCACACACCCGGCCCAGTTTGCGAGAGCATGGTCTGTCGGACCAACAATGGCGAGTCTTGCGGGTGCTGGGCGAGCATGCCCATTTCACGGACGGTGTGGAAACGGGCCGGGTTGCCAGAGAAGCCTTTTTACTAGGGCCCAGTTTGACGGGCGTACTGACGCGCATGGAGCGCGATGGCCTGATTGAGCGGCGCCGCTGTCCCCAAGATGCGCGCCGAACAGTGGTGCGCGCGACCCCCCTTGGCTTGTCCAAAGTGGCTCAGTTGTCGCAAGCCATTGAGGCGCATTACGAATGGATGGAAAGCGAATTGGGAAAACAAAAATTGGCCCAGTTGTACCAACTGCTGGACACCCTGATTCAGTTGGAAACATCACCCATCGACGAACCTTTCGCAGAAATGGACGAATCAAGATGACTCAAAATGCTTCAATGGCCTCAGGCTATTGGCCTCAAGGCACCGTTTACGGCGCCTTGCTCAACTTTCATCAAGAGTGGCAAATCAGAGCGCCGCAAATGCCAGAGGCACCCTACAAAGGCGCGCCCAAAGTGCCCGTGCTGTTCATCAAAACTGCCAACACCTTCACGCCTTCTGGCGGCCGCATCGCGTTGCCAGCTTCTGTGGCCGAAGTCGATGTCGGCGCCAACTTGGCTTGGATTTTTGGGGCATCAGCCCAACCGCTTGCGTGTGTGCTGGTCAATGATGTGTCGATTCCGCATGAGAGTTATTACAGACCGCCAGTGAAGTTCAAATGTGTCGATGGTTTTTTAGGGGTGGGCTCAAGCACCCGCGGCATTGATCAGGTCAATACCGATGCGGTGGTGTTAACGGTCAAGGTGAATGGCCAAGAAGTGCAGCGTGTGAACTACGCAGAAACCATTCGCAAATCAAAAGAATTGTTGGCCGATATTTCTGAATTCATGACCTTCCAAGAAGGTGACGTGCTGTTGCTGGGCAGTGATTGCTTGCCCGATGGCAAACGCCCTCGCGCCAAAGTGGGAGATGTGGTGGAAGTTTCAGCCGATGGTTTTGAAACGTTGGTGAATGCCTTCACAGGAGATGCCGCATGAAACACGCACGCATTGCATGGGCGGGTGCCATTCACGACGCGGTGGAATCGGAGGGCCAGTTGTTGCTCACGCGCAGCCCTTGGGCAGACAAACGTTTGTCCTTTGACGAGGTGGTTTGGTTGCCACCTTTGCCGCCAGTACCGCAGGCCAGAACCATTTTGGCTTTGGGATTGAACTACGCCGACCACGCCAAAGAATTGGCGTTCAAAGCGCCCGAAGAGCCTTTGGTGTTTGTCAAAGGCGAGGCCTCGCTCATTGGCCACAAGGCCCTCACACGCAGACCGCAAGGCGTGACTTACATGCACTATGAATGTGAGTTGGCCGTGGTGATTGGCCGCACAGCCAAGCATGTGAAAAAAGAAAACGCTTTGGATTATGTGGGCGGCTATACCGTGGCCAACGACTACGCCATTCGCGACTATTTGGAAAACTGGTACCGACCCAACTTCCGCGTGAAAAACCGCGACACCTGCACACCCATTGGCCCTTGGTGGGTGGATGCCAAAGACATCCATGACCAGTACGGCAGCCCCATGAATTTGAATTTGCAAACCACCGTCAATGGCAAAGTGACGCAAAGCGGGCACACACGCGACATGATTTTTGATGTGCCCACCTTGATCGAATACTTCAGCGCCTTCATGACCTTGCAGCCAGGCGATTTGATTTTGACAGGCACACCCGATGGCGTGGTCAATTGTGAAGTGGGTGATGTGATTGTCACCAGCATAGAAGGCGTGGGTGATTTGATCAACACCTTGGGCGAATAGCCAAGCTGAATTTCAGGCAGAAACTAAGACACAAACTAAGACACAAACTAAGACATACGCCAGCATCAGAACAACCTAGGAAGCACCATGCGCATTGACCATTTGATTGACGGCCGAAAGGTGGCCAGTTCACACACCTTCGAGAGCATTGACCCGGCTACACAAGAAGTCTTGGCCAAAGTCTCGTCGGGTGGTGAGCTTGAAGCCAAGCAAGCCGTGGCAGCTGCCAAAGCGGCTTTTCCCAAATGGGCTGCCACGCCAGCCACCGAGCGCGCCAAGATCATGCGCAAGTTGGGCGAACTCATCACCAAGCATGTGCCAGACATTGCCGAAACAGAAACCCGCGATTGCGGTCAAACCATTTCGCAAACAGGCAAGCAATTGGTGCCACGTGCCGCTGACAATTTTTCTTACTTTGCAGAAATGTGCACGCGGGTGGATGGCCACACCTATCCCACCCCCACGCACCTGAACTACACCTTGTTTCATCCTGTGGGTGTGTGTGCCTTGATCAGTCCTTGGAATGTGCCCTTCATGACGGCCACATGGAAAGTGGCGCCTTGCTTGGCGTTTGGCAACACTGCGGTGTTGAAAATGAGCGAGTTGTCGCCCATGTCGGCAGCGCGTTTGGGCGAGTTGGCCTTGGAAGCCGGTGTGCCTCCAGGCGTTTTGAATTTGGTACACGGCTATGGCCGCGACGCTGGCGAGCCCTTGGTCTCGCACCCCGATGTGCGCGCCATTTCTTTCACGGGCTCTACAGCCACAGGCAACCGTATCGTGCAAAGCGCTGGCCTTAAAAAGTTCAGCATGGAGTTGGGTGGCAAATCGCCCTTCGTGATTTTTGAAGATGCCGATTTGCCACGCGCATTGGACGCCGCCGTGTTCATGATTTTCAGCAACAACGGCGAGCGTTGCACAGCGGGCAGCCGGATCTTGGTGCAGCAAAGTATTTACGCCGACTTTGTGCAGAAATTCACAGAACGCGCCAAACGCATTTCTGTGGGAGATCCACTGGATGAGAGCACCATTGTGGGCCCCATGATCAGCCAAGCGCATTTGGCCAAAGTCAAAAGCTACATCGAGCTAGGCCCCAAAGAAGGCGCTACTTTGTTGTGCGGCGGTTTGGACAAACCTTCTTATGCGCCTGAACTTTCAGACCGTGTGAAGAAAGGCAACTTTGTTTGGCCCACGGTGTTTGCCGATGTCGACAACCGCATGAAAATTGCCCAAGAAGAAATCTTTGGCCCTGTGGCTTGCTTGATACCATTTCGCGACGAAGCGCACGCCATTGAGTTGGCCAACGACATTCAATATGGTTTGTCCAGTTATGTGTGGACTGAAAACATTGGCCGCGCTCACCGCGTGGCCGCCGCCGTTGAGGCTGGCATGTGTTTTGTCAACAGCCAAAATGTGCGCGATTTGCGCCAGCCCTTTGGTGGCACCAAAGCCAGCGGAACAGGCCGTGAAGGCGGCACGTGGAGCTACGAGGTTTTTTGTGAACCTAAAAACGTGGCCGTGTCGATGGGCTCACACCACATTCCACATTGGGGGGTCTGAGCATGGGACAAGTTTCACTCGCGGCCAAAATCACGCATGTGCCGTCCATGTATTTGAGCGAGCTGGACGGTCCGCAAAAAGGCACTCGCCAAGCCGCCATTGAGGGTCACCATGAAATCGACAGACGCTGTCGCGCCATGGGCGTTGACACCATCGTGGTGTTTGACACGCATTGGCTGGTGAACTCGGCTTACCACTTGAACAACGCAGTGCACTTCAAGGGCAACTACACCAGCAATGAACTGCCGCATTTCATCAGCAACATGCCCTATGAGTACGATGGCAATCCCGCACTCGGACACATTTTGGCCAAAGCCTGCAATGAAGCGGGCGTGACCACCTTGGCCCACGAGCACACCAGCTTGGCTTTGGAATACGGCACCTTGGTGCCCATGCGCTACATGAACACCGACAGGCACTACAAAGTGATTTCGGTGTCTGCACTGTGCATGGTGCACTCTTTGTCCGAAAGTGCACAACTGGGTTGGGCCATGCGCCGTGCCGTTGAGCAGCACTACGATGGCAAGGTGGCCTTTTTTGCCAGCGGTTCTTTGTCGCACCGCTTTGCACAAAATGGTTTGGCACCCGAATACGCCAACAAAATGTGGAGCCCTTTTTTAGAGCAGTTGGATCATGGCGTGGTTGACATGTGGCAGCGCGGCGATTGGAAAACTTTCTGCGCCATGCTGCCCGAGTACGCCGCCAAAGGCCATGGCGAAGGCTTCATGCACGACACCGCCATGTTGCTCGGTGTTTTGGGATGGGATCGGTATGAAGGCAAAGCCGAAGTGGTCACGCCCTATTTTCCAAGTTCTGGCACCGGGCAAATCAACGCGGTGTTTCCGGTCACGCCTGTCTATGACGAGGCGGGCCAGTCAGTGCAGTCGCTCAACCTCAAAAGCTTGAAAGATCCTGCCGCGGTTTACGCTGCGGGCGCGAGCCGTCTCTGATTTATTTTTGAAAGTACTCTCATGCCTCATTTGGTCATTCTGTATACCGGTCAATTGGACGTCGAAACCAATATGAAAGTCTTGTGCCGTGACTTGGCCGACGCCATGCTGAGCGTGGTCGATGAAGCGGGCAAACAAGTCTTTCCCACTGGCGGTACCCGCGTGTTGGCTTACCCGGCGCCGCACTACGCGGTTGCCGATGGCGGTGCGGGCGGGCGAAAGGCGGCCTTGTTTGACAGCAATCCGCATGGGGGCTCTGAAGATTACGCCTTTGTCTATTTGAATGTGCGCATGGGCAAGGGACGCAGTGCGGCCACGCATCAACGTGTCGGTGAAGTTTTGGTCGAAGTGACGAAAAAACACTTCGCTGATTTGTTTGCCAAACGCCATATAGGTATCACTTTGCAAATCGATGAAGGCCCTGAAGTGTTTGACAACAAACACAACAACATCCACCCCCTGTTTGCAGCGCTTTAAGCCCTTTTACAAAGAAGACAATGTTTGATTCAAAACGCATCGCAGAACTGGCTGCAGAATTGCAGCAAGCGCAGAGAACACGCCAACAGGTGGCTCACTTTTCCAAGCGCTTTCCAGAAATGACCATTGAAGACGGCTATCGTGTGAGCCGCGCTTGGGTAGCGCTGCAATTGGCACAAGGGCGTCAAGTGATTGGACACAAAATTGGCCTGACGTCTCGCGCCATGCAGCAAGCCAGCCAAATTGACGAGCCCGATTACGGCACCTTGCTCGACAACATGCTCTACACCTGCTCGCCAGGCAAAGTGCTTGACATTGCCCACACCGATTTTGTAGTGCCCCGCGTTGAGGTTGAATTGGCCTTCGTGTTGAAAAAAGATCTGCAGGGCCCCAACGTGACGGTAGCAGAAGTTTTGGCAGCCACAGAATACGTCACGCCGGCCATTGAAATCATCGATGCACGCATTGAACAATTTGACCGGGACACCAAACTCATGCGCAAAGTCTTTGACACCATCAGCGACAACGCCGCCAATGCTGGCATTGTGGTGGGCGCCGAAAAGGTCGACCCCCTCACCACCAACTTACCCTGGTGCGGCGCCATTTTGAAGTTGAATGGGGTGGTTGAAGAGACGGGTCTGGCGGCGGGTGTGCAAGGCCATCCTGCTGTTGGCATTGCTTGGCTTGCCAACAAACTGGCACCCTGGGGCGAGCATTTGAAAGCAGGCCAAATTGTGTTGGCTGGCTCATTTACAAAACCAGTTCCAGCCAAAGTCGGCGACGTGTTTGATGCCGACTATGGCGCGTTAGGTCGTTTGCAATTTAAATTCATTTGAAAGAGATATCATGAAAACGCCAGTCAATCGTTTTAAACAAGCCCTTACTGAAAATCGCGCCCAAATTGGTTTGTGGCTGGGCATGGCCAGCAGCTACAGCGCCGAGATGTGCGCCATGGCGGGATTTGATTGGTTGCTGATTGATGGCGAACATGCGCCCAACAATTTGCAAACCATTCAGCAACAACTCCAAGCCATTGCGGCCTATCCCACCAACCACGCCGTGGCGCGCGTGCCAGTGGGCGATACCGCACTCATCAAACAGTATTTGGATTTGGGCGCCGAAACCTTGCTCATCCCGATGATTGATACACCCGAGCAAGCCGCGCAATGTGTGCAAGCCATGCGCTATCCGCAAAACGATGGGCAAGGTGGTGTGCGCGGCATGGGCGGCGCACGGGCTTCACGCTGGGGCATGTTTCCCAACTACACCAAGGAAGCCAATGAACAGGTTTGCTTGTTGGTGCAAGCCGAAACGCGCGAAGCCTTGAAAAATTTAGAAGCCATTGCCAACACACCCGGTGTTGATGGCGTGTTCATTGGCCCTGCCGATTTGTCGGCGTCTTTGGGTCATGTGGGCGATCCCAACCATCCTGAAGTGCAAGATGCCATTGAAAAGGCCATTGCTTGCATTTTGAAGGCAGGTAAAGCACCTGGCATTTTGACTTCGGATGTGACTCAAGCCAAACACTATTTGTCCCTGGGCGCTTTGTTTGTGGCGGTGGGCCTAGACACTCAAATTTTGGTGCGCCAAACAGCTGCCTTGGTGCGCCAATTCAAACCAGACGCTGGCATGACCTTGCCCACTTCAGGCCAGGTGTATTGAGATGCTGACCCACCAACTGCCCCCCGTGCGTTCATTGCGCCACGATGTACATCCCCAAGAATGGGAAGCCCGTGTTCAGCTGGCTGCTTGCTACCGCGTGTTTGCTTTTTTGGGTTGGACCGAAATGATCTACAACCACATCACCTTGCGCTTGCCGGAAGAAGTGAGTGGTGCAGAAAAACAATTTTTAATCAATCCGTTTGGCCTTCACTACAGCGAAGTGACCGCCAGCAATTTGGTGAAAATTGATTTGAAGGGCAAGGCTCTCGACGGCTCTCCCTACCCGGTCAACCCTGCTGGCTTTACGGTGCATGCTGCGCTGCACGACAACTTGCCAGATGCGCATTGCGTGATGCACACCCACACCACGGCAGGTGTGTCGGTGGCTTGCCTGAAAGACGGCTTGCAACAAACCAATTTTTACACGGCGCAGCTGCACAACATGATTGCATACCATGACTTCGAAGGGATCACCATCCACGCAGAAGAAGCACCCCGCCTGCTCCAAAGCATTGGCAACAAACAAGCTGTGATTTTGCGCAACCATGGCTTGCTGTCTTGGGGCGCCACCTTGCCGCAAACCTTTGCCATTCTCTGGACCTTGCAACGCGCCTGCGAAATTCAATTGGCCACCTTCAGCATGGGCGGCCCTTCGCAGGCCATACCTGTGCGCGAAGAGATCGCTGCCAAGTGCACACGCGATGCACTGCAATTCAACCCCAACCACGGCGCCGGCACCGATGTGCTCGATGCCCTGATTCGACAGGTTGATCGTCAGTGGTGCAAGCCCGAGGAAAGTTATCGTTTATGAAAGTTTGCATTTACGGTGCCGGTGCCATTGGCGGTTGGATTGGCGTGCACTTGGCCCAAACGGGTCATCAAATCAGTGTGGTGGCGCGAGGCGACACCTTGCAAGCGTTGCAAAAAAACGGGCTGCAATGCATTCAAACGCAAGACGCCGAAAAAACGCTCCGTGCCCAAGTGAACGCATCCGCCAACCCCGCCGATTTAGGCCCGCAGGACTTGGTGATTGTGGCGGTGAAGGCCCCAAGCATGCGCGATATTGCCAACAACATGGCGCCATTGCTGGCACCCCACACCATGGTGATGCCGGCCATGAACGGTGTGCCCTGGTGGTTTTTTGACGGCTTTGGCGGCGCACTCCAAGGCACGCGTCTCAAAACCATCGACCCTGATGGCCAGATTGGCCGCGCCATTCCAAGCCAACATGTGGTGGGTTGTGTGGTGCACGCCAGTTGCTCTTTGGATGCGCCAGGTGTGGTGCGCCATCATTTTGGCCAAGGCCTGATTTTGGGCGAACCGGCCGAACAACAGGGCAATGTGAGTTCGCGTGTACAGCAGTTGGTGGCCGATTTGCAAACCGCTGGATTCAACGCCAGTGCATCGGCGCAAATTCAAAAAGATGTTTGGTACAAGCTGTGGGGCAACATGACGGTCAACCCCATCAGTGCGTTCACAGGTGCCACCACCGACCTGATCATGCAAGACGACTTGGTGCGCAATTTTGTGTCTCAAATCATGCTGGAGGCCAAGCTCATTGGCGAGAAAATCGGCATCCCCATTGCGCAAACGCCTGAAGACAGACATGCGGTCACGCGCAAATTGGGCGCCTTCAAAACATCGATGTTGCAAGATGTCGAAGCGGGCAAGGCGGTCGAACTCGATGCCTTGGTCAGTGTGGTGCGGGAGTTGGGTCAACTCACCCAGGTCAATACCCCTTACACCGATGCGCTGCTGGGCCTGAGTCGCCTGCATGCCAGGGTGCACGGGCTCTACCCTGCACAATGACGGTATGACCGAACCATCAAAATCGCTGTCCAGCACAGCCTTTGTCACCTTGCTGCTCATCGCCTTCATGATGGGCGCCAACCATGTGGCGGCGCGCTTTGCCTTCAACGATGGTGTCGATGTGGTCACAGCGGTGACCTTTCGCAGTGTACTCACCGCCATTGTGGTGGGTTTGATTTTGTGGCAGCAAAAAGTGCAAATCCAAGTGACTGCGCACCACAAAAAATACATGCTCATCATTGGCGCTCTGATTGCCGTTCAAAGTGTGTGCTTGTACTCATCGGTGGCCAGGCTGCCTGTGGCCTTGGCCTTGTTGGCTTTCAACACCTACCCATTGTCAACAGCCTTTTGGGCACGGGTACTTTATGGTCATCAACCTGAAAAAGCGGTGCTTTGGAGCATGCCCATTTTGTTGCTGGGTTTGGCGCTGGCTTTGGATGTGATGGGCGCGGCATCTGGTTTAGGCGCCGCCGAGCACTGGTCACAAATAGGCAGTGGTGTGGCATTTGCATTGGCCGCTTCTGCCACCTTTGGTTTGGCGCTGGTCTACACCCAACATGAAACCACAGGCCTAGATGGTCGCTTGCGCACCTTTTCCTCAATGAGCATTGTGGGTGTGTTTGCTGTGGTGGTTGCTATGAGCCAAGGTGGCTTTCATTTGCCACAGGCGCCCGCGGGATGGTGGGGGCTTGGCATGCTCTCATTTTTGTATGGCACCGCCTTCACCATTTTGTTCACCGTGTTGCCCAAGTTGGGCGTGGTGGGCAACTCAGCCATCATGAACGTTGAGCCTATCTTCGCCTTGGTCTTGGCGTGGGCACTGCTCGGCCAGAGCATTGCCCCCATTCAATTGATGGGCGCGGCGCTGGTGGTGGGCACGGTGATGTGGTTGGGTCTTCGCAAACGCTGAAGCTCAAACATGGCCTCAAAAAGAGCTTCAGCTTGCAGCATCCAGAGGGCTTACTCAAGCCCCTTTTTCAAACTCAACGCTGTGTCATAAAGCACATTTTTGGATGCGCCCGTGATGTCGCTGGTCAATTTGACGGCGGTCTTCAAGGGCAGTTCAGTGAGCAACAATTTCAAGGTGCGCAAACTGCCGGCGTCTATGGCCTCAGAGGGGTCGGCTTTTGGTTTTTCAAGCGCATGAATGACCAAGGCAAATTCGCCTCGCACCCGGTCTGAGTGCTCCGCAAACCAAGCGGTCAGTTTGTGGGCTTCAAGGGTGTGCACGGTTTCAAATTGTTTGGTCAATTCACGCCCGACCGTCACGAGCCGGCTGCCTAATATGTTGAGAGCCTGTGCCAGGGCTTCAATGCGATGAGGGGCCTCGAGCAGCACCACCGCACGGGGCTCACCGCTCAGCGTTTCGATGGCACGCTGTCTTTCGGCTGCCTTGGAAGGCAAGAAGCCCGTGAACACAAAGCCACCTTCTCCCACAACGCCAGCGGCACTCAACAGTGTGGTCACACTGCTGGCGCCAGGCAAAGGCATGACCCGATAGCCCGCGGCTGCAACGGCCGCTACCAAACGTGCGCCAGGGTCGCTGATGGCGGGCGTGCCGGCATCACTCACATAAGCCACGCGCTCACCTTGCGCCAAGCGGGCGATGACTTGGGCCGCCGCTTCAGCTTCGTTATGTTGGTGAACGGCCAACAATTGAGCGCTGTTTCGGTCTAAGCCATAAGCTCGCAGAAGTTGCTGAGTGTGCCGCGTGTCTTCGCAGGCCAAGGTATTGGCCCTTTCAATCACATACAAAGCGCGCAAGGTGATGTCGGCCAGATTGCCAATGGGGGTGGCCACCACATACAGTGTGTTGGCGGGATGGTTTTGCGGACCCACAGCCTCGCGGGCAGCCTGAAAGGCTGCGCCATACGCTGAGGCCAGCGTGGCGCCAATTTTGGGTGGCTCAGTGGCTGCTGCATTGGGAACCGGCAAATCAGGCGGCAAATCAGGCGGCAAGAGCGGCGCTTCAGAATGTTCAGAAGGTAATGTCAATGGTGTTCCTCAATCCAACAAATCAACGCAAACCTTCGGCACATCAAAGCACCAAAGAAGCGGGCGATGCCGCTGAAATTGCAGCGCTGCATTTTCTGCAAGCACAGGGCTTGCGCTTGTTACAGCGCAATTATCGAACGCCCGGGCGGGGTGGTGGCGAAATTGACCTCATTTTGCAAGAATCCGACAGCACGGTGGTGTTTGTGGAAGTTCGAAAGCGCGCTTTAAGTCGATTTGGTGGCGCATTGGGCAGTGTGAGCGCCATCAAACAGCGGCGCATTATTTTTGCCGCGCGGTATTTTTTGTTGCGCTGGCAGCACCTCCCACCTGCCCGCTTTGACGTCATCGCCTGGGAGCCGCAAGGCATGATTTGGGTCAAGGCCGCTTTTGACACCTCTACCTGAAGCCTTTTCTGGCGCCATCGAATCGGCAAAGGGTATCATCAAGCCCATGTTAGACCTGCGCATTCAACAACACTTCATCGACAGCGCCGACCTGCAATACCAAGCGGCCGAGACCTTGGCCAAGCCCTTGGATGCGGGGGTGCAGGCGCTCATGGCCTGCGTCACCAGTGGTGGCAAGGTGCTGGTGTGTGGCGAAGGCAGCTCGGCGGCTTTGGCGCAGTACTTCGCCAGTTTGTTTGTTGGCGGATTTGAACGCGAGCGACCCGAGCTGGCTGCCATAGCGCTGCGTCACGAAGGCCTGGGTGATCCTGCTTATGCCAGTTTGGCCAGGCAAGTGCGCGCCTTGGGGCAAGCGGGCGATGTGCTTCTGCTGCTCACCACCAACGGTGAAGAAGAGGGCTTGATGCGGGCTTTGCACGCAGCCCATGAACGCGATATGACCGTCATCGCGCTCACGGGCAAAGGCGGTGGCGCTGTGGCCAAAGCCCTGCTTGAAACAGACGTGCATGTGGGCGTTCCCCACGATCGCGCTGTGCGCATTCGCGAAGTTCAACAACTGGCTTTGCACTGTTTGTGCGATGGTGTCGATGCCCAACTCATGGGCGATCAAGATTCAGGGGCATGACGAAAAGAAAGGCATTTCTTTTCCATTTCATCCTGATTAAAATATTCAAAGATTCTCAAAGGACTTTTCAAGTGAAACTCAATCTCAATCGTTGGATGCTTTCTGGTTTGGCCATCAGCGCCTTGGTCACCAGCCTCTCGGCTTGTGCGCCCTTGATGGTGGGCGGTGCTGTCATGGGTGGCTTTGTGGCCATTGACCGCCGTACCGCGGGCATTCAATTGGAAGATGAGAGCATTGAACTTCGCACCGCCCAAGGCTTGCGCCAAAACTTGAGCAACGCAGCACATGTGAATGTGACCAGCTACAACCGCATGGTCTTGCTCACTGGCGAGGTCAGCTCAGCGGCTGAAAAAGAGCGCGCCGAAAGACTGGCCAAGAGCCAAGAAAACGTCAACTCTGTGGTCAATGACTTGGCCATTGAGCCCGCCAGCTCTCTCACACAGCGTTCTAAAGACGCCATCACCACGGGGCAAATCAAGGCTTTGTTGGTGGATGCCAAAGACTTGCAATCGAATGCCTTCAAAGTCGTCACTGAGCGCGGCGTGGTTTATTTGATGGGCCGCGTCACACCCCGTGAGGCGCAGCGCGCCTCTGAAATTGCTCGCAGCGGCAGCGTGAGTGGTGTGGTCAAAGTGGTTCGGGTGTTTGAAACCATCACCGAAGAAGAGTTGAAGCGAATCAGTGCTCAGCCTTTGTCGCCCCAAGCGCAGCCCAAACCTTAAAGGGTTTGGGCGAGGGGTTATCAACCCAAACGCTTGATCAAGCTGGAAGTGTCCCAGCGCTTGCCGCCCATTTGTTGGACATCGGCATAAAACTGATCGACCAAGGCGGTCACAGGCAAGCGCGCACCATTGCGCTTGGCCTCGTCCATCACCAGGCCCAAGTCTTTGCGCATCCAATCGACCGCAAAACCAAAGTCAAATTTGTTGGCCACCATGGTTTTGCCGCGGTTGTCCATTTGCCAGCTTTGTGCTGCGCCTTTGCCAATGACATCGAGCACCAAGTTCATGTCAAGACCGGCTTTTTGACCAAAGGCAATGGCTTCGGACAAGCCCTGTACCAGACCTGCAATGCAAACTTGATTGACCATTTTGGTGAGTTGGCCAGCGCCTGATTCGCCCATCAAGGTGTAGGCGCGTGAGAACGCCATGGCGGCAGGCTTGGTGGCTTCGAAAATAGCGGCATCACCACCGCACATGACGGTGAGCAAACCATTTTGCGCACCGCCTTGGCCACCCGACACGGGTGCATCAATGAAATGCAAACCTTGTGCTTTGGCGGCTTGGTAGAGTTCGCGCGCCACATTGGCTGAGGCGGTGGTGTGGTCTACCAAAATAGCGCCTTTTTTCATGCCGGCCAATGCGCCGTCTGCACCGAGCACCACTGCGCGCAAATCGTCGTCATTGCCAACACAGCAAAAAACGATGTCGGCATGGGCCACTGCTTCACGGGGTGTGGCAGCGTGAGCTGGTTGTTTCGTATCTGCAAATTCTTGGCACCAAGCTGCTGCTTTGGCAGCACTGCGGTTGTAAACCGTGACGGCGTGGCCAGCGCGGGCCAAATGACCCGCCATGGGATAGCCCATGACGCCTAAGCCCAAAAAGGCCACATTTTGGGAAGGAGCGGATTCGTAGGTTTTTGCGTTCAGGCTGCTCATGTTTGTCTGTTTGTCTATTTGAGTGGGTTGAAGAATGGATCCAGCTGGTGATTGTCCACCAGATTGAGATTTTTGGTAACCTTGGGCTCATGAGTACCCAAGTTTCAGACAAGCTCCAGCAGGTGCGCCAAAGAATCGAGCGTGCCGCTGCCGCGGTGGGGCGCCCGGCAGATGCGGTGACATTGTTGGCGGTGTCCAAAACCATGCCAGCCCAAGCTGTTCGCGAGGCCTATGCCGCTGGCCAAGTGGCTTTTGGCGAAAACTACATTCAAGAGGGCGTCGACAAAATTGAGGTCTTGGCAGACCTGCCCTTAGAGTGGCATTGCATCGGGCCCATCCAAAGCAACAAGACCCAACTCGTGGCCAAGCATTTTGACTGGGTGCACAGCATTGATCGTTTGAAAATTGCCGAGCGTTTGTCTGCGCAACGGCCAGCGCATCTACCAGCGCTACAGGTCTGTTTGCAAGTCAATGTCGATGGCGGCTTGAACAAATCGGGCATTGCACCGCAAGATCTCTTGGCTTTGGCAGAGGCTGTTGCCAAGTTGCCGCACCTGCACTTGCGCGGCCTCATGACCATTCCAGAACCCGCAGAAACCGAAGCGGCGGCGCGCGCGGTGCACCGCCAAGCCAAAGAACTTTTTGACAGCTTGAATGCGGCAGGCTTGAAGTTGGACACCCTGTCGATGGGCATGACCGCCGATTTGGAAGCGGCCATTGCGGAAGGCAGTACGTGCGTGCGAGTTGGCACGGCCATCTTTGGCTCGCGCCTTTAAAAAAGCGCCTTTAAAACCTCGGCAGATCGGGGTGCGATATTTGCCCACCCCGAACCAACATCTTGCCGTACTCAGCGCAGCGGTTGAGGGTTGGAATGACCTTGCCTGGATTGAGCAAGCCCATCGGGTCAAAGGCTTTTTTCAACGCAAACATCTGCGCATTTTCTTCCGCTGAAAACTGCACGCACATGCTGTTGAGCTTTTCAATGCCCACGCCATGCTCACCCGTGACTGTGCCGCCCATGGCCACACTGGTTTCCAAAATGTCAGCGCCAAACAATTCACAGCGGTGCAGCTGATCGGGGTCGTTGGCATCAAACAAAATGAGCGGATGCAAGTTGCCATCGCCGGCATGAAACACATTGGCACAGCGCAGTTGGTATTTCTTTTCCATCTCGGCAATGGCCAGCAAAATATCGGCCAAACGTTTGCGCGGAATGGTGGAATCCATGCACATGTAGTCGGGGCTGATGCGGCCAGAAGCCGGAAATGCATTTTTACGGCCGCTCCAAAAACGCAAGCGCTCGGCTTCGTCTTTGCTCACGGCAATGGCCGTGGCGCCGCAGCCGCGCAGCACATCGCTCATGCGGCCAATCTCTTCTTCTACCTCTTCGGGCGTGCCATCGCTTTCGCACAACAAAATAGCCGCAGCATTGAGGTCATAGCCCGCGTGCACAAAATCTTCCACTGCAGCGGTCATGGGCTTGTCCATCATCTCAAGTCCCGCGGGAATGATGCCGGCAGCAATGACCGCTGCCACAGCGTCGCCTGCTTTGCGAATATCGTCAAAGCTGGCCATGATGCAGCGTGCCAATTGTGGTTTGGGCACCAGCTTGACGGTCACCTCGGTGGTGATGGCCAGCATGCCTTCGCTGCCGACCAACACCGACAGCAAATCAAAACCTGAAGTGTCTAGTGCATCGCTGCCAAAGGTGATGGCATCGCCCTCAATGGTGAAGCCCTTGACCTTCAGCACATTGTGCAAGGTGAGGCCATACTTGAGGCAGTGCACACCGCCTGAATTTTCTGCCACGTTGCCGCCAATGGTGCACGCGATTTGGCTGGAGGGGTCGGGTGCGTAGTACAAACCATGCGGCGATGCGGCTTCTGAAATGGCCAAGTTGCGCACACCGCATTGCACCACCGCTGTTCTGGAATGCGCATCGACTTTGACAATTTGATTGAACTTGGCCATCGACAAAGTGACGCCCAATTTATGCGGCATGGCGCCTCCCGACAAACCGGTGCCAGCGCCACGTGCCACCACCGGCACGCCCAAGGCATGGCAAGTTTTCAAAACGGCTTGCACTTGGCTTTCTGTTTCGGGCAAAGCCACCACCAAGGGGCGCTCGCGGTAGGCCGTGAGGCCATCGCACTCATAAGGCACGGTGTCCTCGAGGGTGTACAGCAAAGTGTGTGCAGGCAGCACGGCGCTTAAGGCGTGCACCACTTGCGCTTGACGATCGGCGCGCGACAGCGCTTCGAAGTTGGTGAGTGCGTTCATGGCAATCTTTGCAAAAGACAAATCAAATTCATTTGAAGATCACAGTTTTGTGGCCGTTCAAGAGCACGCGGTGTTCGCTGTGCCACTTCACGGCACGTGCCAACACCTGACTTTCGGTATCACGCCCTTGGGTGGTGAGGTCTTCAACGGTTTTAGAGTGATCTACACGAGCCACATCTTGTTCAATGATGGGGCCTTCGTCAAGGTCTGCGGTGACATAGTGCGCCGTGGCGCCGATCAATTTGACGCCCCGATCGTGCGCTTGGTAATAAGGCTTGGCGCCCTTGAAGCTGGGCAGGAAAGAGTGGTGAATGTTGATGGCGCGGCCCGACAACTTGCGGCACAAGTCGTCCGACAAAATTTGCATGTAACGCGCCAACACCACCAACTCGGCGCCTTCAGACTGAATGATCTCGTACTGCTTGGCTTCGGCCTCGGCTTTGTTGGCCGCTGTGACGGGAATGTGGTGAAAGGGCACGTTGTAGCTGGCCGCCAGCTGGTAGAACTCGCGGTGGTTGCTCACAATGGCGCGAATGTCGATGGGCAGCAAGCCGCTTTTCCAGCGAAACAGCAAATCGTTCAAACAATGGCCTTCTTTGCTGACCAAAATAACCGCAGGCATGGGCTTTTGGGTGTTGTGCAAGTTCCAGGTCATTTGGAAGGGGATGGCAAAACTGGCCAATTGGCTGCGCAAATCGGCCTCGCTCACCTGGTCGCAGGCAAACTGCATGCGCATGAAAAACAGGCCGGTGTCGTGGTCGTTGTACTGGGCGGCCTCTTCAATGTTGCCGCCGCGCTCTAGCAAAAAGCCCGAAACGGCGTGCACGATGCCCGTTCTGTCGGGGCAGGATAGCGTGAGAATAAATGCGTGATTCATAAGCGACATTGTCGCAGGGACCAGACCTTTTTGCCGAAACGGAGACTTTGGCGGGGTTACACTGTTTTTATCAGGCTTTTGGCACTTTATTTGAAGCGAGGCGATCACATGTCTTCTCTGGATACTCCGCGCGCACCCGGCGCCTTTCAAATCAACATGGACCACCAATGGTTGCCATTCACGGCCAACCGGCATTTCAAGCAAGATCCGCGTGTTTTTGTGGCGGCTGACGGCATCCACTTCACCACCCACGATGGCCGAAAAGTGGTCGATGGGATCTCCAGTCTGTGGTGTGTGGGCGCTGGCCATAACCGTCAACCCATTGCCCAAGCCATTAAAAAGCAACTCGATACCCTCGATTACGCCACGGCCTTCCAAGTCAGCAACGACCAGGCTTTTGAAGCGGCCCAGATGATTGCCGATTTGTGCCCCGGCGATCTCAACAAAGTGTTGTTTTGCAATTCTGGCTCTGAGGCGGCTGACACGTCTTTGAAGGTGGCATTGGCTTATCACCGCGCAAGGGGTGAAGGCCATCGCCATGTGTTCATTGGCCGAGAAAAAGGCTATCACGGGGTCAACTTTGGGGGCATGAGCGTGGGCGGCTTGCCTGCCAACCGCAAGGTGTATGGCGCCCAGCTGCTGCCGCGTGTCGACCACATGCGCTTCATTCACGACCCTGTGAACCATGCTTACATCCACAACCAAGAGCCCGTTTGGCAGGAAGACCCCTTGTTAGAACTGGAAGGCCGCATCTTGGCCCTGCACGACCCCAGCAATGTGGCGGCCATCATTGTCGAGCCTGTGGCCGGATCTGCGGGATGGTATTTGCCGCCCAAAGGTTACCTAAAGCGGCTGCGTGAAATTTGTGACAAGCACGGCATCTTGCTCATTTTTGACGAGGTCATTACAGGCTTTGGCCGCATGGGGACCAACTTTGGCGCCGACTACTATGGTGTGGTGCCCGACATGCTCAACTTTGCCAAGTGCGTCACCAATGGCGTGATTCCTTTGGGCGGCGTGGTTTGCCGTGACTTCATTTACGACGCCATGATGAACGCTGGCGCCCCCGACTATGCGGTGGAATTTTTTCATGGCTACACCTACTCAGGCCACCCGGTGTCGTGCGCAGCGGCCATTGCCACTTTGAAATTGCTCAAAGAAGAAAAGCTGTTTGCCCGTGCTGGTGAGATGGGCCCGGTGTTGGGCGATGCCATGCACAGCGCCTTCAAGGGCTTGCCCAATGTCATAGGCATTCGCAGCTTGGGATTGGCCGGAGCGGTTGAACTGGCCTCCATCCCAGGGGCCCCCGGAAAACGTGCCTACGACATCTTTTTAGATTGCTTTCACAAGGGCGTGTTGGTGCGTTCGGCCGGAGAAAATTTGGTCTTGTGCCCGCCCTACATTGTGGAAAAAGAGCACATTGATCAGATGGTCAACACCCTGGCAGACAGCATTCGAAAACACGCCTGAGTTTTTTGCGCGCGTTGCCTTACTTTTTTCAATTGTCATTGACTCTGCTGGTGGCCACAGCGGCGGCGCTGCTGTGTGAGTGGCTTCACTCGCCCATTCCTTGGATGCTAGGCCCTTTGTTGGCCACGGCTTGTTTGTCGGTGTCGGGTGTGCCCACCAAAAGCTCCGGCTATTTGCGCAATGTGGGGCAATGGGTCATTGGTGCCGCTTTGGGTTTGTATTTCACGGCCGAAGTGGGGCAGCTGGTGTTGAGTTTGTGGTGGGCCATTTTGCTCGGCGTTGTTTGGGCCCTGGCCTTGGGCTTTGGTTTTGGGCTATGGCTTCAGTGGCGCAATGCTCCTTTGCTGCCAGAGCTTTCCGCCAAAGACATGCGTGCCACTTCGTATTTCGCAGGCGCCATTGGCGGTGCTTCGGAGATGACCATGATGGCCGACCGTCACCATGCCAGGTCAGACTTGGTGGCCGCATCGCACAGCTTGCGCCTTGTGATGGTGGTCATTTGTTTGCCCTTTGCCATGCAATGGTTTCAATCGCACTTTGGCTTGAATGTGAATTCCAGCTTGCTGCCTGGGCCTAGAATTTTGCAATGGCCAGGCATTTTTTATTTGGGGCTGGCCACTTTGGTGGGTGCACTCATGATGGTGCTCATCAAGCGCAACAACCCTTGGTTCATGGGCCCGTTGTTGGCGTCCATGGGGCTTACCTTGGCCGGCATTCAGTGGACGGCCATTCCACCCGAAATGTCCAACATGGCGCAACTTTTCATTGGCATCAGTTTGGGCGTGCGTTTTAAGAAAGAGTTCGTTCGCACAGCGCCGCAATGGCTGTCGTCTGTGGCCATCGGTACTGTGGCCATGATGCTGGCATCGGTGGCCTTTGGTTGGGCCTTGGCCTTGGGTACCGGTTTGCATCCGGCCACCTTGATTTTGGGAACTTCGCCGGGTGGCATTGCCGAGATGGCCATCACGGCCAAAGTGTTGGAACTGGGTGCGCCCGTGGTAACGGCTTTTCAGGTTTGCCGCTTGATGGCGGTGCTGCTGATTGTGGGGCCGCTTTACCGCAGGGTGGCCGTGCCCGATTGATGGCGCAAGCCAATTGAGTGGCAACTAGTGAACGACAACTAGTGAACAACAACAGGCTGCTGTGCCAAGCCTGTATAACGCTCAAGTGTGTCTTCCACCTCTTCTTGCGTGGGGGTGTTTTGTTGCCAGGCCTGGATGTGCATTTGAAACATCTCTGCCCAAGAGCCATCGAGGTAAACCTCTTTGCCCGAGCGTTTGTCGACGATTTCAAAGCCGTGTCGCTCTAGCGTGGGGGGCTTTGAGAGAGGTGCAGCCTCGCCGGTGTCGTTGGCCAACACATGCATGACGGCAAAAGATTCGGATTCGTACAACAAGTTCATAGTGACATTCTGACTGAAGTCTGTCTCATTTAGATAGGGTTGTTGTAAATTTTTTCAAGAGGGCAATGCGGGTAGGTTTTCAGTGTTGCGCATTTCCATGTCAATGAAGTTGCCATTGACTTGGCTGATCTTGATTCGCAAAGGCAGGCCACCATGCGCTGGTGAAAGCCAGAGTTCAATTTGACTGTCGTATTTGCCTCTGGGCAAGCAAACCCAACGCTGGGTTTCAAGCTGTTTGCCATCTAGGGCCACCCCTTCAATTGACTTGAAGGTGAGCGTCCAGTTCACCGCATCCCGGGCGGTGGCAGTTTGCACCATGAGCTGTGAGCCTGGCTCGTAATTTTTTGCAGTCACTGCCGCCGCCATTTGAATGAGCAAGCTCACTTGATCTTGCGCGCCTGCTTGTAAGACAGCACTGGGCATGTTGCCGCTGAAACTGATTTTTTGGTTCTCTGTTTCAAAATGGGCTGCGCGTTCACCCCGCCAGCGGTCGGCGTACCGAAGCGGTGCCAAACCGATGTCGGTCAGCGAACCTGTACTTCGCCAAACACGGCTACCCACTAAGAATGCCCTGACCTGAAGCTCTGCCTCGTAGGCCCTTGGTGTACCTTTGTCATTGGCAACTTGGACCTGCCATTTGAGGGAGCCTGACGCGTGGTAAAGAAAACCGCGCTCTTGCCCCACCAGTTTGTAATTGATTTGGATATTGGGGGGGAAATCGCCCGTCTTGGCCGTGAGTGCATTGGACACAGCCGGCGTTGCCTGGGTCGTGGGCAAAGATGTTTCAGCGGCCATCGATGGGGCTTCTGGTATGGGTACTGGTTCTGGTTCTGCTTGGGCAGGCGCTGAAGGGACAGCAAGTTCTATGTCTGGCACTGGGGTTGGCTCTGGTGCAGGCAATGCTTCGGAGGGCATGGCCGTGATGCTTGCGGGCGGCAGTGTGTTGGGCGACATCGAGGCTTGCTGTGGCCTTGGCTTTGGATTTGGCTCTGGCTTCGTCTGTGCTGGCGGCTGAGCTTGCGGTCTTGGCTCGGCGGGAAAAGGGGTCGGCACCAATCGGGTTTGCAAAGGACCCAGCTTTTGCGGATCTGCCTGAATTTTCCAAATGCCGATGTTTGGTGCCCAGAGCAGCCAAAGGTGAACCCCCAATACCAATGCGCCCAACATGGCCAAGGCCCTATAGCGCTGCTGGCCGTTGTGTTGGGTCAAAGGACGAGAAGGGTGCATGTCAGAGCGTTAGACGATGTCAGGGCAGTGGAGATTGGTTAAACTGAAGACACGCATTGAATCGATTGCATTCAGCTTGAAACATTTTTGAGATTCCATTTTGAGGTACCTCCATGAAATTAGCGACATACAAAGACGGATCACGTGACGGTCAATTGATTGTGGTCTCGCGAGACTTGAGCACAGCACATTATGCGACTGGCATTGCCTTGCGCATGCAGCAAGTGCTAGACGACTGGAACTTTTTGTCGCCCCAACTTGAAGACCTTTACCAAACACTGAACAGCGGAAAAGCCCGTCATGCTTTTCCCTTTGATCCCCAACAATGCATGGCCCCTTTGCCCAGAGCCTACCAGTGGGCTGATGGCTCGGCTTATTTGAACCATGTGGAGTTGGTGCGGGCAGCGCGCAGCTCTGAAGTGCCGCACAGTTTTTACACCGATCCCCTCATGTACCAGGGCGGCAGCGATGATTTCATGGGGCCTTGCGACCCTGTGCTTTGCCGCGACGAAGCCTTTGGCATTGACTTTGAAGCCGAGATTGCCGTGATCACTGGCGATGTGCCCATGGGCGTCACTCCCGAAAATGCCTTAGATGGTATCCGTTTGGTGATGCTTGCCAACGACGTGAGTTTGCGGCACTTAATTGCCAACGAACTGGCCAAAGGTTTTGGCTTTTTTCAAAGCAAACCTGCAACTGCTTTCAGCCCTGTGGCGGTCACCGTGGATGAACTGGGCGATGCCTGGGATCATGGCCGCGTGCACCTGACTTTGCAGTCCACATGGAACGGTCGCAAAGTGGGCATGTGTGAGGCGGGTCCTGAAATGACCTTCCACTTTGGCCAACTCATTGCGCACATGGGCAAAACGCGCAACGTGCGCGCGGGCTCCATTGTGGGCAGTGGCACGGTCAGCAACAAAAGCGTCGACGTCAATGGCAAGCCTGAGTGGCCCAAAGGTTACAGCTGCATTGCGGAAAAGCGCGCCATTGAAACCATTTTGGATGGCAAACCCAGCACCGACTTCATGAAATTCGGCGACAGCATTCGCATTGAAATGAAGGGCAAAGATGGGCAAAGTGTGTTTGGCGCCATTGACCAGAAAATTGCGCCCTTTGACAAAGCTTGATTCCTTTTTCTGGAGACCTGCATGAGCCAAGTCATTGACTACAGTCGCTACCAAACATTGCAAATCACGCGCCGGGGTGCCAATCAAACTGTGCTCGACATTCAGATGAAAGCCGGCGGCCCTGGTGGCAATGGCAAGCTGCCCACAGCTGGGCACGCAGGGCATTGGGAGTTGGCCGAAATTTGGCGCGATGTATCGCGCGATGACAGCGTGCGCGCGGCGGTGCTGCGGGGTGAGGGCTTGGGCTTTTCGGGCGGTGGCGACTTGGCGTTGGTGGAAGACATGGCGCGCGATTTCGAGATTCGCAACAGGGTTTGGAAAGAAGCCCGCGACCTGGTCTACAACGTGATCAATTGCGACAAACCCATCGTGAGTGCCATGCATGGACCAGCAGTGGGCGCTGGTTTGGTGGCGGGCATGTTGGCAGACATTTCCATTGCCAGCAAGACTGCCAAAATTGTGGACGGCCACACCCGCTTGGGCGTTGCAGCGGGCGACCATGCGGCCATCATTTGGCCATTGCTTTGTGGCATGGCCAAAGCCAAGTACTACTTGTTGTTGTGTGAGCCTGTGAGTGGCGAAGAAGCTGAGCGAATTGGTTTGGTTTCATTGGCTGTAGAAGAAGACCAGCTCTTACCTAAGGCCTATGAGGTGGCCGATCGCTTGGCCAATGGCAGCCAAACTGCCATTCGCTGGACCAAGTATGCGTTGAACAATTGGCTGCGCCAAGCCGGCCCCAGCTTTGATGCTTCTTTGGCCTTGGAGTTCATGGGCTTTGCAGGGCCGGATGTGCAAGAGGGTTTGGCCAGCCTCCGAGAGCGCCGCCCACCCCAGTTTTAAGCCTTGCTTGTCATGCGTGCCAAGAAGAGTTCATTGTTGGCTCTTCGATCAGCTTGCACTTTTTGCATGCTGGGTCGCGCTGACCACATCTTCATGTAGTCCTTGACGGGCAAGTCGGCCAGAAAATCTCGGCCGTACATGGTTTTGCTGACAGCTGTGATCAATGGCAAATGAACGGCTGCGGTGCAGTCGGCGATGCTCATTTCAGTGCCGGCAATGAAGGGTTTGAATTGCGCAAGCTTGGCAAATGCTGCCACATTCTTCTCTAATTGAGCGCCCACCTTTTCCTTGACCGCATCACTGACCTTGCCACCAAAGAAGGCCTCGGGGTAGAGGTTTCGTGCCACCAATTCCAGATGCAAATCTAAAAAAACGACAAGTTCACGCACCTTGGCGGCTTGGAAGGCATCCTTGGGTAGCAAGGGATGCTCAGGGTATTGCTGCTCAATGTATTCAACCATGACAGCTGATTCGCACATGGCGCCTTGTGCTGTTTTCAAATAAGGCACTTTGCCTAAGGGGCTAGCGTCTGGATCGGTTTGCCCCACCCAGACCAACTCCTCTTCAAAGGCAACGCCCTTTTCCAGCAAAACCAATTTGACTTTGTTGTGATAGTTGCTAGCGCCAAAGCCGCAGAGTGTGAGCATGTTGGGTCTTCCTGTAGAGGTATTGAGATAAAGCCAGAGCTTAACTTTTGATTGAGCCTTGGTGGGTCGCGCAGTTGACGCCACACCGCGCTTGCACTGGCTTTGTTCACGGTATGCGTTAAGCTTGAGCCTCACACACCTCTAGGAGCCCCCATGAGCGATACCTCAGCTTTCGGATTTGGAAAATTCGTGCCTGGTTTTGACTTCTTGCAAAACTTGGGACAAGCCGCCAATCCTGGCGCCAAAGGCTCGCCACAGGGCATGCCTAACATGGCCAGTTGGGTGGCTCCCACCTTGAACGTCGAAGAGCTCGACAAGCGCATTCAAGAACTCAAAACGGTTCAGTTTTGGCTGGAGCAAAACACCAATGCGCTCAAGGCCACCATTCAGGCTTTGGAAGTGCAAAAAATGACCTTGTCGACTTTGCAAGGCATGAATGTCAACATGGCTGAAATGGCCAAAGCCTTCACCGCCAAAATGCCAGACCTCCAGCCAGACCTCCAGCCAGAGGCCAAGGCAACTGAGCCCCCACAAGCTGAAGCAAAAGGCCCTGCCGTTGACCCCATGCAGTGGTGGGGATCGCTCACCCAACAGTTTCAAAACATTGCAGCGGCGGCAGTGAAAGATGTGGCGGCCAAGGCCATGAAAGAGGGCACGCAGCCTCGTAAAAAAACGGCCGCAAAGAAAACAACAACATCTGCCAAAGCCAGCAAGTCGCGTGCGTCGCGCGCCAAAAAACCAGCCCCATGAATTTGTTTCCCTTCGGACATGCCACGCACCCGCAGTGGCCTATGGCAGCAGGTTTGGTGATTGCCCAGCTGCGTGCCCAAATGAGCTTGCCCGGCCACGCAGCCAGTCCGCGTTTAGGTCTGCTGTACATCACCGACTACTACGCCAATGACGCCGAAGCTATTCTGGCGCACCTTCAGCAAGAATTGCCCATGGTGAAAGATTGGGCCGGCACGGTGGGCGTGGGGGTGGCCGCCAACAACGCAGAGTATTTTGACGAACCGGGCATGGCTCTGATGTTGTGCGATTTGCCTGCCAATCAATACCGTGTTTTTTCGGGCGCACAGCCCTTGCCAACCAGCTTTCAAGCGGCCAGCGCGCTCGTGCATGCCGATCCACAAACTCCCGATCTGGCAGAACTCATTGCAGAAATGGCAAGCCGAACACACAAGGGGTATTTGTTTGGCGGCCTCACTGCCAGCCGCAAGCAGGCTGTGCAGTTTGCATGGCACGACTCAGAGCCTGCTCAGAAAGGCGTTTTCTCTGGAGGCTTAAGCGGCGTCGCGTGGGCGCCAGAGGTTCAAATTTTGTCGCGCGTGACGCAGGGTTGTGCTCCCATTGGCAAAGAGCGCGAGATCACAGAAGCCGAAGGCCATGTGGTTTACCAACTCGATGGTTTGCCCGCACTGGATGTGCTCATGGCCGATTTGAAGGTGTCACTGTCAGAGCCCCAAACGGCACTCAAAGCGGTCAGGTCAACCCTGGTTGGTATCACGTCGCAAGGTCAGCAAGGGGTTGGCCGAACGGGTAGCTTGGGTGCCGATGTTCGCGTGCGGCACATCATCGGCCTAGACCCTGCGCGAAAAGGTGTGGCCATTGCCGAGCATTTGGCGGTGGGACAAAAATTGGCTTTTTGTCAGATGAGTTTGCAAGCCGCCAAGTTCGATCTTCGGCGCATTTGTTCTGAGATTCGAGAAGAGCTAGAGCCCGAAACTTTGAGCTTAGAAATAGCCAATGCCTTGGCCGCCAGTGAAGCCGAAGCAGCGCCGCACCTCGCGCGGCGCATTGCAGGTGCTGTGTACGTCAGTTGCTCTGGGCGAGGCGGTCCGCACTTTGGTGGCCCCAGTGCTGAGCTGCAGTGGATACGCCATGCCCTGGGCGATGTGCCTTTGGTGGGTTTTTTTGCCAGCGGCGAAATTGCCCATCACCACTTGTATGGCTACACCGGTGTGTTGACGGTCTTCACCACGCCCGAAGAGGTGGCTTGAGTTCGGGCTTGCGCGCTACTCAAACACCGCGCGCACGTGCCTGTTTGAACTGCACTTGAAAGGCCGAGAACGTATCGGTTTCTAATGCCGTTCGCACTTCTTGCATGAGGCGCAAGTAATAGTGCAAATTGTGGATGGTGGTGAGCATGGGGCCGAGCATCTCGCCGCAGCGATCGAGATGATGCAAATAGGCGCGGCTAAATCCTTCTCGGCCGCCATCGTCCCAAGATACGTTTGACGTGCCTGCACAGGCGTAGCAGGTGCACGTGGTGTCCAAGGGTTGTGGATCCGATTTGTGGCGAGCATTTCGCAGCTTCAAATCGCCAAAGCGTGTGAACACCGTGCCATTGCGCGCATTGCGAGTGGGCATGACACAGTCAAACATGTCGACACCTTGCGCCACACCTTCCACCAAATCTTCGGGGGTGCCCACGCCCATCAAATAGCGCGGCTTGTGGGCAGGCAAACGGTGCGGCGTGTGGGCCATGATTTGCAGCATTTGCTCTTTGGGTTCACCCACGCTCACGCCGCCAATGGCATAGCCCGGAAAATTCATCTCAACCAACTGGTCGAGCGATTCTTGGCGCAAGTTTTCAAACATACCGCCTTGCACAATGCCAAACAAAGCATTGGGATTTTCCAGGCGTGCAAACTCGTTTTGGCTGCGTGTGGCCCAACGCAAGCTCATCTCCATCGATTTGCGAGCTTCAGCTTCGGTGGTGAGATGGCCTTTGGTTTCATATGGCGTGCACTCATCCAACTGCATCACTATGTCTGAATTCAAAATGGTTTGAATTTGCATGCTCACTTCGGGCGACATGAAGAGCTTGTCGCCATTCACTGGCGAAGAAAAATGCACGCCTTCCTCGGTGATTTTGCGCATCGCTCCCAAAGACCAAACCTGAAAACCACCCGAGTCAGTCAGGATGGGCTTCTGCCATTTTTCAAAGCCATGCAAGCCGCCAAAGCTTTTCATGATGTCAAGGCCAGGGCGCATCCACAAGTGAAAGGTATTGCCCAAAATAATTTGCGCGCCCATTTCTTCAAGGCTTCGCGGCATCACGCCTTTCACGGTGCCGTAGGTGCCCACTGGCATGAAGATGGGGGTTTGAATCACACCATGGTTGAGTGTGAGCTGACCTCTTCGCGCGTGGCTGTTGGGATCTGTTTTGAGGAGTTTAAATTCAAGCATGCGGCAATCTGGGCAAGGTTTTGTAAAAGGGCGAATGAGCTCAAGCTCGTTTCAGAAGCATGGCATCGCCATAACTGAAAAAACGATACTGCTTTGAAATGGCATGCGCATACAAACGCATCACATGCTCGTAGCCAGCCAAGGCGCTGACCAACATCATCAAGGTACTTTTGGGCAAATGAAAATTGGTGATGAGGCAGTCCACCCATTGAAATTCAAAGCCCGGCGTGATGAATATTTGGGTATCTCCTTGCGCTTGACCCGATTGGGCCCAAGACTCCAAAGTTCTGACCGAAGTGGTGCCTACAGCCCAAACTTTGCCACCACGCGCCCTACAGTCATGCAATGCGCGTTGGGTACTTTCAGGAATGTCATACCACTCGGAGTGCATGGTGTGTTCCGCAATGTTTTCCGACTTGACGGGCTGAAAGGTGCCCGCACCTACATGCAAGGTGACGCTGGCTGTGTTCACGCCCCGCTCTTTCAGCTGTTGCAAAAGTACTTCGTCAAAATGCAGCGCCGCAGTGGGCGCTGCCACGGCACCGGGCTTGCGTGCAAACACAGTTTGGTAGCGCGCTTCGTCTTCTGCAATGTCGGCGTCAGAGGCGCTGCCGTCATAAGACCGTTCGATGTAAGGCGGCAAAGGCACATGGCCATATTGCGCCATCAAGGCGTGTGGTTCGTCGTTCAATTGAAAGCAAAACAAGGCCCCCTTGTCATCGGGCCATCGTCCCAATAAAATAGCCTCAAAACCGGCGGCACCGTGTTTGGCATCTATGCCCATGTGAAGCTTCGCGCCAATGGGGGGCTTCTTGCTGACTTTCATGTGGGCGACCACGCGGTGTTCGGGCAACACGCGCTCGATCAACAGTTCCACTTTGCCGCCCGATGATTTTTCGCCGAAGAGTCGCGCCTTCACCACTTGGGTGTCATTGAAGACCAGCAAGTCGCCTGCTTGCATCAATTCAGGCAAGGATTTGAAAATTCGATCAATGGGTTCAGGCTCACTGCCGTCTAAAAGGCGAGAACTGCTGCGCTCGCTGGCAGGGTGTTGGGCTATGAGCTCGGGGGGCAGGTGAAAGTCAAAGTCACTCAAACTGAAGAGGCGTTTGGCTTGAAGCTGTGGGCTTGAATTTGAATTTTGATTTGAGATTGGCTTGTTAGCAGGAGTCATGTTCTTGAGGGCCGAACCAGACCCGTTCCAAGTGAAAGAGTCTGATTGTCCCATGACCAAGCGCAAAAATTTATAAAACATTTGTTTCTAAATTTTGCAATCAAGCGCATTATGTAAAGCGCATTCAAGAAACTATCTATCTTTATTCAACATCGGGTCAACCCTAGACATTACTGTACGCGTATGCCAAAAGTAGTATCCGAATCCCAACAGTTCGCTGATCGGTTGCGCAGCGCGTTGGAAAGTGCAGGTGTGCGAGCTTCACCCACCTTGGTGGCCAACGCCTTCAACCTTCGCTACCACGGACGCAGTATTACCCCGCACACAGCCCGCAACTGGCTTTTGGGAAAAGTCATGCCCACGCAGGACAAGCTCCGCGTATTGGCTGAGTGGTTGCAAGTAAGCCCTGACGAACTTCGCTTTGGTCGTGCACCCGGCAAAACCTATGTGTATGAAATGAATGCGGGCCCCATCGAAATGGCCCTGGCCGATCGTGAAATGATCGATCGTTACTTGTCGCTCTCACAGGCAGAGCGCAAGACCATTCGAGATGTGGTGTCTGCCTTTGTGTTGGCCAAGGCGGTTGAGAAAGCGTCCTGAGCCTTGGGCGAACTAAGGCTCGCATCCACGGCACAATGTGAGGATGCTAGCCAATGCATCCTCAAATTCCCCTGCAAAGATACCTGCAAAGCCCTTGTCAGCGCCGCAAAAAGCCATGCGCAAGATGGGCTTGGTGCGCGACATTGATCTGGCGCTGCACATCCCTTTGCGCTACGAGGACGAAACGCGCATTGTCAAATTGCGCGATGCCAGAGAGGGTGATGCCGTTCAAATAGAAGCCACCGTAGTTTCATCCGAGGTACAGTTGCGCCCGCGTCGCCAGCTGTTGGTGCGAGTGGACGATGGTACCGACACTTGTGTGCTGCGTTTCTTCAGCTTCTATCCGGCCCAACAAAAGGCCTTGGCTGTTGGCCAGGTGATCAGGGCCAGAGGTGAAGTCAAGGGTGGGATGATGGGTTTCACCATGATGCACCCTTCGTTCAGGGCCGCATCGGGTGAACTACCCTCGGTGCTCACGCCGGTTTACCCGGTGTCTGCGGGCTTACCGCAAACTTATTTGCGCCGCGCCATTGCCAGCGCCTTGTCGCGTGCCGATTTGGGCGAGACATTGCCTGCTGCCATCAGCTGGCCTTCATCGCCCAATGGCAAATTGGCCCCCAGTTTGCGCCAAGCCCTGACCTACTTGCACCATCCCTCGCCAGAAGTTTCCATTGCAGCCCTTGAAGACCGTTCGCATCCTGCTTGGCAAAGGCTGAAAGCCGAAGAACTGCTGGCGCAGCAACTTTCACAGCGCATGGCCAAACAAGAACGCGATACCTTGCGAGCCCCCGCCCTTCATGTGAAAGCGGGTGGATGGCACGACAAATTGAAAAAGGTTTTGCCCTTTGAGCTCACAGCGGCACAACACAGAGTGGGCCAAGAAATTGCGCAAGATTTGGCGCGGCCTGTGCCCATGCACCGGCTGCTTCAAGGCGATGTGGGCGCTGGCAAAACCGTGGTGGCAGCCTTGGCGGCTATGTTGGCCATTGATGGCGGATGGCAATGTGCCCTCATGGCGCCCACCGAAATTTTGGCGCAACAACACTTTGCCAAGTTGGTGGGCTGGCTAGCGCCTTTGGGTGTGCGCGTGGCCTGGCTCACAGGCAGTCAGAAGAAAAAAGAACGCTCCGAAATGCTGGCCTTGATTGAATCAGGCGAAGCCGCTTTGGTGGTGGGCACGCATGCTGTGATTCAAGAGCAGGTGAAGTTTAAAAATCTGGCGCTCGCCATCATTGACGAGCAGCATCGCTTTGGCGTGGCTCAGCGCTTGGCGCTCAGAGACAAGATGCAAGACGCTGGCATGGAGCCACACTTGCTCATGATGACGGCGACGCCCATTCCGCGCACCTTGGCCATGAGCTACTACGCCGACTTGGACGTCTCGGTGATTGACGAATTGCCTCCCGGCCGCACCCCTGTGGTCACCAAAGTGATTTCAGACAGCCGGCGCGATCAAGTCATCGGGCGCATTGGCGCCCAATTGGCCGAAGGGCGACAGGTTTATTGGGTGTGCCCTCTGATTGAAGAAAGTGAAGCCTTAGATTTAACCAATGCCACGGCCACCCACGAAGAGTTGTCTGCCGTGTTGCCAGGCGTGACGGTGGGCTTGTTGCATTCCCGCATGTCGGTGACTGAAAAACGCGAGGTCATGGCCCAGTTCACACAAGGCAGCATGGGCGTGTTGGTCAGCACCACCGTGATTGAGGTGGGCGTTGATGTGCCCAATGCCTCCTTGATGGTGATCGAACACGCCGAGCGCTTTGGCTTGAGTCAGTTGCACCAGTTGCGTGGGCGCGTGGGGCGCGGTGCCGCCGCATCGGCCTGTGTTTTGCTGTACGGCACCCCTGACGGCGGCCGCTTGAGTGAAACGGCACGCGAACGATTGCGTGCCATGGTAGACACCAACGATGGTTTTGAGATTGCCAGACGTGATTTGGAAATCAGAGGCCCTGGCGAGTTTCTGGGTGCGCGACAATCGGGGGCCGCCATGTTGCGATTTGCCGATTTGGCCACAGACGAGCATTTGCTCGATTGGGCCAGGCAAGTAGCACCCTTGCTGCTTGCACAATACCCCGACATGGCCGAGCGACACATCGCTCGTTGGTTGGGTGGAAAATCGGAGTTTTTGAAAGCTTGAGAAATTGGCATGACCCTGACAGAGCTGAAATACATTGTGGCGGTGGCCCGCGAAAGGCACTTTGGCAAAGCGGCCGAAGCATGCTTTGTGTCGCAACCCACCTTGTCGGTGGCCATCAAGAAACTCGAAGAAGAACTCGATGTGAAGTTGTTCGAGCGCAGTGCCAACGAGGTCAGCACCACGCCTTTGGGTGAAGAAATCATTCGCCATGCACAAGGGGTGTTGGAGCAAGCTGCAGAAATCAAAGAAATTGCCAAGCGCGGCAAAGACCCCTTAGCCGGCACTTTGCGATTGGGCGTGATCTACACCATTGGGCCTTACTTGCTGCCCGATTTGATGCGTCAGATCATGAAGAAGACGCCGCAAATGCCTTTGATGCTGCAAGAAAACTTCACCGTCAAACTGATGGAAATGTTGCGCGCCGGTGAGATCGATTGCGCCATCTTGGCAGAGCCTTTTCCAGACATGGGCTTGGCCACCGCTGCTTTGTACGATGAGCCTTTCATGGCCGCGTTGCCAGTCAAGCATGGGCTGGCCAAGAAAAAATCAATCACTGCCCAGCAACTGAAAAATGAGACCATGTTGCTGCTGGGCAATGGCCATTGTTTTAGAGACCATGTGCTGGAAGTGTGTCCAGAGTTTGCTCGGTTTTCTAGCAATGCAGAAGGCATTCGCAAAAGCTTCGAAGGCTCTTCGCTCGAGACCATCAAGCACATGGTAGCCGCTGGCATGGGCGTGACCTTGGTGCCGCGTTTGTCGGTGCCTGCCGAGGCCCTTGCCAAAGAAGCCAAACGCAAAAAACACGAAGACCCCGATATTGCGTACTTGCCCATCATCGACGAGGCCGGCGGTTTGCCTCCCACACGCCGAGTGGTCTTGGTCTGGCGCAAAAGCTTCACGCGCTATGAAGCCATTGCCGCACTTCGCAATGCCATATATGCCTGCGAACTGCCTGGTGTGACGCGCCTTTCCTAAGTGCATCGCAAGCTGCTCTCATTTAAAAGCATCGTCTGCTATGCGTGAAAAACTCAGCTTGTATTTAGACCTGATTCGCTGGAACCGGCCTGCTGGTTGGCTGTTGCTTTTATGGCCTACGCTGTCGGCTTTGTGGGTGGCTTCAGATGGTTTTCCAGGATGGCATTTGCTGATTGTTTTCACGCTCGGTACCATTCTCATGCGCAGCGCGGGATGCTGTTTGAACGATGTGGCCGACCGCGATTTTGACAAGCATGTCAAACGCACGGCCGAGCGGCCTGTGACCAGTGGTCGCATTGGCGTTAAAGAGGCCTTGTTGTTGGGCGCGGTGCTGGCACTCATTGCCTTTGCATTGGTTCTCACCTTGCGAGCAGAAACCATCGCTTGGTCCTTTGTGGCCATGGCAGTGGCAGTGGCCTATCCCTTTGCCAAACGCTATGTGTCTATGCCGCAAGCTGTGCTGGGTGTTGCCTTTAGCTTTGGTATTCCCATGGCATTTGCCGCAGTGACTGGCGAAGTGCCAGGCTTGGCTTGGGTGCTATTGCTGGGCAATTTGTTTTGGGTGTTGGCCTATGACACCGAGTACGCCATGGTGGATCGCGACGACGATTTGAAAATTGGCATGAAAACTTCTGCCATCACTTTGGGCCAATGGGATGTGGCTGCAGTGATGTTTTTTTATGCCGCCTTTTTGGGCGTTTGGGGCGTGGTGTTAGATGCCACCCAGAAGCCTCTTTTGTTGGCGGGCCTGGTGGCGGCTGCATTGCAGGCCGCATGGCATTTTCTGCTCATCAAAGACCGCTCACGCGATGGTTGTTTCAAAGCTTTTCGGCTGAACCACTGGGTGGGTTTTGCGGTGTTTGCGGGGCTTGTGCTGAGCTATCTTTGAGCTACCTTTGAGCTTCCTCTGAGCTGCCCCCATCAGTCTTTGCCAAACTCATCACCCAATTCACCAGCGCGCTTTTGCGCTGCCAGCATGGCTTTCACGAAAGCCTCTTTCACATGGTCGCTTGCCATGGAGGAGAGCGCCGCATACGTGGTGCCGCCCTTGGAAGTCACGCGCTGACGCAGCACTTCAGGAGAGTCAGAAGATTGGCGTGCCAAATGCGTGGCGCCGCCAAAGGTGGCCTTGGCCAAGTGATAGGCTTGGTCCTGGCTTAAACCCATTTGAACGCCCGCTTCGGTCATGGCCTCTAAGAAATAAAACACATAGGCCGGCCCTGAGCCAGAAAGCGCGGTGACCACATCCAGATCGGATTCTTGTTTAACCCACAGCCACTCGCCAGTGCTTTGCAAAACTTGTTCTACCAACTGTTGGTCACTTGCCGACACACCGTCTCGCGCAAACAAGCCGGTGATGCCCTGGCCTACCAGAGCCGGTGTATTGGGCATGCTTCGCACCACACGGTCGGTGTGAAGCCAACGCGCAATGCTGTCGCTTCGGATGCCTGCGGCCACCGACAAGTGAAGGGCCTTGGCTGTGAATGCGGCCACTGGCAAAGCAGCTTCTTTGAAAACTTGTGGCTTGACCGCCCAAACAAGCAAATTGGCATGGGCCAAAACATCGGATGGCGCCGCAAGAACTTCTACGCCAAATTCTTGGTGCAGCTTGGCGGCAGTTTCTGCAAAGGGTTCAATCACGGTCACTTGCTGTGGCGCAAGGCCTTGTCTGAGCAGGCCACCCAAAATAGCGCTGGCCATGTTGCCTCCACCAATGAAGGCCAAGCGCACTTTTTGAAAATCAATGGGAGTCGATGCAATCATGAATCATTCTCGAGATAGAGGTAGGGCCTTGAACGGAGTTGTTCAAAGTTTGATTTATTTTGTCCGATTCGGTCAATGGGTCTTATTGTCTCTTTTTCAGACGACGGCTTTCGGTTAATCTACAGCCCATGAAGTACATCCTTGCACTTGACCAAGGCACCACCAGCTCTAGGGCGGTGCTGTTCAATCGCGATGCAAAGCCAGTGGCCATCGCGCAACAGGAGTTCACCCAATACTTTCCCAAGCCAGGATGGGTTGAGCACGACGCCCTCGAAATTTGGCAGACGCAAAAAAATGTCATGCAAGCGGTGCTGCAAAAGGCCGGCGTTGCTGCTTCCCAACTAGAGAGTGTGGGCATCACCAACCAGCGTGAAACCAGCGTGCTGTGGGACCGCAGAACGGGTCTACCCATCGCGCCGGCCATTGTTTGGCAAGATCGCAGAACTGCAGGGTTTTGTGACAAGCTCAAAGTCCAAGGCGCTGCCAAAGGGATTCAACAAAAAACAGGCTTGGTTTTAGACGCCTATTTTTCTGCCACCAAAATTGCGTGGCTGCTCGATCATGTGGCGGGCGCTAGGCGTTTGGCAGAGCAAGGGCATTTGGCCTTTGGCACCATCGACACCTGGCTCATTTGGCAACTCACTGGTGGCCGGGTTCATGTGACCGATCCGAGCAACGCTTCTCGAACCTTGTTGTTCAACTTGCATACCCAAGCCTGGGATGCAAGTTTGCTCCATCAATTCAACATTCCCTTTTCAATCTTGCCGCAGGTGGTGCCCAGCTGTGGTGTGCTGGGCGAAACCGATTCGCATCTTTTGGGGGCTTCGATTCCCATCGCCGGTCTGGCAGGCGATCAGCAGGCGGCTACTTTTGGACAAGCATGTTTTTCGCCCGGCATGGCCAAGAACACCTACGGCACCGGCTGTTTCATGCTCATGAACACCGGGCATGTGCCGGTTCAAAGTCAGCATCAACTGCTCACCACGGTGGCGTGGCAAGGCCCCCAAACGACGGACGCTTGGCGTTCAACGGCTTATGCGCTGGAGGGCTCGGTGTTCATGGCTGGCGCCACGGTGCAATGGTTGCGCGATGGTTTGCAAATCATTCAGAAGGCCAGTGACATTGAAGCGCTGGCGGCGAGCGTCCCCGATACGGGCGGTGTTTATTTGGTGCCTGCCTTTGCAGGCTTGGGGGCGCCAGATTGGGATGGTCAAGCGCGCGGCACTTTGGTGGGCATGACGCGCGGTACCACGCGCGCCCACATTGCGCGTGCCGCCCTTGAGGCCATTGCTTGGCAGGTGGCCGATATTTTTTCCGCCATGTCCAAAGACAGTGGTTTGGCCTTGACGGAGTTGCGTGTGGACGGCGGTGCCAGCCGCAACAATTTACTGATGCAAATGCAAGCCGATGCCTTGGGCGTGCCAGTGGTGCGCGCCAGCGTCACTGAAACCACAGCTTTGGGCGCTGCTTATTTGGCGGGTTTGGCCACAGGATTCTGGTCGGGCGCGGCTGAAATTTCGGCGCAGTGGTCGCAAGATCGAAAATTTGTTCCCTCAACCAGTTCGCGTGCCACACAAGCCAGGCAAGCAGGCCATGCGCGCTGGCGTGAAGCAGTTGCACGCGCGCGGTCTTGGGCGAAAGATTAAAAGCAAAGCATGAATCCTGTGTTGACCGACAGAGCGCAGTTGCTTGCGCAACTCGACAATGCGCCAGAGTTTGATTTGGCGATCATTGGGGGCGGCGCCACCGGACTTGGCGTTGCCGTTGATGCCGCAGTGCGCGGCTTGAAAGTGGTGCTCTTGGAGGCGCAAGACTTTGCCAAAGGCACGTCCTCGCGCTCAACCAAATTGGTACATGGCGGTGTGCGTTATTTGGCGCAAGGTCAGTTGCCTTTGGTGAGGGAAGCTTTGCGCGAGCGCAAAAATCTGCTTGCCAATGCGCCCCACCTGGTTCACCCCATGCCCTTTGTGATGCCCGCTTACCGGCGAAAAGACCAGTGGTTTTATGGCCTGGGCTTGAAGCTTTATGACCTGTTGGCTGGGCGCGCTAGGCTGGGCCCTACGCGCTTTTTAAACCAAGCCGAAACTGTGCAGGCATTGCCCGGTGTCAGGGTGACCCACTTGGTGGGGGGTGTTCAATACTGGGACGGTCAATTTGACGATGCCCGTTTGGCCTTGGCCTTGGCCCGCACGGCAGCTGCTCACGGTGCGCTGTTGTTCAACCACATGCCCGTCAAAGGCTTTGTGACGGAGCATCCTGCTGGCCGCATCAAAGGATTGATTTGCGAAGACGCAGAGACGGGCCAAGAGCGCACTTTGAAGGCGCGCTGCGTGGTCAATGCCACAGGTGTTTGGATAGACCAAATTGAGGCCATGTTGCACACCGCGCCTGGCACTGCATCTGAGGTCAAATTGCCACAAGCAGTGAGGCCTAGCCAAGGCGTGCACTTGGTGGTCGATGCGTCGTTCTGGCCGGGTTCATCGGCTTTGTTGGTACCCCACACGCAAGATGGCAGGGTCTTGTTTGCCGTACCTTGGCAAGGCAAAGTTTTGTTGGGCACCACCGACACGCCGCGACCCCAAGTAGAGTGGGAGCCGCAGGCACTCGAGTCTGAAATTGAGCAAATTTTGCAAGAAGCTGCCAAATACTTGGTCAAAGTGCCTCAGCGTTCAGATGTCACCAGTGTTTGGGCAGGACTCAGGCCCTTGGCGCGAACTGGGCAAACCAGTCAAGATCAAGGCGCCACGCAAAGTGTGAGCCGAGAGCACACCGTCAAAGTGGCGTCGAATGGCTTGGTCAGTGTCACGGGGGGCAAATGGACCACCTACCGTGCCATGGCCGCTGATGTCATGCAGGCCATCCGCAAAGCCCAGTTGCTTTCATTGACCTCAGAAGACGTGACGGTGCAGACCAAGCTGTGGGGTGCACCCAGCCTACATCACAACGGCAGCAACTACGGAACCGATGCTGACCTCTTGGCCGCCATACCCGGCGCGGCGCATTGGCTTGCACCCCAATTGAGTGAGGCCATGGTTCGGTTTGCAGCGCGCTATGAATATGCGAGAACCGTCGAAGATGTGCTGGCGCGCCGAAATCGCCTGCTTTTCTTAGATGCAGCTGCAGCTTTGGCCGTGGCGCCCCAAGTTGCACAAATTTTAAGCACTGAAATAAGTGCCTCCCCCCAATTGGCGGCTTTTGAGGCTTTGGCTAAGGCTTACCAACTGAGCGCTTGAAGGCTTGCAAGGCCTCAAAATGCCCGGCCGCCCCCAAAAAATTGCAAATACTTTGCTTTTTGGCCGCCAAAAGTGTTGACACAGCCTAAAAATCTTGTAACAATCGCGGGCTTCGCTTTCAAAAAAGGCGGAGTTATCTACCCAAACTAAAGCATTGCGAGTGGTTCGCAGTGTGGATGACGGGTCCAAGACTGATCTTGGTGCTTTTGAAAATCAAACAAGAAAGTTCTGATTTTTGGGGGTGCACAAGGTGCAAGTTGGGAAATATTGAAATGATTCAGACAGAAACTCGGTTGGATGTTGCCGACAACACCGGCGCCAAGTCCGTCCTTTGCATTAAGGTGCTGGGCGGCTCTAAGCGTCGTTACGCTAGTGTTGGCGACATTATCAAAGTGAGCATCAAAGAAGCTGCGCCCCGTGGCCGCGTCAAAAAAGGCGAGGTTTACAGTGCTGTGGTCGTTCGGACAGCCAAGGGCATTCGCCGTGGTGATGGCTCGCTCGTTAAATTCGATGGCAATGCAGCAGTTTTGCTCAATGCCAAGTTGGAGCCTATTGGCACCCGCATCTTCGGCCCAGTCACGCGTGAATTGCGTACTGAGAAGTTCATGAAGATCGTGTCCTTGGCACCTGAAGTTCTTTAAGGACACGCCATGAACAAGATTCGCAAAGGTGATCAAGTGATCGTCATCGCCGGTCGTGACAAAGGCAAGCGCGGCACCGTGTCGCTCCGTGCCGATGACTCGCATGTGGTGGTTGAAGGTATCAACCTGGTTAAAAAGCATGCCAAGCCAAACCCTATGAAGGGCATCAACGGCGGCATTATTGAAAAGACCATGCCTATTCATCAGTCCAATGTTGCCATTTTCAATGCGGCAACAGGCAAGGCTGATCGCGTGGGCATCAAGTTGTTGGCCGATGGCAAGCGCGTTCGCGTTTACAAGTCCAGCGGCGAAGAAATCAAGGTGGCATAAAAATGGCACGTCTGCAACAACAATACCGCGAAAAAATCGCACCTGAACTGATGACCAAGTTTGGTTACAAGTCAGTCATGGAAGTTCCACGCATCACCAAAATCACCCTCAACATGGGTGTGAGCGAAGCCGTTGCCGATAAAAAGGTCATGGACAGCGCCGTGGGCGACCTCACCAAAATTGCTGGTCAAAAGCCAGTGGTTACCAAGGCCAAAAAGCCAATCGCTGGTTTCAAAATCCGCGAAGGCCAAGCCATTGGTTGCATGGTCACATTGCGTGGCGTGCAAATGTATGAATTCCTCGATCGCTTCGTCACAGTGGCTTTGCCCCGCGTGCGTGACTTCCGTGGTATCTCTGGCCGCGCTTTCGACGGCCGTGGTAACTACAACGTCGGCGTGAAAGAGCAAATCATTTTCCCTGAAATTGAGTACGACAAGGTTGACGCTTTGCGCGGTCTCAATATCAGCATCACCACCACAGCCAAGACCGACGACGAATGCAAAGCATTGCTCGCCGGCTTCCGCTTCCCGTTCAAGAACTGAGGTGACACGTGGCTAAAGTAGCTTTGATCGAGCGCGAGCTCAAGCGAGACAAATTGGTGGCCAAGTACGCGGCTAAACACGCGGAATTGAAAGCCATTTCTCAAGATCCAAAACGCAGCGACGAAGAGCGCGCAGCAGCCCGTTTGGGTTTGCAAAAGCTCCCACG
>JACCDW010476031.1_pt1 | contig 38631 bp, 33 predicted proteins | sample 7449781 | NCBI WGS metagenome assembly JACCDW01 (sample SAMN15323449, study PRJNA562643) | freshwater metagenome | isolation source: river surface water | place: USA:Blue River Watershed | collected 2017-08-18 | reverse complement strand
GCGTGCATCATGGCCGACCCTTCCACTACGCCGATCACCGCCGCCATGGCGCAAGGCGCACCAGCGACTGCCGCGCGTCGCCCTGCCACGCTGATGCTGCTGAACCCCAGAGCCGGGGGCGGCCGTGCGCGCAAGCTGATGCGCGAGATCGAAGCCAGCCTCGCGCTGGCCCAGCCGCGGCCGATGTTCTTCATGACCCAGGACGTGCACGGCGCGCGCAAGCTGGTTGACGCGATGCCGGCCGGCAGCCGCGTGATCGTGGCCGGCGGCGATGGCAGCGTGCAGCAACTGCTGCCCTCGCTGGTGGCCGGCGGCCACACGCTGGCGCTGGTGCCCATCGGCAGCGGCAACGACACCGCGCGTGCGCTGGGCGTGGCCGGCAAGAACTGGCGCAAGGCACTCGACATTGCGCTGCATGCGCCGGCATCGGCCATCGACATCGGCGAGCTCAGCTTCACCGAGGCCGGCGGCCGCAGCGAGCGACGCGCACTGTTCATCTCCAGCCTCGCGGCCGGCTTCGATGCGTCGGTGACGGCGCGTGCCGCCGGTGTGCCGGGCTGGCTGACCGGCTTGCCGCGCTACCTGCTGGCGACCTTTGCCGAACTGGCGATGCTGCGCCACTATCCGGTCACGCTGCGCACCGATGGCGTCACGCGCCACGAAGGCGCGGTGCTGCTGGCCAGCAGCCTGAACACGCCGACCTATGGCGCCGGCATGCCGATCGCGCCGCAAGCCAGCGACAGCGACGGGCAGCTGGACCTGATGCTGGCCGACCGCATGGGACTGCTGCGCGTGCTGCGGCTGCTGCCGGCGATGCTGGGCGGCCGTCACATCGGCCAGCGCGGCGTCAGCCACCTGCGCTTTGCGGACCTCGAGGCGAGCGCCACCGAACCGCTGCCAGTGGCCGCCGATGGCGAATACCTGGGTGAAGTGTCCACGCTGCGCGTGCTGGTGCGCCCGGGCCTGCTGTCGGTGGTGAGAGGTCCCGGCGGATCCTGAGTCCGCGGCGGTCCCTCTGTCCGGCCCGATCGGGACCGCGACGCACTCGTTCTCAATTTGAAAACAATCCATGCATCCCCGGCACACTTCGCGATGCGCTGCTGTTAACTTTATGTCTGATGTGTAATACCATCAGGCAAAACCTGAGCTGCTCACCGCGGCATCAGGTCAAAAAACAATAACGAATCACGCAGCACTCCCGACCCGCCGTTCTGCGATGGCCGCCCTGCCCGGCGCGGCACTCGCGCCGGTCTGGCCTTGCCCGGGACCGCGCCGCGTGGCCAATCAGCCAGCACAGACGGAGCATGCATGGAAATCTCCCAAGCGATAGACATACGCACGGCAATGCAGGCATCGGGCGTCATCATGGCCTACAACGGCGTGGTGTCGGACGATTTGATGGTGACCCTGGCCGACATCCTGAAGCAGCGCATGGAAGGCCAGGACGATGCGAAGCGCTCGCGCACCGTGTTCTCGGTCTTCATGGAAGGCATGCAGAACCTGATCTGGCACGGCCGCACCGGCGCTGGTGCCAATGGCATGGTCTGCATCTCCGAGCATGACGGCGAGATCGCCATCGTCTGCGGCAACCGCATCCAGCGCGATGCGTCGGTGAAGCTGAAGGAAACGCTGGAGCAGCTGCAGGGGGCCGACAAGGAAACCATACGCCAGCTGTACCGCGAGGGCATGTCGAAGTCGAACGAGCACGAAGGCCCGGGCGCCGGACTCGGACTGCTCGAGATCGCGCGCCGCGCGACGCACCCGATCTCCTTCGCGTTCACCGACATCGACGACGGGCATGTGGACTTCTTCCTGTCTGCCCGCATCTGAACACCGAGGACACCATGAGCGAACTGCACATTACCGCTACCGACCGCACGCCGGAAATTCGACTGTCGATCGACGAAGGCGTCTTCAGCATGAAGGGTGAGTCCTTCCCCGAGGACGTGTCGGCCTTCTATGGCCAGGTCATCGTCGCTATCGACCAGCTACCCGTCGCCGTCAAGAAACCGATGAGTGTCGACATCTCGATGGTCTACATCAACAGCTCGAGCATCAAGGCGATGTTCCGCATCTTCGAAGGGCTGGAGGCGGTGCGCAAGGCCGGGCATGAACTCAACATCACCTGGAATTTCCAGGACGACGACGACATCATGCAGGAGCTGGGCGAGGACTTCAAAGACCGCTTCCCGGAACTGCCGATCGCCGTGCAGGCTGTCTGATCAGCCTGCCGGAATTTGTATGGATGACTCGCTATTCGATCTGTATGACCGCGAGAAGCGGCTGCTGGCGGAAGGGCCGGCCGTGCTCGAAGGCGATGACGATGCCGCGCTGCGCGCGTTCGCGCAGCGCCTGTTCGAACGCTTTGCGAAGGTCGTACGCGAGAACGAAGACCTGACCCGCCATTCCGACCGCCAGGAGCAGCGGCTGGTCAAGCTGAACCAGAACCTGAAGACGCAGACGCGCGAACTCGACCAGCGCAAGACCGAGTTCGAGAACCTGTCGCGCCAGCTGGCCAAATACCTGCCGCCGCAGATCCACGAGGCACTGTTCGCCGGCAACCATGACACGCGCATCGCGACCCAGCGCAAGAAGCTGACCGTGATGTTCTCTGACATCAAGAACTTCACCCAGACCTCGGAGAGCCTGCAGCCCGAAGAGCTGACCGAGTACCTGAACGAATATTTTTCGGAGATGACCCAGATCGCGCTCGAGCATGGCGCGACCATCGACAAGTACATCGGTGATGCGATGATGGTCTTCTTCGGCGACCCGGAGAGCAAGGGCGTGCGCGATGATGCGCGCGCCTGCGTCGAGATGGCGCTGCGCATGCAGGAGCGCATGCTGGTGCTGCAGCAGCGCTGGCGCGCGAACGGCTTTGACCGCCCTTTCGAGATCCGCATCGGCATCAACACCGGCTACTGCAACGTGGGCAATTTCGGCTCGGAGCAGCGGCTGTCCTACACCATCATCGGCGGCGAGGTGAACCTCGCGCAGCGGCTGGAATCGGCGGCCGATGTCGGCGGCATCCTGCTCAGTTACGAAACCTATGCGCATGTGCAGGACATGGTCGAGGCCGAGAAGCGCGGCGCGATCCAGATGAAGGGCATCGCGCGCGACGTGCAGACCTATGCGATCAAGGGCCGCAAGTCGGCCGACCTCGCCGAGCAGCTGACCCTGGCGCACCCGGCCGGCGTCGCGATCGCCCTCGACCCTGCCGTCCTCGATGCCGGCGCGCGCACGGCCCTTGCTGAACAACTGTCGACCCTCGCAGACAAGCTGCGCTCAGTTGGCTGACCTTTGGCTGATCTGTCGCCGGGCCGCAGCCGATCTGCAACTGATCTGCAGCCGATCAGATGCCGCGCTCTGTCCGCGGTACTGCGCCGCCCAAGTGGAGATGACCATGCATAGCTTCCTGCGCTGGCTGCTGGCCGCGCTCCTGTCCCTCGCCCTCGGACCGGCGCTGGCCATCGCCGTGACGCCGGACACGCCGCTGATCTTCAGCGATGCCACCGAAGTGAGCGTGCTGGATGACCCCGGCGGGCAGCTGACTGCCGCGCAGGCGCTGGCAAGGCAAGACCAGTTCCAACCGCTGTCCGAGCTCACGACGATGGATCGCAGCCATCGTTACTGGATACTGGTGACCTTGCGCAGCACGCTCGATCATGACCGCGAGTTGCGCGTCGACCTGCCGACCTGGGAAGAGTTTCACAGCTTCCTGATCGCCGACGATGGCCAATTGCGCGAGCTGCGGGCCAGCGGCGTCTTCTGGGGCAATTACTCGCACCTGGTGGACCTGAATCCCTTCAAGGCCGCGATCGGCCACAGCGACAGCCAATGGCCTGTGTTCGTGCTGCGCGCCGGGCAGGACACGCGCCTGCTGCTGCGGCCGGTGCGCACCAGCGGCGCGGCGACACCGAAGATCCTGATACCCCGATTCATGGATCACGCGCGCTATCTGGAGATTCGCCGCTTCGGACTCGTGATCGAAGGCCTGTTCGCCGGCATCCTGCTGGCCGCCGGCGTATTCGGCTGCTACTCGGCACTGCAGAACCGCGACCGCAGCAGTCTGCTGTATGCATGCTGGATTATGGTGGCGCTGGTGTCATACAGCGTGCTGCCGGTGCATGACGGCTCGCGCATCTATGAATTCCTGCTGCAATTCGAAGGCCTGCAGGTGGGGCCGGTCTACGTCACGCGCTTCGTCGGCAATACCTTCGGTTTCATGCAGGCCATTGGCTATGTGCTGTTTGCGCGCAGCTTCCTCGACCTGAAGACCCACCTGCCCAGGGTCTATCGCATCAGCAATGTGTATGTGGTGCTGTCGATCGCGTGGTGGGTCATGGTCGTGCCCTTCTGGCACGTTGCCGTCAGGACGCCGACACCGGTGTTCGGGCCGTACGCCGTGATGGTGAGCGGCATGCTGCTGACCATCTTCGGCAGCGCATGGGTGCGCTACCGGCAAGGCCTGCGGGTCGCGAAATTCTTCATGTTCGCGATCATGCCTTACCTGTTTTTCCGCGTCGTGTTCTTGCTCAGCACCTTCCTGAACGTGCCATCGCCGTTCAGCTTCATGGAGCCGCTCGGTCTTGGCTTCTTCCTTCAGAATTCCAACACGGCGCAGGCGGTGGGCTTCTGCAGCGAAGCTTTGATCATGGGCCTGGCCGTGTTCAGCAAGAACCGCTGGTTGCAGGATGAACTGAAGCAGGAAGTCGAGAGCCAGAACCAGCGGCTGGAAATCACCGTGGCCGAGCGCACGCGAGAGCTGGCCGAGAGCAAGGCCGATACCGAGCGCCAGCATCAACTCATCCTCGATTCGATCAGTTACGCCGGCCGCCTGCAAAAGGCACAGCTGCCCCGCAAGCAGCGGCTGGAAGGCCGTTTCCGCTCTTTCGAAGCGATCTGGGAACCGCGCGACACGATTGGCGGCGATGTCTGGTGGGTGTCGCGGCCCGACGAGCAAGGCCGCATCACGCTGGCGCTGGCCGACTGCACCGGCCATGGCGTGCCGGGCGCAATGCTGTCGGTGCTGGCCAGTACCTCGCTGGAGCGCATCGTGGCAGCCAACCCGGGGATGGACCCGTCGGCGATGCTGATGGCGCTCGACCAGGCCTTGCGCCGCGGACTGAACCAGGACCTGGCCGGCGCCGAAAGCGACGATGGCTGCGATGCGGCGATCGTGCGCATCGATACCAGCGCGCGCTTGCTGGAGTTCGCCGGCGCGAAGCTGGGACTGTTGCATGCGCACGCCGATGGCAACGTGGATCGCATACAGCCGGCGCGCATTTCGCTCGGCTATCCGTCGCCACCGAAGGAGGTGCCGCCCGTGCATGCGATCCGCTATGCGCCCGGCGACAGCTTCCTGCTGGTCACCGACGGCATCACCGACCAGGTCGGCGGCGAAGGATCACCGCGTGCGTATGGCTATCGCCGCTTGACGGAACTGCTGCAGGCTTGCCGCGGACTGGATGCGCCGGCGACCGCGCAGCGCCTCCGGGATGCGCTGCGCGCATGGCAGGGCCATCAGCTGCGGCGCGATGACATGACGGCACTCGTGTTCAGCATGAACTGAATGCCGCCCTTGACGGAGAGCCGTTGATGGCGCAAGGGTGATTGCGTGAGGGTGATGGCGCAAGGGAGAGCGCGCGCTCCATGCGCTCAGCGCGGCCGTGCGCGCCTCTCGAAATGGTCGGCGCTGGCGTCTGCCCAATGGCTGCGGAAAGGCTCGGGCAGCAAGGCCAGTTTGGCCTCGTCCAGCAGCGCGCCTTCTTCCATCGACGGCAAGGTGCTGGCCAGCGACACCGCCACGCCACTGACATTGCGCACGGTGATGTGCTCGGTCGTGATCTGGTGCGGACTCTCCAATCCGGCCGCACCGACGAGTTCGGCCAATGCCTCGACGGTGAGCTCATGGAAGTTGCGCACGCGCGTCGCCTTGTCGGGCACGACCAGCGCACGCTGGCGATCCGGGTCTTGCGTGGCCACGCCGGTCGGGCAATGGTCGGTATGGCAGCTGCGCGACTGTATGCAGCCGAGCGCGAACATGAAGCCGCGCGCCGAGTTGCACCAGTCGGCGCCCAGCGCCAGCGCGCGCGCGATGTCGAAGGCCGAAATGATCTTGCTCGACACGCCGATCTTGATGCGATCGCGCTTGCCGACGCCGACCAGCGTGTTGTGCACCAGCCGCAGGCCTTCGCGCATCGGCATGCCCACATGGTCGGAGAATTCCACCGGCGCGGCGCCGGTGCCGCCCTCGCTGCCGTCGACGACGATGAAGTCCGGATAGGTGTCGGTCTCGAGCATGGCCTTGACGATGCCGAACCACTCCCACGGCTGGCCGATGCAGAGCTTGAAGCCGACCGGCTTGCCGCCCGACAGTTCGCGCAGGCGACGGATGAAGTCCATCAATTCCTTGGGCGTCGAGAACTCGCTGTGCGCGGCCGGCGACACGCAATCCTGGCCCAGCGGCACGCCACGCGCGGCGGCGATCTCGGGCGTGACCTTGGCCGCCGGCAGCACGCCGCCATGGCCGGGCTTGGCGCCCTGCGACATTTTTATCTCGATCATCTTCACCTGCGGCGACTGCGCCTGCTCGGCGAATTTGTCCGCATCGAAGTGGCCGGCCGAATTGCGGCAACCGAAATAGCCGGAGCCGATTTCCCAGATCAGGTCGCCGCCATGCTCGCGGTGATAGGCCGAGATCGAGCCTTCGCCGGTGTCATGCGCGAAGCCGCCCATCTGTGCGCCGCGGTTCAGCGCGCGGATCGCATTCGGCGACAGCGAGCCGAAGCTCATCGCCGAGATGTTGAAGATCGAGGCTTCGTAAGGATGCTTGCACTCCGGTCCGCCGATGGTGACGCGGAAGCTTTTCGGGTCCACGTGTTTCGGTACGGCCGAATGCCCGATCCACTCGGCGTCGGTGCCATAGACCGCCTTGATGGTGCCGAAGCCGCGCTTGTCGTTCACGCGCTTGGCGCGCGAATACACCATGGCGCGCTGGTTGCGCGAGAACGGCAGGTTGTCTTCATCGCTCTCGAGGAAGTACTGGCGAATCTCGGGACGGATGTATTCGAGCATGAAGCGCAGGTGACCCGTGACCGGGTAATTGCGCAGGATCGCATGATGCTCCTGGCGGTAGTCGCGCCAGCCGAGGATGAACAGCCCGAGGCTGATCAGGGACAGCCACGGTGAAATCGGCAACAACAGGAAGATGCCGAAACCGGTCAGCACCCATGGAAGGAAGCGCGTGTATTGGGCCATCATCCCCTATCCCCTCTTCAGTGTCTGCGATCCGCACCTGTGCCGGTGCTGTCATTACTGCGGGTGCTGCATGTGTTGCGGGTGTTGCGGGTGTTGCGGGTGTTGCGGGTGTTGCGGGTGTTGCGGGTGTTGCGGGTGTTGCGGGTGTTGCATTGACTGCGGGCGGGCCACGTCGGCAACCCGCCCCACGACAAGGGTCAGTCGAAATCGACCGATACATCCGGGTCGCCCGGCAAGCCGACATAACGCATCTTGATCTTCATGCCCGGCTTCACCGGCTGCGGCGGGAAGAAGCCGCCCAGGCTCAGCAGGTCGCCCTGCTTCAGCGTGACGCCGTCCTTCTTCAGTTCCTTCGCCAGCCAGATCGCCGCTTCCAGCGGATGGCCGAGCAAGGCGCTGCCCTTGGCGCGACCGAGTTCCTTGTTGTTGTCGGCTTCGTCAACCATCACCACCGTCATCGAAGCCAGCGCATCGGCGAAGGCTTGCGTCTGCTGCACCGGCAGTTCCATGCCGAGCACGCCGCCGCGGAAGCCGACATTGGTGGCGATGAAGTTGTTGCCGCTGAATTTACCTTCCAACATCAGGTCGGGCAGCTCGATGAAGGGCACCACCGCCTCCAGATACTTCAGCGCCTCCAGCGGCGTCTTCGCATCGGACAGGCCCGGGTCCTTCACCTCGACGATCATGTCCGCCTCATACAACGGGAACGCGCCGAAATCCGCTGGCAGCAAGGCGACGATGTCGACCATGTTCCGGTCGAACATGTAGCCCCACTTCGGGCCGCTGACGCCGAAGCGCTGCTGCAGGGCCGGGTTGGTGAACGCGGCCTTGTAACCGATCGGGTCGCCCAGCACCACGCGCAGCTTCTTGCCGAGCTTCTTCTTCGCGCACTCGGCATCCTCGATCGTGATGTCATTACCGAAGCCCTTGCTCGGCCGGCGCTTCGCGAAGTCGGCGACATAGGCGTCGACAGCGGCGTCGTCCGGGCACGCGGCTTGCGCAAGAGTCGGCAGCACAGCCGCCATGGCGATGAGCGCCGCGGCGCCGATCGAACGAATTTGAATCACTGATTGCCTCCGAATGGTCAAACTGCCCGGTCACTCCGACCGGGGCATAGCGCGTCGAGCATAGCATGTCAGCGCGCCACGTTCAGGCGTGCATGGCCTCGGCAAGGCGATACCCTACGCCGGCTTCGGTCAGCAAGACGCGCGGCTCGGTGGGGTTCTCTTCCAGCTTGGCGCGCAGCTGCGCCATGTAGAGGCGCAGGTAATGCGTATCGTCGACATGCTCGGGCCCCCAGACATCGGCCAGCAACTGCCGATGCGTGATCACCTGGCCGGGCTGGCTGACCAGCCGCGCCAGTAGCTTGAACTCGGTGGGCGTGAGCCTCACCCGCTCGCCGCGCAGGCTCACATGGCGCCGCGACACGTCGATCTCGAGCGCGCCGTTGCGGTACTCCGTTGTCCCGCTCGCTGCGCCGCGCTCGCGGTGGCGCAGCGCGACACGGATGCGCGCCATCAGCTCGCTGATGCTGAAGGGCTTGACCAGATAATCATCGGCGCCGGCATCCAGCAACCTCACCTTGGCCGCATCGTCATAGCGCGCAGAGATCACCAGGACGGGTATGTTGGACTGCGCGCGCACCCAGTGGATCAGGTCGCCGCCATCGCCATCCGGCAGGCCGAGGTCGAGCAGCACCAGGTCCGGCAGCCCGGCGCCACGGCGGCGAAACACGGACTCGCCGGCGGCCAGCGAGTCTGCCGCCTCGACGCGATAGCCTTCGAATTCGAGGGCATGCGCAAGCGTCGCTCGGAGCGCGACATCGTCCTCGACCAGCAACACACTGAGGCTCATGCGGGATGCTCCTCGATGGCGGGCGCCGGCATCGATGGCTGCGGCAGCACCGGCAGGCTTACCCTCGCCTCCGTGCCGCACGGTTCGGCGTCGGCCAGCACGACGGTCGCGCCATGCACGCGCGCGATCGCTCGGCAGACCGCAAGGCCCACGCCCACGCCACGCCGCGGCACCGTGCCGGCACTGGCATCGGCCAGCCGGTGCGCGGACTCGATGCGCTGGAACGCGTCGAACACCTTCTCTTTCCATGCGTCCGGCACGCCGGGGCCGGCATCGATCACGCTCACCGTCAGCAATGTGCCATCGGTCGCGGCGACGATGCGCACGGCGGCACCAGCCGGGCTGTGCTTGATCGCGTTTTCGCAGAGGTTGTCGAACAGTTGTATCAGAAGCAGCGCATCGCAATACAGCAGCGGCAGCCCCGCCGGCAGCTGTGCGTCGACGCGCTGGTCGGGGTAGCTGCGGCGCGCGCGCGCGAGCACTTGCGACACGATCTCTTCGAGCGATTCCCATTGTCTTTGCAACTGGACAGCATCGCCGTCCAGCCGCGCCAGTTGCAAGGTGTTCGTGGTGATGCGGTTCAGGTGGCCGGCCTCGTTGAGGATGGTGCGCGACAGGTCGGCAATGCGCCCGGCCGGCAAGGCTCCGGCATGGGCCGCCAGCGTGGAGGCCGCGCTGGTCATCGTCGCCAGCGGGGTACGGTAGTCATGCGAGATCGCGGTCAGCAGCGTGTTCCGCAAGTGCTGGTCCTGCGCCTTGTCGAGCGCCGCGCGCTCATTGAGCAGCGCAGCTTCGCGTGCGATCGCATGCTGGCGCTCGAGGCTGACCAGGTGACGCAGACGGGCCAGCAGGTAGCTGATGCCGGTACTCACGCCGAGCAGGGTCACCAACAGCAGCAAGTCTTCATGCAGCCAAGCGACGAAGCTGAGCCGCGGGTTCACGAACAGGAAATTGAACAGCCCGACCGAGACGGCGCTGAACACCATGGATTCGACCGGCGACAGCCACAGCCCGGCGATGGCGCCGGCCAACACCAGTATCAGCGCCAGGTTGCCGAGCGCCATTCGGCCGTCCAGCCACAGCATCAGGCTCCAGCCCGCGCCCCAGACGGCGATGCCTGCCCAGCGCAGGTCGCGCTCGGCTCGGTCGACAAGGATCCTGTTCAAGACCATGGGGCTCGCTTTGGCTACGGCTGGATGGGGTCGGACTCTGGGATAGGCAGGACGTGCACCAAAAATTTCCAAATAGCAACGCCACTGTAGCACGAGTGTTTGCCAAACCGGCCAGTACACATAAGTTTTCCATATATTTTTTATTCTGTTTTCATATATTCTCCATTAGTTAAACGTAAGTAACTGATTACAAAAGAGTTTTTCAATGTTGTTTTGTGGAAATAAATCTTATTTGAAGGCAAACTCTTAGGCACAGAATAAAGAGCGATCTTCCGGGGAGCAGGTCGGCCCCGGCCTTCAGGGGGGATTTACATGGAGCCACGCGCGGGCGCGAGCGCCCAGTCCGAAACCGCCGCCAGCGCGGCGCCGTCGTATTTCGGCGCTGGTGATGCCGTGTTCGTGATCATCGCGATCATCGTCACCGCCATGGTGGCACGGCTTGGCTATGACACGCTGCACGAGGGCCTCAATACCGAGGCTACCAAGGCACGCGGTGAAGCCATGGTGGCCTGGTTCGCGCAGCACGCCACCGACCATGGCGGCGAAGGCACCTCCATGCTGCCCGGCTGCGATGGCGCTGGCGCCACCTGGCGCACCTGCCGCGAAGCCCTGGTGGCCGATGACGGCCCGTTCGCCGGCATCCGCAATATCGCCACCCCCGGTGGCCAGGTATTTTCCAACGCCTGTGACCGCAGCGACCTGACGCTGCACGGCGCAATCCTGCTTGAAAAAGGAACGCCAAAACCACCGGATGGCGCCTCCCTCGCCTATGCGCCGCTGGCCGATGACGAGCCGCTGGACAAAGGCCCGCTGGACCTGCGCCTGTCTGTCTGCGGACGCGGCTTCTCGATGATCCATATCGGCGAATTCAAATTCTGAAGGAACGGGCACAGGCATGGAACAGATACAGGGCAACCGTCAGGAATCGATGACGCTGCGCGCTTTCGTGTACGCGTGGCTGTTCGACCAGAGCAATCCGAACAATTTTCAGCAGAAGTTCGACCGCTACATCTTCGCGCTGATCATCCTCAACGCCATTGCGTTGCTTGTCGAGCAGATCCCAGTCATCCATAACGCCTATGCGGATGCGCTGCACGCGTTCGAGCTGTTCTCGCTGGGCGCGTTCACGGTCGAATATGTGCTGCGCCTGTATGTTGCGCCCGAGGACCCCGATTTCGCCGGCGCGCGCCTGCCGCGGCTGAAGTTCATCGCCAGCCCTTACGCGATCATCGACATCGCTGCAATCCTGCCGTTCTACCTGTCCATTTTCGGCGTGATCGCGATCGACCTGCGCATGCTGCGCGCGTTGCGACTGCTGCGACTAGCCAAGCTGTTCCGCATGGTGGTACCCGCAGTCAGCGAATTCCGCGAGCTGAACCGCGGCCGGACCTTCCGCCAGCAAGTCTATTCACTGCTGCACCCGACCGAGACCAGCGGCCGGCTGCAGGACATGCTCGACACCTTCATCGTCTGGTGGGTGTTCATTTCGGTGGTGGCCGTGGTGCTGGAGTCGGTCGATGCGATCCACTATGTGCTGAACGTGCACTTCATCGTGCTCGACGCAGTGGCAGTCTTCATCTTCTCGATGGAGTACATCTTCCGCTTGTATTCCTGCGTCGAGGACCCGCGCTTCCAAAGAGGCATGGGGCGCTACCGCTACGCGAAGACGCCGATCGTGCTGATCGACCTCCTCGCGATCGTGCCGTTTTTCCTGGAAAGCCTGCTCGGTCAGCTGGTCGACTTGCGCTTCCTGCGGATCTTCCGGCTGATGCGGCTGCTGAAGCTGACCCGCTACACCACCTCGACCGGCACCCTGATCAAGGCGCTCAAGCGCGAATGGCCCGTGATTGCGGCGTCGACCTTCATCATGATCTTGCTGGTGATCCTGACCGCCAGCCTCGGCTACCTGTTCGAGCATGAAGCGCAGCCGGACAAGTTCGAGAACATTCCGCAGTCGATCTACTGGGCCGTGGTCACCCTGGCCTCGGTCGGCTATGGCGACATCTCGCCGGTGACGCCGGTGGGCCGACTGATGACCATCATCATGGCGCTGGTCGGCATCGGCATCTTTGCAGTGCCGGCGGCGGTGCTGTCGACTGCGTTCAACGACCAGCTGCACAAAGACCGCGAGATGATGCACAACGAGCTGATCAGCTACCTCAAGGACGGCGAACTGACCGAACAGGAGTATGAGCAGATCATGAAGGAAGCTGAGCAGCTGCACATCTCGAAGGCCGAGGTCGAGCTGCTGATCGAAAAAACGAAACAGGAGCGCGAAGAGGCGATGCGCGCGCACCTGCCGATAGATGCGATCGGCCAGAAGCCGGAGATCGCCTTTGAGCAATTCCGGATGGCCGTCGCGAACCTGAGGCAGATCGTGGCCGTCGGCGATACGGCGAAGATGGCCCAACTTTTCGACACGCCAGGCCGCGCCACCGAGGACGAGCGCGCGATCTGGCAACAGATGTACCGCAGCTGATGCGGCAGCGCGCGCTTCAGGCCATCAGCAGCATGGTGACCAGCAGCGCGACGGCAAAGAGGAAAATGATCAGGCCGGTGCGGTCACGCCGCTGAGCCTGCAGTTCGTCCGGGGACGGCGGCTTGAGCTGGATCGATGAGCGCAGCCGCTTTGATGCCTGGACCATGGTATTGATGATGACGAAGCGCATGGATGTCCTTTTTGTTAAGGATGTTCTTCTGCCTCGCTTGGCAGGCAACTCCCTTGGCGGGCAAGGGACCATTCCTGCGGCAGCCCCCCAATCTTAATCGGATTTCGGGCCGACCGCAGTCACACGGCGTCGCGGCCGGCATTGAGGCGGCGCCGAACAGCACAGAGAAGCAAGCAGCAGCATGAAGCGTACACTGATGAAGATCCTCGACGGCACGGCGAGGAACCGGGCCAGCAAGGCCGTCGAATGGATAATCACCCTTGTGGTACTGAGCAATTGCGCGGCCGTGGTGATCGACTCCATGCCCGAGGTGCATGAAGCTTACGGGGCGTTCTTCCACGAGTTCGAGTTCTGGAGTGTGATGTTCTTCTCCGCCGAGTACCTGCTGCGTGCATGGAGCTACGGCGCCCGCTACACCAAGGAAGAAGGCGGTGCCTCGCGCGGCCGCAAGGAATACCTGTTCAGCTTCTTCGGCCTGGTCGATTTCTTCGCCACCGCGCCGTTCTACCTGCACACGCTGTTCCCCTACCTTGACCTGCGCGTGCTGCGCGTGCTGCGGCTGCTGCGCATCCTGAAGCTGTCCAACTACAACACCGCGCTGCAGGACCTGTTCCAGGCAGTGCACTCCGAGCGCAAGGCATTCGCATCGGCGCTGTTCCTGTTGCTGATCGCGACCATCGTGTCGGCATCGCTGATGTACTTTGCCGAAGGCCATGAGCAACCGGATGCATTCCGCTCGATCCCGCACTGCATCTACTGGTCCATCATCACGATCACGTCAGGCTACGGCAACGTGGAGCCGGTGACCGCAGGCGGCCAGCTGATCGCGCTGATCACCGGCTTCCTCGGGGTCTGCATGGCGGCGATCATGACCGGCATCGTCGCGTCCGCGTTCTCGAACCAGATGGCACGCAAGAAGGCCGCATTCGGCCAGCAGCTGCGCGCCGCGCTGGCCGACGGCATGGTCACCGACGCCGAGCGCGAGGTGCTGGCGCGCCTGCAGCGCCAGTACCGGCTGTCGGATGACGCCGTCAAAAGCATGTTGGAAGAGGCCAGGAAGGACGTGGCCTCGAAGGCATCCTAGCCGGGGAAAGCGATGTCAGTCACCGCGCGCATCGCGCAACTGCTGCCAGACCTGCCGCTCGAGATCGCCGGCGGCGCCGGGCTTTTGCAGCTGGCGGTCGATCTCGTTGAGATCGGCGACCGCAGCCAGCTCCTGCATCCGCGCCAGCAAGGTCCGGAACTGCGAGAGCGCATAGGCCGGGTTGGAGGCCATCAGCGTGACGCTACCGGCCAGGTCCCGCACTTCGGCCTCGTTGCGGCGGCCGATCTCGATCTCGTCGATCATCTCGCGAATCTCGACCTCGGTCAGGTGCGCCTGGCGCGCCTGACCGACCAGGCGGGCCAGCATCTGGTCATCGAGCTCTGCGTCGCCGACAGAGACCATCAGCTCCTGCTTGATGCGCTCGCGGTTCAGTCGCAGCTGCTCGGTGAAGCCCGAGGCCAGCACGGCCGCCGGTATCGCAAAGATGCCGATGCCGACCAGCGCCAGCACCACGGTCGCGAAACGACCGCCGGCCGTCACCGGCGAGATGTCGCCATAGCCGACCGAGGCCAGCGTGATCACGGCCCAGTACAACGCCTGCGGGATGTTCTCGAACTTGTCGGGCTGCGCTTCACGCTCCAGCAAGTAGCCAGAGGCTGCCATCAGGAAGACCAGCAGCCCCATCACCAACGACGAGGCCAGCAGCACCGGCAGCTCCTTGCGAATGACGGCGAACATCGTGTCGCTGGCTGCCGAGTAGCGGCTGAGCTTCAGCAACCGCACCAGCCGGATGATGCGCAGGAAGCGCAGATCGACGAAGCCGGACAACAGCATCGCAAGCATGAACGGCACGATCGCCACCAGATCCAGCAAGCCCTGCCACGAAGTCAAGAAGCGCAGCCTCGCCTGCCAGGCCGGCACGTGAGGTGCATCTTCCGGGCTGGCGTACAGCCGGCAAAGATACTCGGCCGCGAATACGACGAACGAGACCAGGTCGACCACATAGAAGGCCGTCGCGTAACGCGCGCCGATGTCTTCTACCGATTCGAATACGATCGACAGCACCGACAGCACGATACAGGCGATCAGGAAGACCTCGACCAGCAGGTTCAGCTGTCCGCCGTTCGGGTCCGGGAAGATCAGCGCGTGCGCCTTCTGCCGCAGCGTACGGCCACGGTTCTGCCGCGCGAAATCGCGCACCCCACTGGCCAGCGCTGGCAGCAACCAGAACATGCGCGCTATGCCCGGGCGCGACGGGACGCGGCTGGCGCCGTGCTCGGTGAACATCGGACGAATCTCCTTGCGTGGTCGGGAAGCGGCGCCGGAGCGCCGCCGGCCAGCCGCTGCGCAGCGGACTGGGGGATGCGCCGCAAGCTGCCGGGCTGGCCGGATTGTAACCACAGAGCATTGAATAACGAAAATTCCGGCAATGGCCGGCGATATAATCCGGCAGCGGCGAGACAGGCGTTCGTCGCACCGTATCGCGGGCTTGTCATTCATGAAAAACCGGCACGCGCGAGCGCTTGCCCTCACCCAGGCCCACGATGAAGTCCCTGAAACAAGCCATCTTCGAGATCCTTGAGGGGTCCGTTCATAACCGCGCCAGCCGCGCCTGCGAGATCTTCATCGCCTCGCTGGTGGTCGCGAACGTGGTCGCGATCATCCTCGAATCGGTACACGAGTTGCATGTCGAGTACGAGCAGGCCTTCGCATTGTTCGACATGGTCAGCGTGGTGCTGTTTTCCGCCGAGTACGTGTTGCGGGTCTGGACCTATGGCGTCAAGTACCGCGCCGACGAAGGCGGCGCCTGGCGTGGCCGCAAGGAATACATCTTCAGCTTCTACGGCTTCATCGATTTCTTCGGCACCATGCCCTTCTATGCGCAGCTGCTGTTCCCGGGGCTGGATCTGCGCGTGCTTCGCATCTTCCGGCTGCTGCGCATCTTCAAGCTGTCGCGTTACAACAGCGCGCTGCAAGACCTGTTCGATGCAATCAAGACAGAGCGAGATTCTTTCACTTCGGCGCTGTTCCTGCTGCTGATCTCGTGCCTGCTGTGCTCGTCGCTGATCTACATTGCCGAAGGCCACCTGCAGCCGGAGGTGTTCCCGTCGATTCCGGCCACGATGAAGTGGTATATCCTTACCATCATCTCGGGCTGGGGCAACGTCGATCCGGTGTCCATGTTCGGCACCATCCTCGTGATCCTCACGCAAGTGCTGGCGATCGCGCTGGCCGCGATCCTCACCGGTGTGGTCGCCACCGCGTACACCACCCAAGTCGAGCGGCGCGAAGCGATTTACGAAATGCAGATCCGCGAGGCGCTGGCCGATGGCATCGTCACCGATGAAGAGGCGGCCCATCTGGAATCGCTGCGCATACAGTTCGGCATGACCGAAGAACAGGTCGAAGCGATTGCCCGACAGGTGCGCGAGGAGAATGCGAAAAACGCGGCCGGGCTGGCGACCGACACCCATGGCGCCATAAATGCCACCGATGCCCCCGATGCCACCAATGCGACCGGTGCCGCCTGAGCCCGAACCGGAAGCTGTTGTCGAGTTATTGAATACGGACTATTGAATGATTGAGTTTTTCCAGTCGCTGAGCTGGATGGTCGTTGCCCAGATCATCCTGATCGACATCCTTCTCGGCGGCGACAATGCGATCGTGATCGCCCTCGCCTGCCGCCGCCTGCCGGACCACCTGCGCATGAAAGGTATCGCCTGGGGCACGGTCGGCGCCATCGTGGTGCGTATCGTGCTGATCTTCTTCGCGGTCACCCTGCTGGCCCTGCCCTGGGTCAAGACTGTCGGCGGTCTGCTGTTGCTGTGGATAGGCGTCAAGCTGCTGGCCGAAGACGATGACGGTCATGACGATATCGACGGCGGCGAGAAGCTGTGGTCAGCCATCCGCACCATCGTCGTCGCCGATGTGGTGATGAGCATGGACAATGTGGTGGCCGTGGCCAGTGCCGCCGAACAGGCGGGCGCCGACCACAAGATCGCGCTGGTTGCCTTCGGCATCGCGGTCAGCATACCCATCGTGGTCTGGGGCAGTTCGCTGGTGCTGAAGATCATGGACCGCGTGCCGGCCGTCATCACCGGCGGTGCCGCGCTGCTGGGCTACCTCGGCGGCGCAATGATCTCGTCCGATCTGGCGCTTCGGGACAAGCTGCTGCAGTGGCTGCCGATGGACGCGCTGAGCGTGCCCGAGTTCGGCGTGCGCCTGTCGCTGACCGGCACTGCCGGCGCCGTGCTGGTGGTCGCGCTCGGCTGGTGGATCGGCCAGCGCAACCCGCCCGGGGATCAAGCGCTCAGCCCGGACGACGGCCAGTAAACACGTAGCGGTTGAGACTGAAGAAATATCCGCCTTCGTCGCTGATGGCCTTGGCATCGGCCTTCCACGCGGCGATGTCGGCAGCCGTCAGGCCATTGCGGCCGGTCACGAAATTGCCGAGCAGGGTCATCATGCCGACGCTGTAGGTCTGCGTATCCCAGACCAGGTTCAGCAGCGGCACCACATCCACCTTCACTTCCGTAAAGCCGGCCTGCCACATGCGGCGCACCAGCGTGCGCGGCAGTTGCGGGTGCGGAATGTGCTCGTTCCAGGTCTCCAGCACGCGGCGCATGCGCGCATCATCATGGCTGGCCCAGACGGCCGACTCCCAGTCGGTATCGACCAGCACCGCGCGGCCGCCCGGCCGCACCACCCGCGCCAGTTCCTTCAATGCGTGGTCGACCTCCTCCACATATTCGTACACCTGCGACGCCAGGGCGCAGTCGAAGCTGTCATCGGCATACGGCAACTGCGCGACATCGGCCATGCCGAAGCTGACGTTCGGATACGCTGCGCAGCGCCGCTTTGCGATCTCCAGCATCGGCGGCGCGATATCGACGCCCAGCACCGAACCCTGCGGCCCCACTGCCTGCGCCAGCGCCTGCGTCGTCAGGCCGGGACCGCAGCCGATGTCGAGCGCATGCTCGCCGGTGTGCGGTGCCAGCAGCGCCAGCACGCGCTCGCGCTGCTCGATGACATCGGGCGTCAGGTAAATGGCTTCCAGCGTCCGCGACGCGGCATCGTCAAACTGGTCTTGCGCGCTGGGCGCCTGCGAGCTCATGGCTGCGTCTCCTTTTTTGATGACAATCTTGATGACAATGCTTCCAGCAGCGCGCGATGAAAGCGCTGCGGGTCCTGGATCTGTGGCGCGTGACCGAGCTCGGGGAACAGCACCAGCTGCGCGCCGGGTATCGCTGCTGCCGTGCGGCGCGCGAGTGCCGGATAGTTGCCCAGCCGCGCCTTCACCGCCGGCGGCGCGATATCCTTGCCGATGGCCGTGTTGTCCTTCTCGCCGATCATCAGCAGCACCGGCATGCCCAGACGATGGAATTCATACAGCACCGGCTGCGTGAAGATCATGTCGTACAGCAGCGCCGAATGCCAGGCCACGGTCGCGCGCCCGGGCCCGCGAAACATGCCGGCCAGCATCTGCACCCAGCGTTCATACTCGGGACGCCATTCACCGGCGTAATAGGTGTTGCGTTCGTAATTGCGGATGCGCTCGGCATTCACCTGCTGTTCGCGCGCATGCCATTGGTCGATGCTGAGCGCCGGCACGCCCTCGGCCTTCCAGTCTTCGAGCCCGATGGGATTGACCAGCACCAGCTGCTCGACCGCCTCCGGGAACATCAGCGCATGACGGGTGGCCAGCATGCCGCCGGTCGAATGACCGATGAAGATCGCCCTGGCGATGCCCAGTGCATCCAGCAGTGCCTTCGTGTTGTGCGCCAGTTGCTGGAAGCTGTACTGGTAGGCGTGGGGCTTGCTCGATTTGCAGAAGCCGATCTGGTCCGGTGCAATCACGCGATAGCCCTGCTGCTGCAAGACGCGCAGCGTGCCCTCCCAGGTGGCCGCACAAAAATTCTTGCCATGTAATAGCACGACGGCATGGCCGTTCGGGGTTGCCGGCTTCAGGTCGATGTAGGCCATCTGCAGCGGCTGGCGCTGCGATGTGAATGCGAAGCGCTGCACCGGAAACGGGTAATCGAAGCCCTCGAGTTCGGCACCGTAGGCCGGTTCGGCGGCGGCGGCGTTGGCTGCCGCATCGGCTGCCGCATTGGCTGCCGCATTGGCTGCCGCATTGGCTGCGGAATTTGCTACGGCATTGGCTGTGGAATTTGTCGCGGCATTGGTCGCACCATCGCTGTCCGCCGTTGCCTCGATGGGCAGCGCAAAAGCTGCCAGCGATGCGATGGCAAGCAGCAGACGGCCCAGGGTATTGGCCCGTGTTTGCATGTTCATCCTCCGCCCCGCCTTGCGCGCACGCGCCATACATGCCGCCAGTGCCGCTTCAGCGGACACGTGGCCAGCGACGGGGTCCTTCTGCGTGTCAGGCATGGAACTCGTGGTCGGCAGGCTCGGTCAGGAACCACGATGCCGCCAGCCCGACCACGGCGCCGAACATCACGTAATAAGCCGGCGCCAGCGGTGAGCCCGTGACCTTGATCAACCAGGTGACGATCAGCTGCGCGAAGCCGCCGAACAGCATCACCGCGATGTTGTATGACAGCGCCAGCCCGGTCGAGCGCATGCGGACCGGGAATTGCTCGGCCAGTGCGGTCGACACCGCACCGAAGCCGATACCGATCGCACCGCAGACGATCATCTGCATCGTCGCCAGTCGTGCCAGCCCCGGCTCGGCCAACAGCCAGGCCAGCAAGGGATAGGGCAAGACCAGGTAGGCAACACTGGCCAGCATCATCACGGCGCGGCGGCCGATGCGGTCGGACAGCATGCCGAACAGCGGCGTCAGCACGATCAGGCACAGCAAGCCGGCCACCTGCGCGGTGAAGGCGTCGCCCAGCGGGATGCCGAGCTGGGTCTTTGCATACGTCGGCATGTAGACCAGCACGACATAGAACATGATGGTGCTCGACAGGACCAGCCCGAACGAGGTCAACAGCGCGCGCCGGTGCTCACGCCACAGCGCGCGCAGGCCGACCTCGCCTGCCGGTTCGCGCGAGGCTTCGATGAAGGCCTCGGTCTCCTCGAGGTGACGGCGTATCCACAGTCCCACCGGACCGATCAGCAGACCGAACATGAAAGGCACCCGCCAGCCCCAGCTGTCGACCTGCTCCGGCGTCAGGCCCTGCGTGATCAGCATGCCGGCCGCCGCGCCGCCCAGCGCAGCGATGCCCTGCCCGAACATCTGCAGCGAGCCGAAGAAACCGCGTCGCGCCGGTGGCGCGCTCTCGACGAGGAAGGCCGTGGCGCTGGCGAATTCGCCACCGGTCGCCACGCCCTGCAGCAGCCGCGCCAGCACGATCATCACCGGCGCCGCAGCGCCGATGGCCGCATGGGTAGGTGCGAAGGCAATCATCGCCATCGATATCGTCATCAGCAGGATGATCAGCTGCAGCGCCGCCTTGCGTCCGCGCCGGTCCGCGTACATGCCGATCAGGATGCCGCCCACCGGGCGCATAAAGAAGCCGACACCGAAGGTCGCCATCGCTGCCAGCAGCGACGCATAGTCGCTGTCGGCCGGGAAGAACAGGCGCGAGATGATGACCGTCAGGAAGCCATAGATCACGAAGTCATACCACTCGAGCGCATTGCCGATCACGGCCGCCAGTATCTGGCGGGTCTTGACCGTGCCTCTCGGGCCACCGCGTTCATCTTGTTCAGAGTTCTGCATGGTCATCGTATTGTTATCCGCTAAACTTGCCACAAGTCCTGCTGCATCCCTACCCATTCCCCAACATTACCTGATCCGGAGAACAACCATGGCAACGCTGATCGCTGGTTTGCTGCTCTTCATCGGTACGCACTCGATGCGTATCGTCGCTCCCCAATGGCGCGAGGACATGATTGCGCGCCTGGGCCACGGTCCCTGGCGCGGGATCATCAGCGTGCTGTCGATCGTCGGCTTCGTGCTGCTGATCCAGGGCTATGATGCCGCCCGCGTCCATCCCGTCCCCGTCTATGAACCGCCGTACTGGCTGCACTACGTCACCGCCGTGCTGATGCTGGTGGCCGCGATCTTTGCCGCCGCATCGCTGGTACCGCGCAACAGCATCAGGGCCCGCATGGGCCATCCGCTGGTGCTGTCGGTCAAGACCTGGGCGCTGGCCCACCTGCTGTCCAACGGCACGCTGGCCGACGTGCTACTGTTCGGTGTGTTCCTGCTGTGGGCCGTGGTCGACTTCGCCAGCGCGCGCCGCCGCGACCGTGCCAACGGCACCGCCTACCCTGAAGGCGCAATGGGCAACACCCTGGTCACCCTCGTCGTCGGCGCCGTCATCTGGGCCGCCTTTGCGTTCTACCTGCACGCACGCTGGGTCGGCGTCGTACCGATGGCGATGTAATTCCCTTCGCCACCGGCCAGCACGTCAGTTCTCAACGCGGCGGTCGCGGCATCCAGCGCACCGGCTGCGCGCGCAGGGCCGGCGCCGGCGCACCCACCGCCGCCAGCGCCTGGCCGAAGGCCTTGCCGCCTTCATCGGCCAGTGCCCCGGCGCGAACCCTGGCGATCGCCTCGGCGCGCGCCTGCGCGCTGCCGAAGGCCGGCGACGTGAGATGGCGCAGCACATGCCGCAAGCGCTCGCGGCCACGCTCATGCGTGCTGCCATAACCCTTCAGCAGGCGTCCGCACTGCGCCAGCTCGCTACCCAACTTTGCATCTTCGTTCAGTCCGGCGACCACGGCGGACAGCCATGCGTCGATCAGCTCCTGCTCTTGCGCATAGCGGCTGCTGTAGCGGCGCGCAAATTTGGCCATTGCCAGCAAACGCAGCAACAGCATGCCGCCCACCGTATGCGACGCCAGCTTCACCGGGAAGGACCACGGGCCGCGCCCTTCGGCAATGCGCGCACGTTCGGCTTCCTGCAAGCGCGTGGCCAGCGACGCTGGCAGCAAGTCTGCCACTTCCGGCAGGCCGGGCTTGAAATGATCGTAGAAGCGCAGCAGGTCGCGCTCGCCCGCGCGCGCCTCGCGCCGCACGCGCGCATGGCGTGAGGCTCGGCTCTTGAGGTCGGCCACACGCGCGATATCGTCATAGGCCATCCACAGCGCCAGCCAGCGCGCTGCTTCGCGGGTCGCAGCAAAACCGTCGGTGCCCGACGCATCGCGCCCGGGTGCTGCCTGCTCGGCGTCGCGCACGCGGCGCAAGCGTTCAAGGTAGAGGCGGCCATAGGCGGCATCCTGGTATTCGGTCACCCGCGTCAGGCCAAGCGCCGCCAACGGGCGCACCTCGGGTGGGAAGGCTTCCATCCATGCCGATGGGGCTGCAGCCATCGCATCGGTCACCATGCGCTCAGCGGCTTCCGCTTGCGCACGACCCTCGGCCACGATGCGCCACGCGGCATCGAAGCCGGCCAGGCTTTCGGCGACACCGCGATCGCCGGCACGAATCGCCGCGACATAGTGTTCGCGATCAAAGGGCAACAGGCCACTGGCCGCAATCGCGCCCAGCATCACCGAGCTGACCACGGTGCGGTGCTCGGCAGCGATGCGCTGCATGTCGAGCGCATGATGGGCGCGGCTGGACGACTGCACCAGTGACAGCAGCGTGCCACTGTCGAGGCGGCCGTCGCCGAGGTGGCTGCGCTCGGCATTGGTCAGTGTGCGCGATGACGAGGTAATCACCAGCGTGCGGTCCGGCGACGGCAGGCCATTGCTGGCACAGCGTGCCGTCTCCAGCAGCTCCGAAGACAGCAGCGCATCGAGTGCGCCCGGCACCGGGTTCAGGCTGAAGACAGGCTTGCGGCCACCCAGCTGCGCAATCGGCACCGGATACGTCTCGAAATAATAGGTCGTCGCGCCGGTACGCTGCGCCACGCCGGGAATCGATGTGCCCTGCGCCGCATAGCCGGCGCGGCGCGCGACATCGACCAGCCATTCGTTGAAGACGCCGCCGCCCTCGCCACCCAGCGCGCAGATCAGCAGGGAAATGGATCGGGAATTCATCGTGCCAGTCGTCGCGCCAGTCGTCGCATCCGTCGTGTCATCAGCCGTCGCCTGATTTTTCGCCGCATTCATCGCTTCGTTCATTGCCTCGGTCATCACTGCCCCGCCTCAAGCCGGTTGCAGCAGCCGCAGCGCGACGCTGCGCAGCGCATCGATCACGCGCTCATGCCAGCGCGGATTCTGCACGACTTCGGCACGATAGAAGCTGGGACACAGCGTCGCCGCATGCGCGTTCTCGCCGCACAGTCCACAGCCGACGCAGCCATCGATCACGGTGGCGACAGGATCGACTTTCAGTGGATCCGGGTTGTCCTTCAAGGTGAGTGTCGGGCAGCCGGAAAGCCGCATGCACGCATGGTCGCCATTGCAGACATCTTCATCGACACCGTACTTCACGCGCACCACGCGCTCGCCGCGCGCCAGCAGTCCGGCCAGCCAGGGACGCACGCGGCGCTGGCGCTCGAGCTGGCATTCGCCTTCGGCGACGATGACTTTCAATCCAGTGAAGGGCGTGGTCATCGCCTCGCGCAGCGTGTCGCGCATCGCGGCCACGCGATACGCATGCACGGTGCGCAGCCATTGCACGCCGAGCCCGGCCAGCGTGTCCTCGATGGTGCGGTCGGTCGCGGTCAGGCTGGCCAGTTTGTCGCCGGCCTGAGCCTTGACGCGCTTGCCGGGCGTGGAAATGATGTCCTGCGTGCCGGTGGCCGAGGTATAGCCATTCTTGAAGATCAGCAGCACCGCATCGTCGCCATTGAACAGCGCCGACTGCACGCCGGTCAGCAAACCGTTATGCCAGAAGCCGCCATCGCCCATGATGGACAGCACGCGTCGCTGCATCATCGGCGACACGCCGGCGCGGCTGGCCAGGCTCATGCCATAGCCAAGGATGGAGTGCCCGAGCGAGAAAGGCTCGAAGGTCGCGAAGGAATGGCAACCGATATCGGCCGCGATATGCACCTGCCCGACCTCCTGCTGTGCGAGCTTGATCGCCGAAAACACCGGGCGTTCCGGGCAGCCGATGCAAAAGCCCGGCGGCCGCGTCGGCAGTGCGGCGTCCACGCGCGCAGCCGCTTGCTGCCGGCGCTCACGGGTGGCGGCCAGCATTGCGGCGACAGGCTGCGTGTCGACCTGCGGCAGATGACGCTCGATGAAGGCCAGCAAGCCCGTCATGATCGCTTCGGTATTCAGTTCACCGGCCGCGGGCAACATGTCCTTGCCGTGCAGGGCCGTCTGCAAGTCGCGCCGCCGCAGATGGGTTGCGATCTCCTGTTCGATGTACTCGGGCGAACCTTCTTCCACCACCAGCACCGCGCGCTTGCCTTCGGCAAACGCGGCGATCTGTTCCGGCACCAGCGGATAGGTGACATTCAATACCAGCAAGGGAAGATCGCTCTGGCCGAACGCATCGGCCAGCCCGAACTGCTGCAGCGAGCGCAGCAGCGCCGGCGCAATGCCGCCCTGCACGATGATGCCGACATCGTCGAAGGCGCCACCCGGCTTGCCTGCGTGAAGTTCATTGAGGCCATGTTCGACGATGTAGCGGCGCGCGGCCGGCAGGCGCTCGTCGATCTTCAGTTTTTCATGGCGGAAGGTGGAAGGCGGATGTGCGAGGCGGCCATAGTCGAAGCTGCCGGGCTCGGCCAGCGGCGCCAGCGCAGAGACGGACGGACGCTGGTTGTCGCGGCACGCGAAGCTGCCGCGCACATGGCAGGCGCGGATCCGCAACTCCATCATGGCCGGCATGTTCGAGGCTTCCGACATCGCGAACGCATGCTCGACCATGTCGACCATGGTGGCCAGTTCGGGTCGCGGGTCGAGCAGCAGCAGCGTCGACTTCATCGCATACGCATGGGTGCGCTCCTGCACCACCGAGGCGCCCTCGCCATAGTCTTCGCCGATCACCATCAGCACGCCGCCGGTCACGCCCGGCGACGCCAGGTTGGCCAGCGCATCGGCTGCGACATTGGTGCCGACGATGGATTTCCACGTGACCGCGCCGCGCACCGGGTAATGGATGGACGCGCCCAGCATGGCGGCTGCCGAAGCTTCGTTCGAGCAGGCTTCGACGTGTACGCCGAGTTCCGCCACCAGTGCTTTTGCTTGCACCATCACATCCAGCAGGTGCGACACCGGCGCGCCCTGGTAGCCGCCGATGTAGGAAACGCCGGATTGCAACAATGCCTTGGTGATCGCGAGGATGCCTTCGCCATGGAAGGTATCCCCGTCACCCAGCCTCAATTGTTCTATTTCGTTCTTGAATGAGACTTCCATCCGCCTGTCCTTGTGCGTCGATGGGGGCCGCTTTGCATTGAGCTTGCGGCGTTTGCTGCCTCCTGCTGACGGCGACGGCTTGCCTGATGCTGGTCATTCAAGCAAAGACACCGGGTCCCGGCATTCACCGGGATGACGATTCACGGCCCGTCGTCCCATGATGCGTCGTCCCGGCGAATGCCGGAACCCCGTGTCTTTCGGTACGCCAGTGGAAATTTGGCGCTGGTCTGACCGGCATTCAAGGCTTGCCGATTTTCGCGCCGGCCCGAATCTTCGCGATGATAACCGGTCTATATCGGCAGCTCCCTTTTAATAGCCCAAACCGCCACCATCTGCCGAATCAGGCCGGAATTGGGCGGACAAGGCCGGATGGTGCCGCTTTCGGCTGGATTATCAAGGGATTTCGCGGGCCGGCGGCCATTTTGCCGGCTACCTGACAAAGGTATCAATTTGTTAAACCCCCACAAGTTTTACCGCCATTCGCCAAAATCACAATTCATTGGTATAAATTGTGACTGACTGGTATAAATTTTTGCCTGCGGCACCCTGCCCGCCCATTTCCGGGCTCCGACTTCAGGCATCAAGGAGAACAGCATGCTGATGACCACCAAGGCCAACCGCTACGCGCATGCGCTGTTGAAGGCGCGCACCGGCGGCACTCTGCACCCGCGGCTGACCGACGAAGGCAAGCTGAGCCTGGATGACGCTTACGACATCGCGCGCAGCCTGCTCAACATCCGCATTGCGCAGGGCGAGACCCCGGTCGGCCGCAGAATTGGCTTTTCCAATGACCGCGTGCGCGCGCGTTACGGCAAGACCGAAGCGATTGCCGGGCCGATCTGGGGCACCCTGTTCGACAGCTCGGTCGAATACGCGATGGACAACCAGGCCTTGCACAGCCTGACCAAGGCGCAGCAACCACGCATCGAGCCGCACCTGGTCTTCAAGCTGGCACGCACGCCGGCGCCGGATGCGACCCTGCTCGAACTGGCCGACTGCCTCGAGTGGATGGCGCATGGGCTGGAAGTGGTGGTCTCGCCGTACAAGGGCTGGGAATTCGATGCCACGGATGCCGTCGCCGCCTTCGGCCTGAACCGCAAGCTGATCGTCGGCGAGCCGCGCATGCTGTCGCGCCACGGACGCCATCACTTGCCCGAGGTGCTGGCTGCGGCCACGCTGTCGCTGTCGAAGATGACGGCCGACGACAGCATGCTGGCCGGCGCCGGCTATGGTCGCGAACTGATGGGCAGCCCGCTGCATGCGCTGCATACGGTACACCGGCAGCTGCATCAGCAGGCAGGCTTTGCGCCCCTGCAGGCCGGCGAGATCGTCGCCACCGGCAGCTGGACCGATGCCTTGCCGGTGAAGCGCGGCGAGATCTGGGCCAGCGCCTTTGCGCAACTGAACCTGCCGGGACTGAGCTTGTCCTTCAGCTAAGGCGTCATCTGCCCGGTTGCAGATTCTGGCGCAAGATCAGGCTGACAATTCAGGCTGCAGGGTCAGGCTGCAAGGTCAGGCTGCACATGCATTGCAACAAGCGCGTCACCGGCTGTCCGGTGGCGCGTTTTTATTTTTCTTCCTCTGCGCCTTCTGTCTTGCTGCGGGTTCCGGCTTGATCCGCGTTGATCCAGCGCGATCCGGCATTTCCCGCGTGTTCCCTCGGTTCATGTGCGGTATAGTCGCCGGGTTTTCCGCGCCGCCTTTTGTCTTGCATGAACCCCACCCTGAGCATCACCGATCCCCTGTTTGCGTTGTGGGTCCTGGTCGTCGCCATCGGCAGCGTCTGGCTGATCGACCGCTGGTTCAGCATTCCCCTGCATGGCGATCGCGTGCAGGGCATCGACGGCTTGCGCGGCTACCTCGCCGGCACGGTATTCATTCATCACGCGTGCATCTGGTATTTTTTCCTGCGCAGCGGCCGTTGGGAAAAACCCGCATCGCATTTTTATACCGAGCTCGGCGGCGCGAGCGTGGCGCTGTTCTTCATGATCACGGCCTTTCTGTTCACGCGCCGCATCCTCGCTTCGCGCACGATCGAATGGAATCGGCTGTATGTCTCGCGCATCCTGCGTATCGTGCCGCTGCTGGTGGTGCATCACCTCGCGGCATTGCTGGTGCTGGCGTTCATCCGTCTCAATCACATCCCGTCGGTATTCAATGGGGTCGAGACCGATCGCAAGGTACTGCTGACGGCGGCCGTGTCATGGACGCTGGATTTCGAATGGATTTTCTACCTGATGCTGCCGCTGCTGGCACTGCTGCGCGGCATGCGCGTACCGCTGGTGCTGGTGCTGCTGTCGGCACTGATGGTGATCGAACGCCAGACCGAAGTCCTGTCCGGGAACATGCTGCCCTTTATCGGCGGCGTGGTCGCTGCGCTGCTCGCTGACAGCAATGTTGTGCGCAAGTTTGCCCCCTCCCGCATCGCCAGCTTGCTGGTCGTCGCTTGCCTCGCGGCCGCTTACGGTCTTGGCCGCTCCCTGCCCGTGGCCGCCTGGCTGGCCTTGCTGACGCTCGCCTTCACGCTGATCGCCAATGGCAATACGCTGTCGGGCTTGCTGAGCTGCCGCGTCTCGCGCGTCTTCGGCGAGATCACCTACAGCGTCTACCTGTTGCACGGGCTGGTGCTGTTCCTTGCCTTCCGGGGCGTGGCCGGCATCCCGTTTGCGCAATCACTGTCGCCGGCCATGCACTGGCTGGTGGTCGCGCTGGCCACGCCCTTCCTGGTGGCACTGTCGTATGCCAGCTGGCGCTGGATCGAACAGCCCTGCCTGCGGCGTGTCGACAGCTGGTCGCGCCGCCTGCGCCTGTCCTTTGTTGAGCCTGCACAAACCCCCGCCTCCCCCCACCCGGCAATATCAAAATCCTGACGGCAGCGAAGGCTTCGCTGCCCGTCGCTCCGGCTATCGAATAGATAAAAACAATCAATTAGTGATTGTTGATAGCTATTGATAAAGTCTCATCCATCGAATCTTTCAATGTCAAGACTGAGCGACATGTTGATGCGCCTGATAACAACCGCCGCCCTGCCTGCGGCAAGCGCCCGAACCAGCGGCAGCTGCTGGCGCAAGCGCGGCAGGACGATTCACCGAATAGCCGATCTGGACCGCAACACCGACAAGGAGAGCCCATGGCAAGCAGCAAGATCCCCGCGATTGACTTTGGCATCAACGACGCCGACCGTAGAAAGATCATCGACGGCCTGAGCCATCTTCTGGCCGACACCTACACGCTGTACCTGAAGACCCACAACTTCCACTGGAATGTGACGGGCCCGATGTTCCAGACGCTGCACCAGCTCTTCATGGCGTTCTATACCGAGCAGTGGACGGCGGTGGACCTGATCGCCGAGCGCATCCGCGCGATGGGCGCGCCGGCACCGGGCACCTACGAAGCTTTTGCGAAGCTGACGGCAATCAAGCCCAGCCCGGGCTTGCCGAAGGCGCGCGACATGATCATCGAGTTGATCGAAGGTCAGGAGACGGTGGCGCGTACTGCGCGCAACATGTTCGATGTGGCGTCCGCTGCGAATGACCAGCCAACCTGCGACCTGCTGACCCAGCGCATGCAGATCCATGAAAAGAATGCGTGGATGCTGCGCAGCTTGCTGGAAGAGTGAGCCAGCCGCCGGTGAAGCGGGCGCAAGCACGCTGCGGTGCTGCGATGTACCATGACGCAGCGCATCGGTTGCGATGTGTCCATCCACCCGTTCGAAGGAGATACCCATGAAAAAGCTGATCGCGATCGCCCTGCTGTCTGCCGCTCCACTGGTGCTCGCGCATAACTGCCCGAATGAAATGAAAGCCATCGATGCAGCGCTGTCGAGCACCAAGCTGGCCGGTGCCGACCTCGACAAGGTGAAAGCCCTGCGCGCCGACGGCGAGAAATTCCACAAGGAAGGCAAGCACGCGGAATCGATGAAAGCGCTCGGCGAGGCTAAGAAAATGCTCGGGAACTGACGATACGGCGTTCATCGCCTGGCCAACGGCGACGCGGGTTCGCAGCGATGCGATTCGCATCGACCCGCAAGCCAGCCGACCGACAGCCACCGCATGGGTGGCTGTTTTTTTTGGGTGGCTGTTTTTTTGGGTGGCCGCTCGCGGATGCCGTCAGCTTTCGGCCACAGCTGATCGCCCTGAGCAGCTCGGCGACTTGCTTGCGCGACGCTCGCGTACCGAATCAACGGCTTCTTGCAGGAAAGCCTTGCTAAGATGCGCCAGTTTTCGGTGCCCTCTCCTTCAACTCAGTCCGGAATTCGACCATGCGTGCCATGATTGCCCCCCCGATCCGCTTGCTGATTTCTGTCGCGCTCGCCGTGTCGATCTTGCCCTTGTCGTGCTCAGCCACCGAACTGAACGCCCGGATCGCCATCGGGGATTGGGTCGGTCCCGCGGTGCTGACGATCTTTTTCGCTGCCTACGCATTGGTCGTCACCGAGGAGATCACGCATTTGCGCAAATCGAAGCCGGTCATGCTGGCGGCGGGCTTGATCTGGGCGCTGCTGGGCTGGCAAGCGTCGAGCCAGGGCCTGGGCGATGTGGCTGAAAAAGCCGTGCGGGCGAACCTGCTCGAGTATGCGGAGTTGATGTTGTTCCTGATCGTCGCGATGACCTACATCAACGCAATGGAAGAACGTCAGGTGTTCGAGGCCTTGCGCAGCTGGCTGGTGGCGCGCCGCTTCACGCTGCGCCAGCTGTTCTGGGTCACAGGACTGCTCGCGTTCTTCATCTCGTCCATGGCAGACAACCTGACGACCGCGCTGCTGATGGCCGCGGTCGTGATGGCCGTCGGAGCCGGTCATCCGACCTTCATCGCGATCAGCTGCGTCAACCTGGTCGTCGCGGCCAATGCCGGCGGTGCCTTCTCCCCCTTCGGCGACATCACGACCCTGATGGTCTGGCAAAAGAATATCGTGGCCAGCAATGGCACTGTCGATTTCTGGACTTTCTTCATGCTGTTCATCCCGGCGCTGGTGAACTGGGCCGTGCCGGCTTCCCTCATGCACTTCGCCGTGCCCATCGGTCGCCCGGAAAGCAGCGCGGCACCGGTGCGCATGCTCGACGGCGGCCTCGGTATCGTGTTGCTGTTTGCGCTGACCATCGCAACCGCCGTCAGCTTCCATCATTTCCTGCACTTGCCCCCGGTGCTGGGCATGATGGCCGGACTGGCCTTGTTGAAGTTCTATGCGTATTCATTGACGATCAGGAGTCGCCGGCAGCAGGTCCATGGCGAATCGCCGGAAGACCTCGGTGGCCAGCTCGGTTTCGATGTGTTCCGCACGATCTCGCGCATTGAGTGGGATACGCTGTTCTTCTTCTACGGCGTGGTGATGTGCGTCGGCGGTCTCGGTCACCTCGGCTATCTGGCGGACCTGTCGCGGCTGATGTATGAAGGCTGGGGCGCCACCACGGCCAATGTCGCGATCGGCCTGATCTCGGCCGTGGTGGACAATATTCCCGTCATGTTTGCCGTGTTGACGATGTCGCCCGACATGACGATCGGCCAATGGATGATGGTGACCCTGACCGCTGGCGTCGGCGGCTCGCTGCTGTCCGTCGGGTCGGCGGCCGGCGTGGCGCTCATGGGGCAAGCGCGCGGCACCTATACCTTCTCCAGCCATTTGCGCTGGACGCCAGCCATAGCGGCCGGCTATGCCGCCAGCATCGTGGTGCACCAGTGGGTCAACCGAGCCACATTCTGACCCGTCACGGCGCCAGGGCGCCGGCACGCATCAGCGCATATTGAAGGCGCGCAGGCCGGCTTCATCCAGCGCGCGCTGCTCGGTCTTGGCCATCGCCAGCAGGCGGTTGCGCTCTTCACGCTCGACCATCGCTTCCATCTTCGCCTGTTCACGCTGCGCCTGATGGAAAGCGGCCTTCGCATCGGCCAGCTGCAGCTCGGCCTGCGCCAACTGTGACTTGACCTTCTGCTTCAGCTCCTGCAAATGATCCAGGAACTGGCGGTAGGCGACGTTATCGGAAATCTTGTGCGCTTCCTTTTGTGCGGCGTTGTAGCGCTTGATGTAGTCGTCGCGCAGCCGCTCGACATGGGCCACGCTGCCTTGCAATTTTTCGACGCGGACTTTCGCGTCGTTGACCGCAGACTGCGCATCGCGAGTGGCATTGGCAGCCTTGTCGGCCAGGATGGTCCAGATATTGTTTTTCATCGATCGCGCCCTCCTCAGCCGCCGGCCAGTTCACGCACGCGTTCGCGCGTGGTCTGGTGGTCGACGCCTTCGTGCATGTCCTGCCGAAGGAAGGCTTCGAGCTGCGGACGCATCGCGATCGCGCTGTCGATCTCGGGGTTGGACCCCGGTTCATAGGCGCCGACCGAGATCAGGTCCTGGTTCTGCTGGTACAGCGACCACATGCGGCGCACACGGTTGGCCTGCTTCAGCTGGTCGGCCGGCAGCAAGTCCTGCATCACGCGGGAGATGGAGCCATTGAGGTCGATGGCCGGGTAGTGCGCGGCATCGGCCAGCTTGCGCGACAACATGACCTGGCCATCGAGCGACGCGCGCGCGATGTCGACGATCGGGTCTTGCGCATCGTCGCCTTCGGCCAGCACGGTGTAGATCGCGGTGATCGCGCCATAGCCATGGCGGCCGACACCGGTACGTTCGATCAGGTTCGGCAGCAACGCAAACACCGACGGCGGATAGCCCTTGGCAGTCGGCGGCTCGCCGATCGCGAGGCCAATCTCGCGCTGCGCATGCGCGACACGCGTGAGGCTGTCCATCAGCATCAGCACGTTCTTGCCCTGGTCGCGGAAATATTCGGCGATCACGTGGGTCAGGTGGGTCGCCTTCAGGCGCATCACCGGCGACACATTGGCCGGCGCAGCCACGACGATGGATTTCGCCCGGCCTTCTGGGCCCAGCACTTCATTGATGAAGGCCTGCACTTCGCGGCCGCGTTCGCCGATAAGGCCGATCACGACCACATCGGCCTTGGTATTGCGAGTGATCATGCCCAACAGCGAGCTCTTGCCCACGCCCGAACCGGCCACCAGGCCGACACGCTGGCCGCGGCCCATGGTCAGCAGACCATTGATGGCCTTGACGCCGACGTCGAGCACCTGATTGATCGGACCGCGTTCCATCGGGTTCAACGGCAAGCCCAGCAGTGCGAGGCGGTCCGGGCAATCGGGCTTGGGGCCGCCATCAAGGGGCTCGCCAAAGGCGTCGATCACACGGCCCAGCAAGGCCGGGCCGAGCGAGGCTTCAGAAGAATTGCTGATGACACGCACCGACGCACCGGGGCCGATACCGACCGGTTCGGTGAAGGGCATCAGGAACAGGGTCTGGTCATTGAAGCCGACCACTTCGGCCTGCACCTTGTGCCCGGTATGGGATTCGATTTCGCACAGCGCGCCCAGCGGGGCCATGATGCCGCGCGCTTCCAGCGTCATGCCGACCAGCCGTACCAGCGTGCCGGTATGGCAGGCATCGGGCACGCGCACGTGCGCGAGCAGGTCGTTGACGACGGCGGCGTAATCAAGCATTGCTGTTGTCCGCGGCGCTGTCCGCTGCAGTGTCAGCAGCGTTGTCTGCCACACTGTCGGCCGCCACGGCGGATTCGGTCATGGCTTGCGATGTCGTGACGGCCTCCTGACGGGCTGCAGCGATAGTCACGTCCTCGACCTGCTGGCTGCCGCGCTGGCCTTCCGCGATACGATCCGACAGGCGGCCCGCATTGGCGCGCCAGCTCGGCGCCGGTGCCTGCATCAGGCCTTTCTTCAGACCGGCAACGCGGCGCTGGATCAGGTCCTCGACCACGCTGCCTTCGAGTGATGCGCGTACGCTGCCGCGTTCTAGCTTGGGATCGGGACGCAGCACCAGCGCATCGCCGAATGGCGCGGCCTGGGGCTTGTACTGTTCGAGGTCTTCGGGGTGCAGGTGGATGACGACCGCCTTTTCGCCGGAGGCGTTCAGTTCGCGCAGGCAGTTGTCGACCAGGCGCGAGATGGCCTGCGGCGACTGGGTCAGCTCACCGCGCACCAGCTGTTCGGCGATGTGCACGCTGAGCGTCTTCATTGGCTCGAACATCGCGTCCGGGTTGTACGAGAGCGCCTGCATCGCATCGATCATGGCTTGCAGCTGCGCGGTCTTTTCTTCGTATGCCTTGCCGAGTTCTTCCTTTGCTTGTGCGTAGCCGGCAGCCTGGCCCTCGTCATAGCCTTGCTGGTGGGCTTCGGCGCGCACGGACTCGCGCACCTCGGCACGGCCTTCCTCTCGGGCGGCTTCCAGCCGGGCCTGCAGTTCTTCTTCGGAAATGCCGGGCTGCGCGACAGCGGCCGGCATTGCCTCGGCCCCGGCTGCTTCGGGCGCAACGGCGGCCTGCGCCGCTTCGGCGGCGATGGCGTCAGTCACGTCGGCTGCACCGGCCATGTTCATGGCTGCGTCGGCATCGGCTGTGGGTGTGGGTGTGGATGCTGCTGTGGCTGCAGCATCGTCGGCAAACAGGCCGGTCTCGGCGGAGGCGCGCGCATTCATTGCGGCCTGCTCTGCTTCATTGTGGCCGGCGTCCGATGCCTGCGCAGTCAACACTGCGCCTGACTCGCCCTCGGCGTCCGCTTTACCTTCGTCTGCCGCGGCATCATCATGCCCCGCGACGGACTGCACGCTATCCCCGGATTCGGCGACCGCATCGACCTGCGTGCCATCCTGCGCATCGATGTCGCCCTCGGCGTTGAAGCCGGCAGCGGCCTGTGCCTGACCGGCGACGAAATCACCGGCAGCTGCCGGTGCTTCACCGGCGAATTCATGGCCCGCATCCATCCACTCGGCCTGGAACTCGTGCATGTCGCCGGCGGCCGGGTCTTCGATGGTCTGTTCGGTGAATGCATGGACAGGATTGGCCATCACGACCGAATCGAACGTGAATGCCGCTTCGGCGCGCTCGTCACGCTGCTCGATGAAGGTCTCGACCTTCTTCTCGAGCAGGTTCTGGATCGCGAACGGATTCGATACCGGATCGAACATCCGGTTCGGCATCCATTCCTTGCGCCCGCGCGCTGCTGTCTGCGTATTAGACAAAGTCGGCTCCGCCCGATGCCAGGATCAGCTCGCCCTTCTCGGACAGCTTTCGTGCCTGACGCATGATCTTCTTCTGCGCGTCTTCCACTTCGGTCATCCGCAGCGGGCCCTTGGCTTCCATATCGTCGAGGAACATGCCGCGCGCACGGCTGGACATGTTGTCGAGGAATTTGTTCTTGACCTCTTCGGTTGCGCCCTTCAGCGCAATCATCAGCTGGTCCGGCTCGACAGCGCGCATCAGCGCCTGGATGCCGCGGTTGTCCACTGCTGCCAGGTTTTCGAAGCTGAACATGTTGTCCTGGATGCGCAGCGCGAGATCTTCGTCGATCTGGCCCACGCCCTGCAGGATTGCGGATTCGAGTTCGACCTTGGTGAAGTTCATGATCTTCGCCGCCGCCTTCACGCCGCCGAAGCTCGACGACGATGCCGATGCGTTGCTGGAGAACTGCTTCTTCATGATCGATTCCAGCTCTTCCATTGCGGACGGCTGAACGGTGTCGAGGCTGGCCACGCGCTGCACGACTTCGGCGCGCGACTCTTCCGGCAGGAAGCCCAGCACATCGGCCGCGACTTCGGATTCCAGCACCGACAGGATGATGGCGGTAACCTGCGGATGTTCGCCGCGGATCATTTCAGCGATCGCACGCGCATCCATCCACTGCAGGATCTCCAGGCCGCGGCTGGCGCGGTTGGGCATGATGCGCGACAGCACCGATGCAGCCTTGTCCGGGCCGAGCGCGCGCTTGAGCACGGTCTCGACGTATTCGGTGGTGCCGAGCGACAGGCTGGTCTGTTTTTTGAGCATGTCGACGAACTGGTCGAGCACGACGTTGACCGCTTCCTGCGACATGTCGGCCACCGACACCATCGCAGCGCCCAGTTCCTGCACTTCCTTCGGGTCGAGGTAGCTGATGATGTTCGACGCCAGGTCTTCGCCCAGCAGCAGCATCAGCACGGCGGCGCGCTGCACATTGGTGATCTCTGCCAGCTCTCGGCGGAGATCGTCGGTCATCACTACGCTATTTTCATCGGCCATGGTCAACCTCGATTGTCTTTCTTGCTTGCTGTGTTTCTTGCTGTATAGCTCGTTGTGTTGCTTGCTGAATTACCGTTGCGGCCCGTGCCGCGTGATGCATCCGCTTACTTCTTCTTGGCCGCGTCGACAGCGCCCTTGAGCATGTTCTTCACCATCAGGACCACACGGCCCTTTTCCTTCTCGGTGAGGAATTTCATCAGGATCAGCTTGTCGTCGTAGCTCTTCGCATCCGACAGCATGTCGGTCGGCACCGCCACTTTCTTTTTCGGCTTGAATTTCTTCTTCATCGCCTCCAGGTCCTGCTCACCGCCGGCCGGTGCCGCGCCAGCTGCCGGTGCGGCGGCCGCAGGGGCTGCTGCCTTCTTAGCCTCCGGTGCCACCGCGCCTGCGGCTACGGGCTTGGCCGCTGCAGGTGCTGCAGGCTTGGCCACTGCGGGGACGCCCGGCTTGGCTGCCGCCGCGGCCACCTTCGGTGCCGCCGGCTTGGGCGCTGCGGGCGCTGCCGCTTTCTGGGGTTCTGCCATTGCTGTTTCCAATCAATTAAAAGTTCTTTTTGCTTCTATCTGGTTCTGTTCGCTGCCAGCGCTATTGCCGTAGTGCCCGCTCAGTTGCGGACCATATTCTTGAGCACCAGCGCCACGCGACCCGATTCCTGGGACACCAGCATGCGGATCAGCGCCACCTTGTCATCATAGCTGTTGGCGGTATCGAGCATGTCGGCGGTGAAGCTCGGCTTCTTCGGCTTCATGGCCTGCATGCGGGCACGCAGTTCTTCCATGCTTTCGCCTTCCTCGAGCTCGACTTCGCCTTCGGCCAGTTCGGACTCTTCGTCGTACTCGCCCTCTTCGCCTTCCTCGCCCTCTTCGGCCTCGGCGGCGGCAGCGGCAGCAGCGGCTTCCTGGGTCAGCGCCAGCTGTGCAGCTTCTTCGGCGACGCGGGCTTCTTCGGCAAGCCGTGCCTCTTCGGCCGCTTTTGCTTCTTCGGCGGCCTTGGCTTCCATTTCCAGCTTCATCGCTTCGGCAGCCTTGGCTTCGATCGCGGCAACCTCTTCCGGGGTCGGGCCAGGCGGCGGCAGGATCTGCTGGGTGATCGTCGGGCCCTTGACCATCGGACGCACCACGGCCAGCAGGAAGACGATGATCACGAGCGCTGCGATGCCGATCTTGATGAAGTTCTGGATGTCCGGATTCGCATACCAGGGCTTGGGCGGTTCCGGTGCCAGCGTCTCGAAGCGGGCCGGTGCAACGGTGACGACGTCACCCCGCTCGGCGTTGTAGCCCACGGCGCTGCGCACCAGGTTCAGCATGCGGTCCAGCTCTTCCTGCGAATACGGCTGGGTGGCCGGGCCCGGCTTGCCATCGGCGGCCGGCGGCGCGGGACGCTCGGCAACCACGACGGCGACGCTGACGCGGGAGATCGAGCCCAGCGAGTTCTTCACGTGACGAACGGTGCGATCCATTTCGAAGTTGCGGGTCGACTTCGTGGTCGTGATCTCGTTGGTCGCCGGCTTCTTCTCGTCGGTGTTGGTGTTCTTGGTCAGGTCGGCATCCGGCGGCGGCGAGTTGGTCATCGCGCCCGGGATACCTTCCGGATCGAGCTTGTACTTGCGCTCGGTGGTCAGCGCCTCGGAACGGGGCTTGACGCCCTTGTCGTTGTTGTCGAAGTCTTCGGTGGTGGTCTCGACCTGGTTGTAGTCCAGGGTCAGGTTGACCTGTGCCTGGATCGCGGCTTCGCCAACGACCGGGCCCAGCAGCTCCATCACGCGGTTCTTGTAGGTTTCCTCGGTGCGCTGCTTGTGCTGCATCTGCGCGACCGTCAGGCCCATCGCTTCGTCGACCGGATTGTCGGCGGTCAGCAGGTTGCCCTGGTCATCGACCACGGACACGTTCTCGGGCGTGAGGTAAGGCACCGATGACGACACCAGGTGCACGATGGCCTTCACCTGCGGCGTGGACACGCCACGGCCGGCATGCGGCGTGACGACGACCGACGCCTTCGGCGTGGCGCGCTCGCGCACGAACACGGATTGCTTGGGCAAAGCGAGATGCACGCGGGCCGCCTTGATGGTGGAGATCTGCATGATCGAGCGCGACAGTTCCTGCTCGATCGCGGTGTTGTACTGCACCTGCTCCATGAACTGGCTGGTCGTCATCGACGACTTGTCCTTCAGCGATTCCATGCCGATCGGCTGGGCTTCCTTCGGGATGCCCTGGCCGGCCAGGAAGATGCGCGCCTCATGATAGCGAGCTTCTGGCACGGTGATCTGGCCGCTGGTGGTATCAACCTTGGGCTTGAAGTCGCCGGCTTTGAGGGCCTCGAGCGCCGCCATCTTGTCGTTCTCGGTCATGCCCGGCATGATCGGACGATAAGGCGCGGTCTGCGTCATCTGGAACGATGCGGCAGCAATGATCAGGATGATCAGGATCGCCATCGGGATCAGCGCGCGACGCACGGCTTGCTGGCGCAGCACGCCATCCATCCATTGCTTGAACTGGCCGAATCCGCCTGCGACGCCTTGCATCGTGGCCGGCAGCGGGTTTCCGCCACCGCCGATGGTCGGGATCGGCAATGCGCCGGCGCCGGGCGCACCGGCAGGTGCGCCCTGGGGCGTTGCGGGTGGCATGCCACCGTTGTTCATCGTTGCTTCGGCCATGGTCTACTCTCTGGTCGCTATCTGCTGTCGATATCGGATGTCGGTTCCTGAGCTCGCTGCCTGGTCATCAGACCGGCATGTTCAGGATGTCTTCGTACGCTTTCAAAACCTTGTTGCGGATCTGCAGGGTCGCTTCGAAGGCCAGCGAGGATTTCTGCATCGCCAGCACGACGTCGGTCAGCGGCACGTCTTCGCCACGGTCATAGGCCTGGCGCAGCGCGCCCGCTTCCTGCTGGATGTCGTTGGTCTTGACGACGGCCGACGCAATCGCCTCACCGAAGGTCGGTTTGCCGACTTCGGGCGTGGGCGGCGTCAGCACGGCCGGTGTGTTGCGGCCGGTCGAATCGATCTGGTGCTGGCGCAGCGTGGCCAGCATCGAATCGATGTTGGTCTGGTTGATCCGGTTCATCATGTGCGTACCCCTTCAGCGTCTCAGGCAGCGGACATCGCCGGCATGCCGCGCTCGCGGAATTGCGCCATCTTGTAGCGCAGCGAACGCGGGCTGATGCCCAGCTTGGCAGCCGCTTCATTGCGGTTGCGGGTGGATTGGATCGCGGCCATGATGGCCTGGTATTCACTGCTCTTGACGGCGCTCGACAGGTCTTGCAGGCCGGTCGGCTGCGGCATCGCCGGGAACTTCATCGCGGCCGGCGAGAAATGGGGCACATTCGGC
>JACCDW010527568.1_pt1 | contig 38648 bp, 25 predicted proteins | sample 7449781 | NCBI WGS metagenome assembly JACCDW01 (sample SAMN15323449, study PRJNA562643) | freshwater metagenome | isolation source: river surface water | place: USA:Blue River Watershed | collected 2017-08-18 | reverse complement strand
GGTGATGAGGCACGGGAGTTCGTAGAGGACTTCCAGCGCCTCTACGGTGAGGACTGAGGACAGTTGAGGGGGTGGCACACGCTGCCCCCAGCACCCCACCCCCACCCGCTACAATACTTTCAGTTCAAACGACAGGACCTCAAATGCAAGTCTACGCAGTCATCGGTGGTTTCGACTACGAAGGCGAATCGTTCAATACTCTCCGCTTGTTCGATTGCAAGTCTTCCGCTGAGGCATACCAAGAGCAGCTGACGGTGGATGAGGGTTACGATTACGCCCTGATGGAGGTGCGGGAAGTCTCCTACGAATCCGCCCTCTGTGCCGCCTGAGGCACTGGCACAAAGGTCCTAGGCACGACCCTAAACTGCCCTACAATTCTCTCAGTTCACTCAACCGAACCGATGCGCTACATTCCCCAGAGCAAGTTCACCATCGCTGAGATCGAAGAGCAGTGCCGCCGCGCTATTCTGAAGGCGGATGAAAAGCAAGATAAAACCTATGCTGAGGTTTTAGAGTTTGCCCGCTGGGAGAATGATATGCTGGTCGCTGCCTGATACAATGGACCTGGGTAAGTCTTAAAACTGCCTCACACAAACCCTACACTTTCTAAATTACAATGTCCCGCGAACTTGCACTTTCCCTCCTGCGTCAGGGTGAGAACGGTGATCAGATCCTGCAGATCCTGGAAACGATCGCAGCGCCTGAGGCACAGAGCGCCGAACCGACCGACCAGGAAATCCAGTTCTGATAGTGGCACACGGGGACACCCACGCCCCCACCTGAGACCCTATACTAACTTCAGTTCAAACGACACCGATGCTGACCCGCTACAACTTCCAGACTGGTGAGATGGAACCCCTGCCCGCCTACCTGGCAGACTCCCTGAACCTGGAGCACGATGACCTGATGGATGCTGACGACTACGACCGCCGCCGCGCTCAGCGGGACGGTTGGAGCACTGGCACCTGGGATGGTCGCTGGTGACCCCTGAGACCCTATACTAACTTCAGTTCAAACGAAACCGATGCTGACCATCCCCACCCTGACCCCCGATGAGTTCACCACCCTGGATTGGGAGGCATTCGATGAGGCACTGATGGCAGATCAAACCCTCTGGCAGCAGTGGATTCGGGAGGGACAGGTCCGCCTCTCTTGGGCACTGGTGATCAGTCCAGGTCATCAAACCACCTGAGGGACTGGCACAAGGGGGGCACCAACCCCCCACCTCCTGACCCTATACTAACTTCAGTTCACAAGCGAACCCCGATGACTACCTACAACGGTTGGACCAACTACGAAACCTGGAATGCCGCCCTGTGGATTCAAAATGATGAGTTCCTCTACAATACTGCCAAGGCGTGTGTAGAGTATTGCAGCGACAATGAAACCCCCTGGGATAAGTTTGTCCGCTGTATGACTGATGGGATGATCGGTCGCCACCTGGTCCAAACAAAGGATGGGGTCCGCTGGGATGACCCTGCCATCAGCACCGCTGAGATGCTGGACCTGATGGGCGACCTCTGAGGGGTTGCCCCCTCCCCCTGACCTGCTACAATACTCTCAGTTCAAACGAAACCGATGACCACCATCACCGCTTCCCAGTTCGCCACCATCGCTGCTGTGCTGGGAGAGGACCTGGATGCCGACACTGCTGCTAACTGCATTCGCACCATGCATGAGCGTGTGGAGGGTGCTGAGATTCTGCGGGCAGTGGTTCGGGACTTCCCTGGCAGCGATGCCGCAGAGCGCATCATCAGCACCCTCTGGTCCAACCTCTGAATTGGCACATCGGGCACCTTGCGGTGCCCTCTCCAACCCCTATACTGATCTCAATTCAAACGAAACCACAATGAACACCAGCATTATCACCACCGCTCAACAGCAATACCTGGACGCCTTCGCTGCGCTCTACGAAGCAGCAGACGCCCTGAACGCTGGCGACCCTATGTCCTACGCTCGCAGCAGGGAGATCCACCTTGCCTGCCTGCTGGGGCACACCGTTGCCGACTCCTACAGCGGTGCCGACGCCTACGAAGCAGACGGCACTCCCGTAGAGTACAAGTCCACCATCGGTGCCAGCATCTCCGCCACTTACAACGGGATCAGCGTTCAACCGACCTGGGAGGATCAGGAAGCATACCTGATCGACCACAAGATCGGATGCTACCCCCGCCACTACTACGCCCGCTATGAAGGCGCACAAGTCGCTGAGGTGTGGGTCCTGGATGCTGACACCGTGCTCTCCCTGATCCTGCCGAAGGCACAGAAACAGTACGCCAGCAAGCGCAACGGCAAGGCGAAGGATCCCCGCATCGGTGTGACCCTCTCCGCTGGTGAGATCCGCCAGCACGGGCGGCGCCTGATGTGACGATCCTAGGGGTGTCCACTGACCCCTCCGACACCCCCACCTGAGACCCTATACTGACTTCAGTTCAAACGAAACCGATGACCACCATCACCGCTTCCCAGTCCTACGCCATCCGCTGCGCCCTGGGTGAGTACCTGGATGCTGAGACCGCTGCCGACACTATCCGCACCATGAACCAGAGCCAGGAAGGCGCTGAGACCCTGCGCCTGATCGTGCGGGACTTCCCCCACAGCGACGCCGCAGAGCGCATCATCAGCACCCTCTGGTCCAACCTCTGAATTGGCACACGGGGGCACCCACGCCCCCTCTCCAACCCCTATACTGACTTCAGTTCAAACGAAACCGATGACCCGCTACGACGTGATCTGCCCCTCCGCCCCTTGGGAGAACACCACCACCGATGCCGACCGCGCATGGGAACTCTGCCTGGACCTCTCTGAAGAGTACGGTTACGCTCAAGTCCGCTGCAACGGGGTGATCATCGGAGATTACACCGAGGGGCGCTGACCCCCCCATCTGCTACAATACTCTCAGTTCAAACGACCCCGATGACCTCACCAGTCAAGATCCGCGATGCCCAGCGCACCCTGAAGCGGGCAGGTGCCACTATCATCCCAGGTGGCAGCCACTACAAGGTCACCCACCCCGCAGTCGCTGAGACCTTCCACCTCCCCACCCACGGCAGCAAGGGACGCCCTACACTCTCCCCTGGGATGACGCATGAGTTCCACAAGTTTCATGCCCTGCTGATCGCCGCCAAGGCATCCGCCTGATCTGCTACAATTCTCTCAGTTCAAACGAACCCGACCCGATGCGCTACCCTATCAACACCAGCAACAGCGACGCCATCGACACCCTTAGCGTCAACCCCCTCACGGGCACGGTTCGGGTCCGCTTCATGAACACCCCCGACCGTCAGTATCGCTTCCTGGCATCGCGCCGCGCCATCCTGTCCCTCCTGTGGAACTCCGACCGTTCGCTGGGGGAGTGGGTCAATGAGCACCTCTGATCTGCTACAATACCGCAAGCGAACCACCTCCGATGCTGCTGCCCCACCTGCCCCTGGTCAATCACCTGATGCCCGCCAAGGGCACCTATCGGGTCATCGGTGCCCGTGTAGATCGCCGCCTGATGCCAGGGGTCTGGATTACGGTTGCCCGCTTCCCCATCCCTGCTCACGCCACCCGATTCATCCGCCAACTGAAAGGCATCCAATGACCCCCCTGGCATGGTAGGATTCTCTCAGTTCACAGGCACCCCTCCGATGCTCATCTCCGAAGCGATGGTAATGCTGGCACCCTACGGGGTGGAGCGCATCACCCGCATCACCGACACTCTGACCCCAGTGTGGAAGGTCCGCCAGAATGGACAGGAGTACTCCTACGCCTGCCACCTGGAAAGTCTGGTGTGGGCACTGACCCCTGAGGCAGACTGAGGGGACCGCCCCTCCCTATGGTAGGATTCTCAAGCAACCGACAGACACCGATGACGACCGCCGAACTGCTCTCCTTCTACGCCCCTGGCACGACCTTCGCTGACCTGCTCTGGGATTGCACCGACCCCGCGAACGACACCTGCTCCTGGGAGATCGCTGTGGAAGCAGCAGAGATCCACTCCCTGACCTCTGAGTTTGCCGCAGAGTATGGGCACCTGGCAGGCGAACGGATCGACGCTGGCGAACTGCTTGCCTGGCTGGGGTACTGATCCCCCTAGGGGGTGGGTTGACCCCTGCCCCCTGATGCCCTACAATTCTCTCAGTTCACACCCCCTCCGATGATCGCCACCGCATTCACCGACCTCTGCAGCAACGCCCTGTGGGAAGAACTGCTCTGGCTGGATGAGCAACCCCGTACCCGTGAGAACCGCGACCTCTACGTTCGGATCTGGAATGAGATCTGCGCCCGTGAGCAGCGGCGCCAATACCTGGCGGATCACTTCGGGTGATCCCGCAGGGGGGGTTGTGAAATCCCCCCCGATGCCCTACAATTCTCTCAGTTCAAACGACACCCGATGTCCCGCTTCCCCCTCTCCATGGCAACCCGCATCTCCGACCGTCAGATCGTGTGGGTCTCCGCCGCCGACAATGCTAAGAACGGGGACGGTCGCCCCTCTCAGTACGTTCACTGGGGTGTGCCCTCTGCCACTATCGCCGCCGTGTACTCTGAGACCTGCACCCCCGCTGCGACCCCCACCTTCGGGTGAGGGGTCTCCCCCCTCTGATAGAATCCTCTCAGTCCAACCGACACCCTCCAATGACCTACACCGTCACCCGCCTGCCCCGTCGCAATCCCCGTGCCGATGAACTCTGGTTCCGCCAGGGTCAGCGTGGGCGGGGCGCTGCCATCGGTAACGTTCGCCCTGGCGATGGGGATGAGTCCGTCACCCAACGGGGTCGGGGTCAGACCGCTGGCGACCGTTGCGTGGGTCGGGGTGTCACTCTGAATCCCGTGGGTGGGATGGGTCGCGTGATGATCGCGGACCTGGAAACCGCCATCGCCCGTGCTAAGGCACAGCATCGCGCCGACCGTATCGCCGCTGCCCGTGATCGTGTGGCAGGTGCCGCCGACCATTCGCCGCTGGCAGTCCGCTTCTGAGTTGTTCGTGGGGGGGGGGGCAGTCCGTTCGTTCGTGATCGGCAGTCCCCCGCCGCGCCCGTTGCGGCGGCGCCGGCGCGTGATATAAAAAATGAATGGATCCCTTAAACTATAAAGTGTTACGGAAGGCAGATAATTATATACTAAAATAGTAAATAAAATACAGTCGAATTCAAAATTTTTTTCGCAAAATTTTTTATCTAAAAACCTTAATAGTATTATGAATTATCCAGAGGGAACGATTAGAAAAAATAAAGAAGAAAAAAAACAAAAATTTGGAATTTGATTATTGAATACTGATTTTAATATATAATTTTGAAAAAGGTCGCTTAAAATACAAAGATGAAAAAAAAATTTGGAAATATTTTTGAGAGTCTACAAGTCGATCCAATTTCTGGAGAATACTATCTTGTAGTACCAGAATCAGTTGTAAATGAACTCTCTTGGTACGAAGATACTGAAATCTCCTTTACGATTGAAGGTAATGAAGTTGTTCTAAGAGAGCGCGATTGACAACTGCTACATAATCAAGTATGATACTGAGGTAAACATTTTATCTTATGGCAAAAGGATTTACAGTTAAAGCAAAAGCACCTGTGGCACAAACCCAAGAATGGGATTATAATGCTGCAAAAGAAATGGTACGTGGAAAGTCAATTGTATTTTGTCTTCCTGGTAGAGGAGTTTCTTATCTTTACCTAAAAAACTTTGTACAACTCTGCTTTGATCTAGTGCAGGCAGGAGCAAGTATTCAGATCTCACAAGATTACTCATCGATGGTAAACTTTGCACGATGCAAGTGTCTAGGAGCAAACGTACTGAGAGGTCCAGATCAAATTCCTTGGGATGGAAAACTCAATTATGATTGGCAACTCTGGATTGATAGTGATATTATCTTCAATACGGAAAAATTCTGGCAATTGATTCTAATGGATAAGGATATTGCTGCTGGATGGTATGCAACTGAGGATGGTCACACAACTTCTGTTGCACACTGGTTAGATGAGGATGACTTCCGTGGAAACGGTGGTGTTATGAATCACGAAACAGTTGACAGTATCTCAAAGCGTCGCAAGCCATTTACAGTTGATTATACTGGATTTGGTTGGGTTCTCATTAAGCATGGAGTATTTGAACATCCAGAAATGAAGTATCCTTGGTTTGCTCCAAAGATGCAAGTTTTTGAATCTGGTGCAGTTCAAGATATGTGTGGAGAAGATGTATCATTCTGTTTAGATGCAAAAGATGCTGGATTTGAGATCTGGTGCGATCCACGAATTAGAGTCGGTCACGAAAAAACAAGAATTATTTGATGACTAACGAATCTTACAACATACTCTGTAAGGGGCGAAAGATATATTCCAATCTTACAGAGGAAGAATATTTCAACATTATGGAGGATCTGTCAATTGAATTTTATCAGACAGGTTCTCCAAAACCAGAAGATCTTGAAACTGAAATTATAGGAGATTAATTATGGCAAGGGCAAAAGTTGGTCTGAATAATAAGAGTTCTTATATTCCTGGTCCTCCTAAGAAAACTCGTCAAGGTGATGGAGGAGGAACTAAGTATGCTTCATCATCTCGTAATAAAGCACGTAAGAAGTATAGGGGGCAAGGAAAGTAATGTATTTACTAGAGGGTAATGATGAATGGAATCAAATTCACTCATCTGACCTCTGGATTTATAATAAACTCTTTCTAAGTCGGGTTTTGGGTTATACTTGTGGTCCTGTTGGAACCACAGTTCCCAAACCCGACTTTTATATTGTGCGACCATCTTTGAATCTTCTTGGAATGAGTCGTTTCGCTCGTAAAGAATGGATAGAAAATACTACAGATCACTTTCATCCTTCAGAATTTTGGTGTGAAATCTTTGTTGGTGAGCACTTAAGTGTTGATTTTAGGAATGGTAAATCAGAATTAGTCGTTTTAGGGGCAAGAAATGAAGATGATCCTTATTATAAATGGAAAAAATGGGAAAAAATAGACAAAAAAATTGAATTTCCTGAGATTTTGAACGAATTAAAGGGCGATTATGAATGGATTAACTGCGAATTCATTAATGGTAATCTGATAGAAGTCCATTTTCGACAAAATCCTGACTTTCGCTATGGTAATTCAGTTGCAATTCCAGTTTGGAACGATGAAAAAGAGGAAAATATGACATTTGTTACTGACAAAGACTATTTTCGCAAGGGATTTTTTATTAAATAAATAAATTTTTCTTATTCTCGGTGCCTTGGAACGATTTTCGATGGGTAAACATCTTCTTTTAGAGGTGTATGATGTTAAATTTGATCTTTTAAACGATTCAATTTCCTTACAAGAGGTGATGGAAAGGGGAATTGAACGTGCTGGAATGACAATTTTAAATATTTTTCAACATTGTTTCTTTCCACAAGGTTGTACAATTGTAATTGCCTTATCAGAAAGTCATGTTTCTTGCCACACCTGGCCTGAAAATGGGTGTGTTGCAATTGATGTATACACTTGTGGAGAAGGAAATCCCAAATTAATTGCATTAGAACTTCTAAAATATCTTGATTCTGACCATTATTCTCTTCGACAGGTAGATCGTTAAATAATGATAGGGAGATAGCAACCTCCTTTATAAAAGTTCTGTTTTAATATTAAAACAGGAGCTAAAAATGTCAAATTTACCAGTCGATAGAGACAAAGATTATATGTATCATATGTGGGGAACTACAAAGTTAGTGACTGATTATGATCAAGGTAGATTGATTCAAGAAGTAATGCACGACCGAGCACCAAAGCATGATTTTACAAAACAAGTTGAATTGCACGAAAAGATTAGAAATGATGATGATTATGATGATTGGGAATATGGCACAGAACCAACATATGGATCTTCTTGGAAATAGTCATAAATAAATACAGAAATTTTTTTATAATAAATGGCAGTAACTAGGGTATCTAGGTCATTTAAAGATATTAGCTTGTCTTTTGAACCTCACCCAGTCACAAAGGATATTTCAGTTTTAACAAATGAAAGAGCTATTTCTCGCTCAATTCGTAATTTGGTGGAAACAATTCCGACTGAAAGATTTTTTAATTCATCTTTAGGTTCAAATGTACGTTCAAGTTTATTTGAATTTGTCGATTCTGGTACTGCCTCAATTATTCAAGGTCAAATTTTAAATACAATTTCTAATTTTGAACCAAGAGTAGATAATGTTCAAGTTTTAGTAGATCCCTCTCCTGATACAAATGAATTTGAAGTTACTGTGATTTTTGATATTATAGGGCAAGAATTTCCAACACAACAATTTTCATTCATATTAGAGGCAGCTAGATAAAATGCCTTTCACTAAGTTCTCAAATTTAGATTTCGATCAAATTAAAACATCCATCAAAGATTATCTCCGTGCAAATTCAAATTTCACGGACTTTGACTTTGAGGGATCAAACTTTTCAGTTTTGATCGATACCCTAGCGTATAACACATATATTACATCATTTAATTCAAACATGGTTGTGAATGAATCTTTTTTAGATTCAGCAACTGTTAGGGAAAATGTTGTTTCTTTGGCTAGAAATATTGGATATGTTCCAAAGTCAAGAACAGCATCAACTGCAATAGTTTCTTTTTCTGCACAACCAACCAATTCTACACAAACTCTTACTCTAAAATCTGGATTAGTTTGTACAGGATCTGCTGAAGGGACATCTTATACGTTTTCAATACCTGAAAACGTTACTGCATCAGTTATAGATGGTGTAGCACAGTTTAATAACCTTACTATTACTGAAGGAACTTTCTTAAAGAAAGAGTTTACGGTTGACGGATCTTTAGATCAAAGATTTATATTAGAAAATTCATTTATTGATACAACAACAATTCGTGTTTATGTAAAGGGATCTTCTGATACAGGTATTGGTAGACCTTATAAGTTGGTAGATAATATTTTTCAAATAGATAAAAATTCTGAAATCTTTCTTATTCAAGAAGTTAAAGATGAAAAGTATGAAATTCTTTTTGGAGATGGATATTTTGGAAAAAAGTTAGAAAATGGCGCAATTATTACTGTAACTTATATTATTACAAACGGAAAATCAGGAAACGGTGCTAACTCATTTTCTTTTTCTGGTTCTTTTACGACCGAAAGTGATTCTGCAGCAACATTATCTAGTAGTATAATAGTAAACACTATTCAATCATCTCAGAATGGATCTGATATTGAAACTGTAGAGTCTATTAAAAATTATGCTCCAAGATTATATTCTTCTCAATATAGAGCAGTAACAACAAGAGATTATGAAACGATTATTAAATCTAAAATTTACCCAGAAGCAGAGTCCGTATCTGTTGTTGGTGGAGAAGAATTAGTTCCTCCTCAATTTGGAAAAGTTATTATTAGTATTAAACCAAAGAATGGTACTTTTGTATCTGATTTTAATAAACAGCAAATACAAAATAAATTAAAGCAATATTCTGTAGCAGGAATTAATCCTGAAATTACAGATCTTAAAATTTTATATGTTGAAATTGATTCTTCAATTTATTATAATTATTCTCAAGTTGATAGTTCAGAAAATTTAAGAACAAGAGTTATAAATTCTTTAAGTTCTTATGCAAAAACAACGGACTTGAATTCTTTTGGTGGAAGATTCAAATATAGTAAAATACTTCAGGTAATTGATAGAACTGATTCTGCAATTACATCCAATATTACAAAGGTAAGAATTAGAAGAGATTTAAAAGCCTCTATTAATGTTCCTACTCAATATGAGATTTGTTTTGGAAATAAATTTCATGTAAATCCACTTCCACTTGGTAAAAATATAAAATCAACAGGATTTAAAATTTTTGGAGAACCTGATACTGTATATCTTACAGATACTCCAAATTCAGATTTAAAAACAGGAACTATTTCAATAGTAAAAGATTCTCCTGTTGCAGTTGGTACTGGAACAACATCAACTTTTAAGACACCTATCGTTGTTCAATCTGTAGGAACAGTTGATTACGAAAAAGGAGAGATATTATTAGGTACAATCAATATTATTTCAACATCTTTAAGTCAAGATATTATAGAAATACAAGCTTTCCCAGAATCTAATGATGTTATTGGGTTAAAAGATCTTTATCTATCTTTTGACATTTCAAAAAGCACAATAAATATGATTAAAGACGTAATTGCTTCAGGTGATGACACATCTGGTGTTCTATTTACCAGTAATGATTACTATAGGTCAAGTTATTCTAACGGAGTATTAAAGAGGTCATAATATGGCAGAATCTGGTTTTGAATCTAGAATAAAAGTACAGGATATAATTCAAAGTCAATTACCAGAATTTATTCTAGATGAGAGTCCAAAAGCATCAGAATTTCTGAAGCAGTATTATATCTCCCAAGAATTTCAGGGTGGAACTGTAGATATTGTAGAAAATTTAGATCAATATTTAAAGTTAGATAATTTAGTACCAGAAGTTGTAGTAGGAGTTACATCACTTTCTTCATCTATTACACCTTTATCAGAAACTATTCAAGTTTCTAGTACTAAAGGATATCCACAAAAATATGGTTTAATAAAGATTGATAATGAAATTATTACTTACACTGGAATAACGACTAATACATTTACTGGGTGTATTCGTGGATTTTCTGCTATTACAGATTATCATAAAGATTTGGATGAAGAGGAGTTAGTATTTTCAACATCAAATGCATCACCTCATTCCTCTGGATCTACAGTACAAAATCTAAGCGTTTTATTTTTACAAGAATTTTATAAAAAATTAAAATATACTCTAACTCCAGGTTTTGAGAGTTTAAATTTTGTATCTGATTTAAATGTTGGCAATTTTATAAAAGAGGCGAAGACTTTTTACGAATCAAAAGGAACTAATGAGTCCTTCAGAATTCTTTTTAATGTTCTTTTTGGAGAAGAACCTAAAGTTATAGATCTTGAGCAACTACTTATTAAACCATCTTCTGCAAATTATGTAAGAAGAGTTTCTGTAATTGCGGATTCAATCTCTGGAGATCCATTAAATCTTATCGGACAGTCAATTACAAAGACTAATGATTCCAAAACAACTGCTTCAGTATCAGAGGTTGAAGTAATAACAAGGAAAGGAAAAACATATTACAAACTTTTACTATTTGTTGGATATGATGATACATTTCCAACAATTACTGGAGATTTTGAGGTTACATCAACTAGTAGAAATTTAACTACTGTGAATATTGGCGGATCTACCATAACTGTAGATTCTACGATAGGATTTCCACCTTCTGGAAAATTATACGTTGGCAACAATATAATCACTTATACAAGTAAAAGTATTAATCAATTTTTTGGATGTTCTGGCGTAACACAACAAATTCCAATAGCATCTATCATTAGATCTGACGATACTTATTATGGGTATGAAAATGGAGATACTACTAAAAAAGTAGAATTTAGACTGACTGGTGTTTTATCAGATTTTAAAATTAATAAAAAAGAATCTGATATTGATGTTGGAGAAAAAATAACCATAAAAAATATTGGAGAAAAAATTTATAATAATAACGTAGATCCTTCTAAAAAAGAAGTTTTTGCTAATAGTTGGATTTATAATACTAGTTCAAGATATCAAATTGATAGATTTGTTTCTTCTGGATCACAATTTATATTAAAGAGTCCTATTGATAAGTCAAGTTTAAAAGTAGGAGATCGTATTGATATTCTTTTTAGAGATTCTCAAACCATAGCATCATCTAATTTACAAATAACTGGCATTAATGCAACTAGTAATCAAATTACTGTAAATGGCACATTTGCACCAAATTCAGCATATGATTATGATATAAGAAGAATAATTAATTACGGATCATCATCTTCTTCAAGTTATTCTCTTGATTCCACAATATTTGCAGATATTCAAAACGTATATGATGAGAATGATGAGTACATGTATGTTGCATCAAACTCTATACCATCATATCAAATTAGCAAATCTATTTTTTCATATAATGCATCTGGTGTTGCTGGATTGGACGATTTTACTCAAAAATATTCTATAATTACATTCTCTGAAAGAGTTTCATTTGTTACTGGAAGTGAAGTATATTATACTCATTCACAGTCTCCAATTTTAGGATTAACTGCTGGAATATACTATGTTGAAATAGTAGAAGATCAAGATAACAGGCAAATAAGATTATATCTTTCTAGAAATCTAATAGGAACCAATAATTATTTAACATTTGGGCAGATAACTTCAGGTATCCATAATTTTGTTTTAAGTTCTCAAAAAGAAAAAGTACTCTCACCGCAGAGAATACTTAAAAAGTTTCCAATTTCTACTAATATTGGAGATGGACAATCTGATTTAACAGAACCAGGATCTATTGGAATGTTAATTAATGGAGTTGAAATACTTAATTATAAGTCTGAAGATAAAATTTACTATGGACCTCTGGAATCAGTTAATATTTTAAGTGGTGGTAGTGATTATGACGTTATCAATCCACCTCAATTGGTTATTTCAGAAGGATCTGCATTAGTTCAACCAATAGTAAGTGGATCTGTTAAAAACATTTATGTTACTCCACAAGATTTTGATCTTGATATAATAGTTTCAGTTGCTGTTACTGGAGGTAATGGAAAAGGTGCTTCTTTCCAGCCAGTTATTGAAAAAAGAAGAAGGGAAATAGAATTTGATGCAAGAGAAATTGTATATGGTGGCGGAATAGATGTAGAAAATGATACGATAACATTCATATCAAATCATGGACTAATTGATGGAGAACCTATTTTCTATAGACCAGGAAATGCTTCTCCTATTGGAATAGGTGTTTTTAAAGGTAATAATTTTGATACTGGAAAAACATTACAAGATGATGTAGAATATTATGTAAAGTATATTAGTGATAATACTATCCAATTATATGAATCTTTTTCAGATTATGCTTCTGGAATTAATACAGTAGGATTTACTACAATTGGAACATCTGGAATTCAAAAGTTTTTAACTAAACCAAAAAATACATTAAGTGAAATTAAGATTATAAATGAGGGAACTGGATATCAAAATAGAAAACTCAGAGTTTCTCCAACAGGTATTTCAACAACTTATAGTACAGTAAGTTTTTTAAATCATGGATTTAATGATGGAGAGTTAATTACGTATGATTATCAAACTTCAGCAATTATTGGTTTAAGTACAACATCTCAATATTACGTAATTAAAATTGATAACGACAGATTTAGACTTGCAGATGCTGGAATAGGTGGAACTTATATTTCTAACTATGAGAGAAAAAAATATGTAGAGTTTAAATCTACTGGTTCTGGTTATCAAATATTCAATTATCCACAAATATCATTAAATGTAGAATATTTTTCTGTAGGAATTGGTAGTACACAAACGAAAGGAACCATTAAAGCTACTCCTGTTGTTAAAGGCGAAATTGTTGGAACATATGTTTATGAAAGTGGATCAGATTATGGATCTAATATTTTAAATTATCATAAAAAACCAACAATTATAGTTAAAAATGGCAAAAGTGCTCAATTAATACCAATAATAGATAATGGAAAAATTGTAGAGGTATCCATTCAGTATGGTGGAGTTGAGTATTATTCAACACCAAATATTAAGGTTGTTGGATCTGGAGTTGGTGCAATACTAAGACCCATTATTTTAAATAATAGAATTTCAAAAGTTGAAATTATAAATCAGGGAACAGGATATTCCTCATCAAATACTTCAATAATTGTAGAACCATCTGGAAAAAATGTAATATTTGATCCACAAGTAAGATCATTAACAGTAAATATTGGATCTTTATATGATGATATAAATGATTCATCTCCAATAAGTACCGAAATATTAAAGAAATCTAATACCAATTTACAGTATTATATTTGCGGTTATTCCCAAGCACTTCAAAATCAATTTAATAGATATGAATCTCAAGTTGGATTTGCTGATACTGGAGGAAAACATTCTCCTATCATAGGATGGGCTTATGATGGCAACCCAATCTATGGATCATATGGATATTCTTCACCATCAAATAAGAATTCATCTATTAAAAAAATATCCTCTGGATATACTTTAAATACTAGTAATATTGCAAATAGACCATCAAATTTCTCAGAAGGATTTTTTGTTGAGGATTATCAATTTACTAACTCTGGAGATCTTGATGAATATAATGGAAGATTTTGTGTTACGCCAGAATTTCCTAATGGAGTATATGCATATTTTGCTATTACCACAACTGGCGTTAACGGAAATCAAATTGGAAGATTTCCATATTTTGTTGGAAATAGATATAGATCAAAGTTTATAGAAGAAAATAAAACTTTAGATCAATCATATGATTTTAATAATTCTAATTTAATTAGAAACACTTTTCCATACAAGATAGGAGATTCTGGTGCCAATAATGATTTTATTGTCGAATCTAACGAAGTTACCAACCAAATTACTATAGTTGAGTCTGTAACTACTGGATCTATTGATGGATTTAATGTTATTACTTCAGGAGATGACTATAAAGTTGGCGATACTTTACAGTTTGATGAAACTGGGACTGGTGGCGGAGGAGTAATCTCACAAGTTTCTGAACTAGAAGGAAAAGAAATTAAAAATTTACAAACATTAGTAACAACTTATAATAATGCAATTTTCACTTGGAAAGATGGGAAAACTGTAAAGGTTACTATAAATCCAAATCACATATTAAATAATTTGGATTATGTAAATGTAAGTGGTTTTTCATCAGATTTATCAGATCTTAATGGTTTCTATCAAGTTGGTGTAACTTCTTATTCATCTTCTCTAATATCTGATATACCTTCATATTCAGTTTCTGGAATTGTAACTGACATTTATGTTGCTAGAATACCAGAAAATATTTCAATCGGCAGTAGTGTAAAGATTGATAATGAAATATTCTCAGTACTAAATCTTTTCACATATAAAAACATTATTAGAGTATCAAGACAAACTACAGGCGTATCTCATACTGCAACTACTCCAGTATATTTTATTCCAGATTCATTTACTATTAATAGTAATTTAGACTATTTTGATTCAAAAGAAGATGACTTAGTATATTTTAATCCAAATCAATCAGTTGGTGTTGGTACTATTTCTGGTATAGGGGTTTCTGCAAACTATACAATTGGAGTAGAATCAAAAACTATTTCAATTCCAACACAATCAATTTATTTGCCAAACCATCCATTTAAGAATAATCAAGCAGTAACTTTAATAAAACCAAGTTCAGCATCTGCAATTTCTGTATCAAACACTTCTACGAGTGCAACATTCAATATTCCTAGTAGTGGAAATCAACAAACCGTTTATATTATCAAAAAATCTGTAGATCACATCGGTATTGTGACTCAAATTGGATTAACTACTACAACTAATGGATTATTCTTTAGATCTAATGGTACTGATGATTATAGGTACTTAATAGAGTCAAACTATCAGCAAAAACTTGCGAATGTTCAAAAAATATCTGCACAAGTATTATGCGACTCTAATCATGGATTGGTTGATGGTGATGAGATTAATTTAAGTGTAATTCCTAATCTTTCAGTTGGCATAGGAACATCAACAGCAATAAAGGTAAGATATAATTCATCAATTGATAGATTACTAGTTAATCAAAAATCATTTACGTTTGTTGGAATTAATACAAACTCAAATTCTATAACAATAAGTAATCATGGATTTGAAACTGGAGATAAACTATTTTATAATGCGACTTTAATTGCAAGTGGTTTAAGTACTGGTTTTTATTATGCTTACAAAATTGATGATAATTCCATAAATTTATGCGAAACTCTGAAAGATTCTTTATCTAATCCTCCAGTAGTTGTTGATATTAAATCATCAACATCATCAAATAATCAACTTAGTCTTGTTAATCCAAAATTAATTTCCTTTAAGAATAATAATCTAATTTTTGATCTAAGTGATTCTTCTTTATCTGGATATAATTTTAAGATTTTTTATGACAATAATTTTAATGATGAATTTGTTTCTACTGCAGCAACAAGTGGATTTACAGTTTTAAGATCGGGAACTGTTGGATCTGCAAATGCTAGAGTATCTATTAATTGCAATAGTGATATTGATTTTCCTCTGTTCTATGCTTTAGAAAAATCAGGATCTGTTAAAGAGGCAGATAAAGATGTACAAAACTATTCTGAAATAAACTTTGTAGATAGTTATTATAGGGGTTCATATAAGGTTTCTGGAATAGGATCAACATCTTTCCAAATATCTTTAAGAAAGTTACCTGAAAAAAATCAATATTCTCAGAGTGAATGTGATGTTCTATCTTATACAACAAAGTCCAAAAATGCTTCTGGTGGTATTTTTAGGGTAAGAAATATATCATCAGGATTTGGATATAAAAAACTTCCAGTAGTTACAGATATAAATTCTGAATCCGGTAATGGTGCATATATTATCCCATATTCTAAAGATATTGGTAATGTTAATCAATTTAGAATTATTAATGAAGGATATGAATATTCATCTGACAAAACTTTAAGACCAGAAGCTTTAATATCTAAATCAATAACACTTCAAAATTTTAGCACTATTAAAAATATTGACATTATTGATGGTGGAAAAAATTATATAGTTCCTCCAGATTTAATAGTGATTGATTCTAAAACTAGAAATAGAATAGAATCTGGGTCATTATCTGCAAATTTATTTAATTCTACAATTAGAAGTGTATCTATTATTGATGCACCTAAAGGACTGCCAGAATCAACTGTAAAAATAGTTGCAATTAATAATACAAATGGTGTTCCTGTAAAATCAGTACAATATTCTTCTTCTGGGATTGTTACATGTACTATTGAAACTCCTCTTTTTGGGTTTACAAATGAACCATTTGCTATTGGTGATAAAATTTATGTAGAGGGAATAGAAAAATCTGGAACAACTGGTGATGGATTTAATTCTCAAGATAATGGTTATGAATTTTTTACAATATCAAATTATATAAACGGGGGATCAATAAATCCCAGAAAAGTAGAATTTAATATTTCAGGATTTACTACAAACCCAGGAATTGCGTCAACTTCTCAAAGTTATTTAACTAAAATTATAAATTATAATGATTATCCTAAGTTTAATGTAACTCAAGATTTTTCTAAATTTATTATTGGAGAACAACTAGAAGTAAAAACTTCTTTAGGATTTGAAAAGAAAGATTTAAAAATAGATTCTTTGAATAATACAAATATTAAAGTATTTGGCACTTATGAGTTACAAAAAAATGATATAATTAGAGGAATTCAATCTGGATCACTAGCAACTATTAATGAAGTTAAAGAATCATCAGGACAGTTTATTATTAGTTATGGATTGAACAGAGATATTGGATGGTCTGATGATATAGGAAAAATTAGTGAAGATTTTCAAGTAATATCTGACAACGATTATTATCAAAATTTATCTTATACAATTAAGAGTACAAAAAAATGGGATGATATTGTAAGTCCTGTAAATAATCTTGTTCATATTAGTGGACTGAAAAATTTTGCTGATACTGAAATAATTAATAATAGTAAAATAGGAATAGGGTCTACTAATTTCACTTCATCTGTTTATGATATAACTGACGAAAAACGAGTAGATACTATTAATAATTTTGATTTAGCATTAGATATTGATGTATTACAAGGAACATCAAGATTCTTGAGACTTAATAATAAAAAATTATCTGATTACATAGAATGTAGAACTAATAGAGTTCTTGAAATTGATGATATTAGTGATAAGTTCTTTACAAGATATTTGACATCTGATAAAATTACAAGAATAGTTGGTATTGATACAACTAGAACTTTTGAAAAGTATTTGGTTCAGATTTTTACAAACGATTATTCAGAAATTGAATTTACTGAAGTAATAGTAGTTACAAGTAATGATGATACATTTACTTTAGAGAAGTCTTCATTTTCAAATACGGGATATTTACTTGGAGACATATATGCAGATGTTGACGAATTTAATGATTATTACCTAACATTAGCACCGTCTGATCCATACAATAAGTCTTATAACATAAAATATCTGAATACAACTTTTGATGGATTTTTAGGTATTGGAACAACATCAATTGGATTTGTAGACTTAATTGGAGTTGCTTCAACGGTTTCAGTCGGATCAACATTAAAGATAATAGAAAAAAATATATCGAACATAGAGTCAGTTCATTCAACAGTTCATATAATTGATAATGTGACTAATGAAATGAACTATATTGAATTTTTTGTTACTCATGATGGAACAGATACTTACATATCAGATTTCTACTTTGATACATTTGATCAATACAGTTCTAATTTTATTGGAACATTTAGTCCTTCTATAAGTGGAGGATTATTCAGATTAAATTATAGAAATACATCATCAAATCCAGTAACTATAAGAACAAAAAATGTAGGTTTTGGAAGCACTTCTATTGGTATTGGAACTTATAAATTTATACTTCCTGAAGAACTGCCTGGTGAAGAAAAAACCGCATTATTTGAATCTTCTTATTCAAATATTTCTACAGCATCTACAATTTTTTCATTTGATATAAGTGAATATACATCTATTAAATCCATCATTAAAGTTGGTTTAGGGGAAACAAGCTCTTTACATCAACTAATGACAATAACTGATGGTAATGGTGTCTATGTACTTTCTTATCCATTCTTATCAATAGGAAGTACAATCACTTCTATCGGTATTGGAACGTTTGGTGGAGAATTAAACGGAACAACTGGATCAATAAAGTTTTATCCAGATTCGGAGTTTTCAGGAACTTTTGAAATATTAATGTTTAATGAGACTTTCTATTCATCAATTGATTATGATAATGATGTTCCTCCTCCACTTGAATATGGAAATATTATAGAATCTTTTGGAGTTTCAAAATATGTTGGAATAAATGCTGAGGACTCTAGCAGATTAAATTTCCAATTGAATTATAAAAATACTCCAATTTTTATGAAGAAATTTAATCCTTCTAATTCATCAATTTTAAATATTGAAGAAAATAAGTTTACAATACCAAATCATTTCTTCAATACTGGCGAAGAATTAATTTATAGAGCAAGATCATCATTTTCTGGTGTTACTCCACAACCAATAGGTATTGGGTCAACATTAAACAGCGTAGGAATTATTACTAATCTTTTACCATCAACATTATATGCAATAAGAATTGATAATGATAATTTTAGAGTATCTACAAGAAAAGAATATGCACTAGCAAATCCAGCAATTGCTGTCACATTTACATCTACTGGAGTTGGGAATGTTCATGAGATTGAAATGGTTAAGAAAAATGAAAAAGTAATTATTTCAGTTGATAACATAATACAATATCCAATTTCATATACATTATTAAACTATTCTATTAACAATAGTACTCAAGTTGGATCTTCTACAACAACTTTTGGTGTAAGTGGAATAACTTCTATTAGATTAGGAGACATTTTAAAGGTTGATGATGAATATATGAAGGTTGTAAACGTTGGATTAGGAACAACTTACTCTGGTCCTATTTCATATGCTGGAACATTTCCTCTAGTTACTGTGAAGAGAGGTTTCTTAGGATCTTCCTCAGGAATTCATACTGATACAAGTCTAATTAAACTTTATAGGGGATCTTACAATATTGTTAAAGATGAAATTTACTTTACTGAAGCTCCAAAGGGAATTGGAAGTAGTGAATCAATTGCAAAGTATAATTTAGAACCTCAAAAATCATATTTTAATGGTAGGGTATTTCTCAAAAAAGATTATACAAATAACAAGATTTATGATGATATATCAGAAGGATTTACTGGAGTAGGACAAACATATGCTTTAACTGTTAATGGTATTAATACAGTTGGATCTGGAATAACATCAGGTAGTGGAATTCTTCTTATTAATGGAATATTCCAAACTCCATCAACTCAAAATAATTCATCTGGAAACTATTCTGTGCTTGAAAACTATACTTCTGGAATTAGTAGTGTTATTTTTTCTGGTAATGACTCATCTATTACTTCAGATTTTGATCCAAATATCAACGAACTTCCAAGAGGTGGAGTAATCGTATCATTAGGATCAACTCCAGGTTTGGGATATGCCCCATTAGTTGGCGCATCAGTAACTGCGATAATTGGTGCTGGAGGATCAATTACTAGCATTGTCCCAACTATGGTTGGTATTGGAACAACTATTGGAAATTGGGGATCTGGATATAGAAGTCCAGTATCAATAGCAATAACAGAAACTGGGCATTCTGGAACTGCGGCAACAGTTATTGCTTCCGTTGGTGCTGGTGGAACATTATCATTTACTATTCTTAATGGAGGATCTGGATATACAAATCCAACGATTAATATATCACCGCCAAGTTACAGCAATTTACCTGTTATTGGAGTTTCTAGATTAGGAATTGGGTCAACTACTCAAACTGGTACAGGATTACTTCTCAATATTGATGTTGGACCAGTATCTACTACTGGTATTGGATCTACACTATTTCAAGTAATTGGTTTTGAAATAGTTAGAAGTGGATATGGATATAAAAAAGGAGATGTTCTTAAACCTGTAGGATTAGTTACGGCATATGGATTATCAAAACCAATAGATGATTTTGAATTAACTGTTCTAGAGACCTTTAATGACTCTTTTGCTGCTTGGCAGTTTGGAGAGATGGATTATATTGATAGTATTAAATCCTATCAAAATGGAGTCAGAAGAAGATTCCCACTTTATTATAACTCACAACTTATAAGTTTTGAGAAGAATAATACAAATCCAGAATCTCAATTGATAGATTTTAATTCATTATTGCTAATTTTTGTAAATGGAATACTTCAAGAACCTGGATTCTCTTATCAATTTGATGGTGGAACTTCATTCTTATTCTCAGATCCTCCAAAATCTGAAGATAATGTAGAAATTTTCTTCTATAGAGGAAGTGCAGATGATAGTACGTTAGTAAACATATATGAAACTATAAAGCAGGGCGATACGGTTCAAATTTTTAGTAAAAATAATTTACCAGGTATAACAACAACACAAGATCCTAGAATTGTTGCTGGAATTTCATCTTCAACACAACTTGAAACAAACATTTATACATTACAAGGAATAGATGATGTAAATTACAAACCACTAAGTTGGACTAAACAAAAAGTAGATAAAGTTATTAATGGTGAGTTAGTTTCTAAATCTAGAGATTCTATTGAACCTCAAATTTATCCGACTGCAAAAATAATTGGAAATTTAACTTCAAATCAGACTGAGGTATTTGTCGATGATGCACAATTCTTTAATTATGAAGATGAAATTTCAATAGATTTTGATGCTATCATTATCTCTGGTAATGATGATCCCGTTTCTGCTGCCATAACAGCGGTTGTTTCTGCTGCTGGAACAATACAATCTCTTTCAATTAATGATGCAGGTAGTGGTTATATTGGAACATCAGTTAGCGTAAAATTATCCGCACCAAAATCAATAGGAGTAGGTATTGGAACAACTGCAACTGCAACTGTAAGTATAGTTGGTGGTTCTCTATCAACAGCAACTATAATAAATCCTGGATTTGGTTATAGTCAATCTAATCCTCCGCAAGTTATCGTCTCATTACCAAGTCCAAAATATGAAAATATAATTAATATTTCTAATATTGAAGGAACTTCTGGAAATATTACTGCTATTGCATCAACAGTTGGAATTGGCACTAATTTAGGAATTAAATTTACGCTAGATGCAAATTCATTAACTGGATTAACAACTGGTTATCCAATTTATATCTTTAATACGAGTGTCGGAAAAGGTGTAACTTCAATTATTAACAATAATAGTAATATTGTTGGAGTTGGAACTACATTCTTAGATAATATATACTATATTTCAGGAATAACAACCTCAGTTGGTATTATTACTTGTAATGTACATTCACAATCCAATTTGGTAGGAATTGCAACTTCTGGATCTATAGTTGGACAATTCTCTTGGGGTAAGTTATCAGGATTTTCTAGATCTTCATCTCCAATATCATTACAAGTTTCTGGTTTTAAAGTTGATTCTGGATTATCTACATTCCCAGTAATTCAGAGAAGAGGTTATGGATTGAGAGATATTGGAGCAATTAAAAGGATTTTATAAGATAGTATAAATATAGAAAAAACTACGTTAAAATGTCTGCACTTGTAACAGATCAATTTAGAATAATTAATGCGTCTAATTTTGTAGATTCGGTTGATAATGCAACAAATTCTTTTTATGTTTTTGTTGGATTATCAAATCCAACTGTGGTAGGGTTTGGAAGAACTTCATCTTGGGATTCAAATCCACCAAATCCTACTGATAATATTGATTATCTAAATCACTATAAATCAACTATTTTGTTTGGGAAGAAAATTACAAGTGCAAATGTTAGAAGAGTAATTAGAAAAATTGATTGGGTCTCTGGTAAAAAATATGAGATGTACAGACCTGATTATAGTGTTGTTAATCCATCTCCAATTACAAATTCATTAAGGTTATATGATGCCGAATATTATGTCGTAAACTCAGATTATAGAGTTTATATTTGTATAGATAACGGTTCTTCGGGAATTAATACAACAGGAAATTCTTCACAGGTCGAACCAAAATTTACGGATTTAGAACCATCTAAGTCTAGTGATGGATATGTTTGGAAATATTTGTATACTATTTCTCCAAGTGATATTATTAAATTTGATTCAACAGAATATGTTACAGTTCCAAATAATTGGGAAACGTCTACAGATCCACAGATTGTATCAGTAAGAGAAAATGGGAATTCTCTTTTAAATGAAAACCAAATTAAAAAGGTATACATTAAAAATAGAGGATCTGGATATCCAATTCAGTCAAATCAATCTTGCAAAATTGTTGGAGATGGTTCTGGAGGAACTGTTTCTGTTGAACTTAATAATTCTGATAAAAGTATTAGTAATGTTACAGTTACTTCTGGAGGAAAAGGATATACTTATGCTTTAATTGATTTGGGTGTTGGTTCATCATTACCTTCAAGCACTGCTGAATTAATCACTATTATTCCACCATCAAATGGACATGGATTTGATATCTATAAAGAATTAGGTGCTGATAAAGTTTTAATATATGCTAGATTTGATGATTCTACTAAAGATTTTCCAGTAGATTCTAAATTTTCTCAAGTAGGAATTCTTAAAAATCCTACATTTTATGATTCTTCGGGTATAAGTACCGCAATATATGATCAGAGCAATTTTTCTGCTACATATGCAATTAGATTTGAAGGTACTGTAACAGGTAGTGTTTCTGTAGGAGATGTAATATATCAAACTACAAGTTCTGGAAAAAAGGCAGTTGGATATGTTGCTTCATATGATGAAGAAACAAAAGTCTTGAAATATTATAGAGACAGATCTTTATATTTAAAAGATGGACAATCTTATAATGATTATAGTGGCATTACAACATATTTTGACGCATCAGGTAAGCAAGTTGAATTTGAAACTGGAAGAACCGTTGCTACATCTGGAGGATTTTCAGCAACTATTGGATCATTTACAGGAATTACAACAACAATATCAAACAAAATTATAAATCTTGGAGTACAATTTCAACAAGGGATTGCACTTCCTGAGATAAATAATAAGTCTGGAGAAATAATTTATATTGATAACAGACCCACAGTTTCTAGAAACATTAAACAAAAAGAAGACGTTAAAATTATCCTGGAATTTTAAAAAATGGCTCAAAAAACTAATTTTAATGTAAGTCCATATTTTGATGACTTTTCAGAAAAAAATGTGGGTGCAAAAGATAAAAACTACTATAAAGTTTTATTCAATCCAGGAAGAGCCATACAGGCTAGGGAATTAAATAATCTTCAATCAATATTGCAAAATCAGGTAGAATCTTTTGGAAGTCACATATTCCAGGAAGGTTCTATGGTAATTCCTGGAAATATTACCTTTGATAATCAATTTTATGCGGTTAAACTAAATCCATCTCAATATGGCATTAATGTAGAAAGATACCTTAGTAAATTTATTGGTAAGAAAATTATAGGGCAAGTTTCTGGAGTTTCTGCGACTGTTAAATTAGTTCAATTTCCAAACTCAGAAGTAGAATATCCAACAATTTATGTAAAATATATTGATTCGGATTCAAATTATGAAATTAATCCATTTTTAGATGGGGAGTCTTTATATTCCGAAGAAAATATTACTTACGATACAAACACTATAACATCAGGGACTCCCTTTGCATCAACAATTTCTTCAAATTCAACTTCAATTGGATCTGCAGCATCTATTGGAGAGGGTGTTTATTTTATTAGAGGTATATTTGCAAGAGTTCCTCAGCAAACATTAATATTAGATTATTATACAAACACTCCATCATATAGGGTTGGATTAAGAATAGATGAAAAAATTATAACAGCAAAGGATGATACTTCTCTTTATGATAATGCAAAGGGATTTACAAATTATGCTGCTCCTGGAGCAGATAGATTTCAATTATCTCTTGTATTAACTAAAAAACTTTTAACTGATTTAAATGATGTTGATTTTGTAGAACTCCTAAGAGTTGAAAATGGGGCAATTAACAAAATACAAACACAAACTCAATACTCTTTAATTAGAGATTATTTAGCCCAAAGAACCTATGATGAATCTGGAAATTATTCAGTAACACCATTTCAGTTTTCATTAAATAATTCTTTAAATGATAGACTTGGTAATGATGGTCTGTTTTTTAGTAATGAAAAGACTGAAAAAGGTAATACACCATCAGATGATTTAATGTGCGTTAAATTTTCTCCTGGAAAAGCTTATGTAAAGGGATATGATATTGAAAAAACAGGAGTAGAAATAATAGATGTACCAAAACCTAGAGATAAGCAGACAGTAGATTCTGTAAATGTTCCATTTGAAATGGGCAATTTACTTAGAATTAATAATGTTAGTGGATCTGCAAAACAAAAAGAAATTGTATATTTTCAGAGTAGAAGAAAAAATAGTACAACTGTTGCAGCAGGTTCTACGATTGGGTCTGCAAGAGTTTATGCTATAAATGTTACCGATTCTGCATATTCTGGATCATCTACAAATTGGGATTTATATTTGTATGACATTCAAACTTATACTCAATTAACATTAAATCAGGCATTATCTTCTTCAGAAATAAAGTCTTCTTCATTTATAAAGGGAAAAAGTAGTGGTGCTAGTGGATATTCTGTATCAGATGGAAATAGTTCAACTACAATTAATTTAAGACAAACTTCCGGGTCATTTTCTGTAGGGGAGCAAATTTTAATCGATGGTGTAGAAACAGTATCGAGAACAATTACATCTGTAAGAGTTTACGCTATTGAAGACATTAAATCAGTACATCAACCAATTTCTGTTTCGGGATTCAGTACATCATTTATAGGTGACACTCAACTTAATAGAGTTAGTAAATCTGGTACTATTACAATTACAGCAGCAAGTGGCGGAATCAGCACAGCAACAGTTGCATCACCAAATACTTTTTCTGGTATTAGTACAGATACAATAATCAGATATCAGGTTGCTGGGTTGTCTACGGAGACTTATAGTAGAGTTGCATCTATTTCTTCATCACAAACAAGTATGACGTTGGAGGCGGTTTCTAGCGTATCTGGCATCTGCGATGGAGCACTTCCTACAAGTCAATTTAGTGGATCATACTCTATAGGTGTTCCAAAAATTAACAATGAAGGTAAAGGATTTTTATACTCATTACTTCCAGATTCTAATATTTCTAGTGTAAATTTAAGTTCATCAACTATTACTTTTACAGCACAATCAAATACAACATTTACACCATCTTCAAATACTTTAACAGTAAGTGTAGGCAATTTTAATCTCGGAATTAATTCAACATCAGCTAAGTTTGAAGCATTTGATGAAGAAAGGTATTCAATTTTCTATTCCGATGGTTCAATAGAAAATTTAACTTCTGATAAAGTTGCAATAAATGCAAGTTCAACACAAGTTACCTTTTCAGATATATCAAATAAGCAAATCTCAGTTATAAACGCAACCTTTGTTAAGAATGGGGTACAAAGCAAAAATAAACAACCCAATAGAAGTAAAAAACTTAATATAAATCTATCAAAAGATTCTCAATCTGGATCTGGTATTAGTACATCCATTAATGATGGACTTACATATAATAGGTTTTATGGTTTAAGAGTTCAGGATGAAGAAATTTCACTCAATTATCCAGATGTTTATAACATTATAGGAATTTATGAATCTTTAGATACTAATTCTCCAATTCTAGATCAGTTATCATTTAGTTCTATTTCTAATGTAGATAGTAATGCAATTATTGGGGAAAATATAATAGGAAGTCAAAGTAATGCAATAGCGAGAATTGTATCAAAACCATCCTCAAACAATATAGAAATATCCTATCTTAATACAAATAAATTTATTGAAGGAGAAAACGTAATTTTTGAAGAGTCTAACATACAAACAACAATTACATCCATCACATTAGGTTCTTATAAAAATATTACCAATAAATTTACCTTAGATAAAGGGCAGAAAGAACAATATTATGATTATTCAAAAATAGTAAGAAAATCTGGAGAAACGGCACCTTCTAGGAGATTGTTAATTATCTTTGATTATTATTCAGTACCTTCTAATGACACTGGAGATGTATTTACTGTAAATAGTTATCCTGAAAATCGTTTTACTAAAGATATTCCTCTTATTGGAGCAAATAATGTAAGAGCATCTGATACTCTAGATTTTAGACCAAGAGTAGCAGAATTTAGTAGCACAACATCATCTCCTTTTGATTTTTCATCAAGATCTTTTGGATCTGAACCAAAACTTATAATGTCTCCAAATGAGAGTTCTTTAGTTGGATATCAATTTTATCTTGGAAGAATTGATCGTCTTTATATTGATAGTTTGGGCAATTTTACTGTTCAACAAGGTACTTCATCCACAAATCCTAAGTTGCCAGATAAACCTAGTGATGTAATGGAAATAGCAACTATTTCATTACCACCATATCTATATAATCCAAAGGATGCTGTTATATCTCTTGCAGATAACAGGAGATATACGATGAGAGATATTGGTGTAATAGAGGATAGGGTTGAGAATCTAGAAAGAGTGACTTCTTTGTCATTATTAGAACTTAATACTCAATCTTTACAGATTCAAGATGCTGATGGATTAGATAGATATAAAACTGGATTTTTTGTAGATGATTTTAAAAATCCATCTTTAATAAATCCATTATCAAATGTTGAAATAGATTCAACAAATGATGAGCTTACTACAAGAATTTCAAAGAATAGTATTAATCTTTTACCAGTTCCTGCAGAAAATATAACTGACGAAAATCTTGATCTGACAGACAATTTTGCTCTTTTTGATTCAAATGTTCAAAAAACAGGAGATACAATAACATTAAAGTATGAATCAGTTGGTTGGATTAATCAGTTATATGCAACAAAATTAGAAAATGTAAATCCTTTTCATGTAGTTTCTTATAGTGGAACTATAAAATTAAGTCCTGCTAATGATAGTTGGGTAAGAACTATAAGATTAGAAGACATTAATATAAGTCAAACTAATTGGGTTTGGTTATATGCAACAGGACGTTATGAAATTGTAGGTCAATCAACTACCTCATCTACTGTAGATCAAGTAGTTGCCTCTGGAGCAGAACTGTATATGAGATCCAGAAATACTGGATTTAATGCAGTAAATTTAAAACCATTAACAAGATTTTATCAATTTTTAGATGGAAATAGTGGTGTAGATTTCATTCCAAAACTAATAGAAATTTCTAATGATTCTACACTGCAGAACTATGGTTCAAATGGATCATTTACTGTTGGAGAAACTGTTAAAGGATATATAAGATCTAATGATGGATCATCTTCTCCAGCAATAACATTTAGAGTTGCAAAATCAAATCATAAAGAAGGTCCATTCAGCAATCCAACTGTCACCTATTCAGTTAACCCATATTCATCATCTGAAAGTATACCATCTTCTTATAGTCAATCATCGAAGGTTTTAAACGTTGATATAGAATCTCTATCTTCAAATGTGCAGGGATTATATTCAGGTTATATAACACAAGGTATGATGCTTATTGGTCAAACCAGTGGAGCAGTAGCTTATGTAAAGGACATTAGACTTATTAGTGATAATAATGGATTTTTATCAGGATCATTTTTCTTAAAAGATCCAAATACATCACCACCACCTGCAGTTAGAATCGCAACAGGATCTAAAGTTTATAAACTCACATCCAGTTCAACAAATGAAACTCCTCTACCAGGAAGCACTCTTATTTCATCAGCAGAGACAATTTATAAATCAGAAGGTACTTGGGAGCAAAGGCAGAGAACAACAACAACCACAACTACTATTTACTATGTAGATCCTCTTGCTCAATCATTTACTGTTGGTGGTTCAACAGATACATCAAATGGAAATACTCCAAGTGAAGATGCAAATGGAGCATACTTAACCGCTGTAGACTTATTCTTTGCCACTAAAGATTCGGGAAATGCCCCGTTAACGGTTGAAGTAAGAACTATGGAATTAGGAACTCCAACTAGAACAATTGTTGGAAATCCAGTAACTTTAAGACCAAGTGATATCAATACCTCATCTAATGCATCAGTTGCAACAAGAGTAACCTTTGATTATCCAATTTATCTTAGTCCAGGTTTGGAATATGCAATTGTTCTTTTAGCACCGCAATCAGATCAATATCAAGTTTGGATTGCTGAAATGGGAGAAAAGACTATTGAAACTGCAAATCTTCCAGATTCTCAAGCAGTAAGATATACTACACAATTTGCTATAGGGAGTCTATTTAAGTCACAAAATGGATCTATTTGGACAGCAAATCAATATCAAGATCTTAAATTTAAACTTTATAAGGCAAGATTTACATCTCAATCTGGAAGTGTTTTATTACAAAATCCATCTTTAAATCAAAGTAATGGATATATTCCCACTTTACAATCAAATCCAATCACGATATTACCAAAGCAAGTTAAGATTGGTATTAATACAGTTACCAATACATCATTGATTGGTATTTTAACTACTGGTAGGAAAGTATCTCCAGGATCTGATTTGAATAATTATGGTTATATTGTAGGTACTGGAAGTTCAGTTTCATCCGTTGGCATTACTACAGGAGGATTTAATTATTCTGTAACAAATAATGTATCTACTTATAATATAACTGGTAGAGGAACTGGTCTAAAATTAAATATTACTAGTGTTTCTACAGCAACTTCATCTATAACAGCAGTCACAATTGCAAACCCAGGTAATGGATATTCTGTAGGTGATGTAGTTGGAATAGTAACATCTGACGTTTCTCCTTCTGCTGGAGCAAATGCAAGAATTACAATTAGTACAATAACTGGATTAGATACACTTTACTTATCAAATGTTCAAGGTCAATCGTTTAACGTAGGGGTTTCTACTCTTGTTTATTATGACAATTCAAATAATGCAGTATCTCTTGCAGGAACTTCTATTATAAGTTCCACAGATGTTGGTGGTTTTTATTCCGGAAACTTCTTTAAGGTCAATCATTTCGACCACGGAATGTATTCAAACACTAATAAGGTTGCAATTTTTGATGTTAAGGGTGATGTTCCTTCAACGACTTTGACAAATTCATTAGTTTCATCTAGTACCACAATTAATGTTGCCTCTACTAGTAATTTTACAACTTTTGAAGGTGTTGCTGTAAGTGTAACAAATCCTGGATTTGTTAAGATTGGTAATGAAATTATTAAATATACTTCTGTTGGATCTGGAACTTTAAGTGGAATTACTAGAGCAATAGATTCAACTTTATCTGCAAATCATGATGTAAACGATAGAGTTACTAAATATGAACTTGGTGGAGTATCATTAAGGAGAATTAATAAAACACACGACATTAGTGATATTGGTATTGATATTGATAACTATTATATTGAAATTGACAGATCTAACTTTGATTCTAATGCAACTAATAGATCTTTAGATGGATCATTATCAAATAGTCCTCAATTATCATTCAATAATGAATCTGCTTGTGGGGGAGAAGAAGTTAATATTAGTGAAAATATTCAATTCAATATTGTCACTCCTCAAGTTTCCATTCTTGTTCCAGGATCACAAACATCAGCTAGTGGGCAAATTAGGAGCGTTAGTGGAACTAGTGTAAATGGATCTGAAACATCATTTGTCGATCAAGGTTATGAGCCAGTTGAGCTTGGGGTTGAAAATAAACTAAGTTCAACAAGAATAGTTTGCTCAAAAGTTAATGAATTGACATATTTAAATTCTTTACTTAGAAATAAATCATTTACTTTGAAAGTTGATCTATCTTCAACAAATTCAAATATTTCCCCTCAGATTTTCTGGAAAGAGTCCTCTGCTGTATTTTTAAGTAATAGATTAAATAAACCAATAACTGATTATCCTAATGATAATAGAGTAAATAGTCTATTAAATGATCCACATGCGGCAGTATACATTTCCAATACAGTAAGACTTTCTCAACCTGCAACATCATTAAAAGTTATTGTATCAGCGTATAGACATTCAAGTGCAGATTTTAGAGTTTTATATAGTTTAATAAGACCAGATTCTAGTGAAGTAGATCAAGCATTTGAATTATTCCCTGGATATAATAACTTGACAATTGATAATAACAATGATGGTTATTTAGATGTTGTAAATCAAGCAAATAATAGTGGTCTTCCAGATACTGTTGTTCCTGCAAGTTTAGAAAATCAGTTCTTAGATTATGAGTTTAGTGCTAATAATCTTGGTAGTTTTACTGGATATACAATTAAGATTGTGATGTCTGGAACTAATCAAGCATATGCACCAAGATTTAAAGATTTAAGGAGCATAGCATTAGCATGATTCCAGTAGAAGGGCATCCAAATTTATACAGAGATGAAAAATCTGGTGCTATAATTAATTGTGACAATTATTCATACAACCAGTATATGAAATCTGTACAAAATAGAAAAGTACAGAAGCAAGAAATTGAACAAATTAAAAATGATATTAATGAGATTAAATCTTTACTAAAGGAGTTATTAAATGGATCCAAATGAAATATCACTAGACTCTATAGATAAATTATTTGAATATGAAAAACACGCTAGATTTATAAATGATCTTAGTCTTGAGGAACTTAGAAATTTTGCAAAACTTTATTGCAAATTATATTTAAAACAACAAGAGGTTATAGCAACATTAGTTTAATTGGATCATAAATAAAAAAGTAGATCTCATAAAATAAATGGCAGCTGTATATGTTAATAATATTATAATTAATTCTGGGTCTGATTTTAGTCAATCATTTACCCTAGAGGGATCTGATACTAACTCCGCCTTTGATTTAACTGGATATACAGCATTTTCACAGTTGAGAAAGTATGCTGGAAGTTCAACCGCCGTTAACTTTACTACCTCCATTTTTTCTCCACCAACTTCAGGAAAAATTAGTATTAGTTTAACATCGACACAAACTTCTAGCATAAAACCAGGAAGATATGTTTATGACATTTTGATAGAAAAGGCTGGTTCAAAAATAAGAGTGATTGAAGGTATGGTTCTTGTAAGAGAAGGAGTCACTCGTTAATGTCCAACATAAGGGTTATAAGTGATCAGCAAAATGTAAAAGTTAGAGTTGGACAGCAAAATGCTGTTAAAGTTACTGCATCTATATCTGGGTCAAACACTTTTAGTGAGACTTCTCAAAATGTAATTGGTGGAATAGCATCAGTAACTCAACTGAGTGTAAGTGGGACATCATCTTTTTCAGGAATTTCTACATTTTTTAGTGATGTTACTATCAACGGTAACTTAAATTTTTCTCAAGGATCACTCTCACTTTCTAATATTTCAGCATCTACTGCAAATATAACTGGAATACTTACAGTAGGGACATCATTATATTATTCTGCTGGACAACCATACGGTATTGCTTATTTTGATCAAAATGATTTATTAGTATCGACTGGGACAACTTCAACAGCAATTAATGAAACTTACTATATACTTTCAACAAATAGTTCAGGAGTGCCATCTTGGTCTAACACAATAGATGGAGGAGTTTATTAATGGCAAAACCCACAAGTAGACAGGAATTAATCGACTATTGTTTAAGAAAACTGGGAGCTCCTGTTTTAGAAATTAACTTAGATGATGATCAAATTGATGATTTAGTTGATGATGCCTTACAATATTTTTATGAAAGACATTTTGATGGCGTTGAAAGAATGTACTTGAAATATAAAATAACTCAAGAAGATTTAAATAGAAGTCGTGCAAAAGGAACTAATGGAGTTGGAATTGTAACTACAACTGGCACTTCATCAATAAGTGGAATTGGGACGACATCTTTCAATTTTTATGAAACTTCCAATTTTATTCAGGTTCCAGATTCAGTAATTGGTATTGAAAAGGTATTTAAATTTGATACTAGTTCAATTTCTGCGGGAATGTGGAGCATTAAGTATCAATTATTTTTAAATGATCTGTATTATTTTAATTCCGTTGAACTTTTACAGTATGCTATGGTAAAAACTTATCTTGAAGATATTGATTTTTTACTTTCTACAGATAAACAAATTAGATTTAATAAAAGGCAAAATAGATTATATTTAGATATTGACTGGGAAGCAAAAGCAAAAGATACATTTATTGTTATAGATTGTTATAGAATTCTAGATCCAAATGATTTTACTAAAGTATATAATGACAGTTTCTTAAAACGATACTTAACTGCTTTAATGAAGCGGCAGTGGGGACAGAATTTAATTAAGTTTAGAGGAGTAAAATTACCTGGTGGAATAGAATTAAATGGGAGAGAAATTTATGAAGATGGTGAGAGAGAAATAGAGAACATTAGGCAGAGAATGTCTATGGATTATGAATTACCACCTTACGACTTTATTGGATAATGGCACTTAATCCCTTTTTCTTACAAGGTTCTCCTAGTGAACAGAGACTTGTTCAGGAACTAATTAATGAACAACTTAAAATATATGGCATTGAAGTCATCTATATTCCAAGAAAGTTTGTTAGAAAAGAAACTATTCTTAAGGAAATTTCATCTTCAAAATTTGATGATAATTATGCAATAGAGGCATATGTCAATAGTTATGATGGTTATACTGGTCAGGGAGATTTATTATCAAAATTTGGAGTAAGTTTAAAGGATGAAGTAAGTTTAATTGTATCAAGAGAAAGGTTTGAAGATTTTATAGCACCTTTTATGGAAAGTGATAATGATAGTGAAATAGAACTGTGGTCTAGACCAAGAGAAGGTGATTTGGTTTATTTTCCATTAGGGCAAAGATTATTTGAGGTTAAATTTGTAGAGCATGAACAACCATTTTATCAATTAGGAAAACTTTATGTCTATGAACTAAGATGTGAGTTATTTGAATATGAAGATGAAGTTATTGAAACTACTATAGAGGAAATAGATACTCAAGTTCAAGAAGAAGGATATATTACTACATTAAATTTAATTGGTGTGGGAAGAACTGCTGTTGTCTCTCCAATATTATCTTTTGGATATATTAATCAAATTTATTTAAATAATGATGGATATGGATACATTTCAACTCCCACTGTTTCAATATCACCAGCTCCAGCAGGAGGAATTAATGCTTCAGCTATAGCAGTTTTAAATACTACTTCTTCTGGAGGATCTAAATCAATTAAAGAAATTATTTTAACTAATGCAGGATCTGGATATACAACCGCACCAACAATAACAATAAGTGGTGGCGGAGGTACAGGAGCAGCAGTTACTTGTTCGATAGAAAAACTTTATAGTGGTGTTATTTCATACAACGTAGTAGATGGAGGAGAAGGATATGTATCTAAACCATCCATAACTGTACCATTAGCAAGTATTGGCATAGAAACTGGAAGAGTAGCAACTGGTATAGGTTCTATTGGAACTAATAATCAATTAAATAGTGTTCTCATAACCGATACTGGATTATATTCTTTTTCTTCCTTTACTATAGACTCCCATCCTACAAGAAAATTTGAAAAGTATTATGTTCAAATTTTTAATAATGATTATTCAAAAATTCAATTTAATGAAATTATTATACTAAAAGATAATAGTGATATTTTCACACTACAAAAATCTATAAATTCAAATGTTGAAGGAAATATTGCAGATATTTATGGAGAGATTGTTGAAAATAACTTTAATCTTGTATACGATCCTGTCAATCTTTATGATTTTCCATATAATGTGAAGTATTTAAATACAACATTTAATGATTCTATTGGTATTGGAACTACAAATGTTGGATTTGTATCTTTAACAGGAATTGCATCAATTGTATCTGTTGGATCGACTTTTACTTTAGTTGAAAAATATTTGGATCAAATAGAATCATTTAATTCAGAAGTTAATATTGTAGATAATGTTACAAATGAAATGAATTATGTGAATTTGATTGTTACGCATGACAATACAAATACATACTTAGCTGAAGTTTATGTTGATACTGATGAAGAATACACTTCTAATTCTATTGGAACATTTACAGCTTATATATCTGGAGGGATTTTAAAATTAGACTATCAAAATACATCTTCAAATCCAGTAACAATTAGAACTAGAAATGTTGGATTTGGAAGTACATCAATTGGTACAGGAAATTACGTATTTAAATCTACAAACCAATCTCCAGGAACCGAAAAAACAGTAAGGTATGAATCATCATATTCAAATGTTTCAACATCATCAACAATATTTTCTTTAAATGTTAATAATTTCACTTCTGTTAAATCAACTGTTAAGTTAGGTATTGGAAGCACTGTTAGTGTTCAAGAACTTACAACAATATTTAATTCAAATAATATATACGTTAATCAATATCCATTCCTTTCTAGCGGAAGTCCATCTGGTTTAGGAACTTTTGGTGGAAAAATTGATGGATCAACAGCATCACTTATGTTCTATCCTAATCCAGAATATTCTGGAACATTTGAAATACTAATTTTTAATGAGATTTTTTACTCTGAGAACGATACTAAGAATACTCCTTTAAACTTAGAATATGGAAATGTAGTTGAGACTATGGGGCAAGTTAAACCTGACCCAATTGCAGTTGTTAGTCCGCCATCTATTATATCTGGAAGTGGTACTTACTTATTTAATGAAATTATTGTAGGATCTACATCTGGATTTAAAGCTAGAGTTAAGTCGTGGGATCAAGATACTAAGATATTAAAAATTTCTTATCTTGACAATTCATCTACAGGATTTTATCCAGGAGAATTAGTAGTTGGAACGGCATCATCTGCAGTTTATGCAGTTTCTAGTTTTGATTCTTGGGATAAATATGATAAATATAGTGAAAATCTACAAATTGAAACTGAAGCGGATCAGATTGTAGATTTTTCAGAATCAAATCCATTTGGAAATTACTGATGTTAGGAACATACTATTATCACCAAATAATAAGAAGAACAGTTATTGCGTTTGGAACGCTTTTCAATAACATAAGTATTAGACATAAAGATTCTTCTGACATTGATATTAGTGAAATTAAAGTTCCTTTAGCATATGGTCCTATTCAAAAATTCTTGGCAAGAATAGAGCAACAACCAGACTTGAATAAGCCGATTGCTATGACTTTACCTAGAATGTCTTTTGAAATGACATCTATTCAGTATGATTCAACAAGAAAGGCAAATATAACACAAACATTTAAAGCATTAGATGGTCAAAATTTAAAAAAAGTATTTCTCCCAGTTCCCTACAATATTGGATTTCAACTTAATTTAATGTGCAAAATTCAAGACGATGCTTTACAGGTCGTAGAACAAATTTTGCCATATTTTCAACCATCATTTAATTTAACAGTTGATCTTATCGATTCAATTGGAGAAAAAAGAGATATTCCTGTTATTCTAGATAATGTCTCATTCACAGATGATTATGAAGGAGATTTTTCTACAAGAAGAATTTTAATTTATACATTTAATTTTACGGCAAAAACTTATCTATTCGGTCCAATTGCAGAAACAACCGATGGATTAATTCGCAAAGTTCAGGTTGATTATTATTCAGATACTAATATTGCAACTGCTAAGAGAGAAATGAGATATACTGTTGTTCCAGATCCTATTGATGCAGAACCAGGTGATGATTTTGGATTTAGTGAATCAATAGAAATGTTCTTTGATGGAAAAGAATATAGTCCAACTCAACAAAAAGATATTTAATCAATTATGACAAAAAATTATGATAGCTTGGATTCATCTCTCAATATTGAGAGTAAAATAGTTGAGGTAGAAAAAATAAAAGATGATATAAGTTTATCTCCTCTTAAAGATGAAGATATTAAAAAAGATTATGAATATACAAGAGCAAATTTATACTCATTAATTGAAAAAGGTCAGGAAGCAATTAATGGAATTATGGAACTTGCTGGAGAAGGAGGTTCTCCAAGAGCTTATGAAGTTGCCGGTCAATTAATTAAAAGTGTTGGTGATGTAACTGATAAACTTATTGATTTGCAGAAAAAACTTAAAGAAGTTGAAGAAGACAATACTAGAACAACAAATAATGTCACCAATAATGCAGTTTTTGTGGGATCAACTTCAGATTTATCAAAATTATTAAAACAAGGTTTTCTAAATAATAAAGAGTAAACTTTTTTCTTAATGGGATGGTCTGATAAGTATAAAAGGTCTATTGATTGTGAAAATCCAAAAGGATTTTCACAAAGAGCTCATTGTCAAGGTAAAAAGAAAAAAGTTGAAGAAGGAACATTGCACCATTGGTTCAAAGGTTCAAAATCTAAGGATGGAAAACCTGGATGGGTTCAAGCAGATGGTTCACCTTGTGCTAATGAACCTGGTGAAACTAAAACACCAAAATGTTTTAGTAGTGCTAGACTTTCTTCATTAAAAAGAAAAGGTAAAAAAGGAGAATCATTAATTAGATCGGCAGTTAGAAGAAAAAGAGAAAAAGATAAAGGGCAACAAGCAAAATCTGGAGCATCGGCACCAACTAATGTTCCAACATTTGCAAAGGGTAAAAAAGACCCAAATTATGTAAAAGCAGAACCAGGAATTAAAGAAGAAATGAACCTTAACGAAGCGCAAAAAGATAGACCTGGAAAAGGTAGTGGTAAGAAAGATGCTTGCTATCATAAAGTAAAATCTAGATATGATGTTTGGCCAAGTGCTTATGCATCAGGAGCATTAGTCAAATGTCGTAAAGTTGGAGCAGATAATTGGGGGGCAAAAACTGAAGAAACAAATATGGTTAGATATTGTCCCAAATGTAAGAAAAATGAAACCAGGGATGAATGCAAATATGGAACTCGTTTTTGGGACACTTATTCAACCCCATCAAAACTTGGGAATACTGTTTCTCTAACTGATAATCAATTAAAATATAATTCTACTAGACCACACCCAGGAAATTTTCCAGAGTCTTATGACCATGAACATTCTATGGCACGTTCTGAAATTTCCAAAATTATTTCAGCAGCAAAAAGATTAAAGAAAAAAATTGCTAAAGGTGAAGGAAATATTGAGGCGTGGGTTCAATCAAAAATCACAAGAGCTGCAGATTATATTGATACTGCTGCTGATTATATGGATAGTGGTGAGCATAATGTAGAGGAAGATTGTTGGTCTGGATATAAACAAGTAGGTATGAAGAAAAAAGGCAAAAAAACTGTACCAAACTGTGTTAAAGCGGAAGGATATTCAAATTGGAGAGAAGAACTTGGATTATTTGAAGATTGGCAAAAAGTTAATCGTCAAGATAAAACTGATGGATTAAGTCAAAAAGCAGTTAATGCTTATCGCCGCGAAAACCCTGGATCAAAATTACAAACTGCAGTTACAGAAAAAGATCCAAAAGGTAAGAGAGCAAAGCGTCGTGCTTCATTTTGTCGTCGTATGTCTGGAATGAAATCAAAACTAACTTCTGCAAAAACTGCAAGAGATCCAGATTCAAGAATCAATAAGGCACTTCGTCGTTGGAATTGTAATTGATTATGTCAAGTGAACTATCAGAACTTTTTAAATTAGTTGCTAAAGAGAAAAAAAGAAAAAAAGAAGAATTAGATTCTTTAATTGGTGATTCTTTTGAAAAACTTTTTGTAGATCCATTAAAATCATATAAAACTCCGGAGCAACTTGCTAAAAAACATAAAGTTTCTGTTGAAAAAATTGAAAAGCAACTTAAAAAAGGAATTAAAATCGAAAAAGAACACACTAATGATGTTGATATAGCAAGACAAATTGCATCACAACATCTTGATGAAATTCCAGATTATTATGACAAGTTACAGAAAGTTGAAAAGAAACAAGTAAAAGAAGAAATTATATCTGAAGGTTTGCTAAATATTCCTCCAGAAGAGAAGACTAAAGATCCACTTTCACCACTAAATCAAAATTTTGCAACACTAGAGGATCTTCAAAAACATTATAGTCTTTTTCTTTCTCGCATTCAACAACAACTTTCTACATTAGGTGGTGGTGGTGAGACCAATCTCACTTTTATGGATGTACCAATTACATCCGTGACTACATCTTCATACACAGTAAAACCACAAGATTACTACATCG
>JACCDW011910923.1_pt1 | contig 38671 bp, 29 predicted proteins | sample 7449781 | NCBI WGS metagenome assembly JACCDW01 (sample SAMN15323449, study PRJNA562643) | freshwater metagenome | isolation source: river surface water | place: USA:Blue River Watershed | collected 2017-08-18 | reverse complement strand
TGTCTTATTTTTTATTAAAAAATCACAGTAAATTACTTCAGAGTTTTGAGTGTCTTATTTTTTGAGTGTCTTATTTTTTGAGTGTCTTATTTTTTTGGGTGTCTCATTTTTTGAGTGTCTTATTTTTTGAGTGTCTTATTTTTTATTAAAAAAATCATAGTAAATTACTCCAGAGTTTTGGGGTGTCTCTCATTTTTAAAAAAATCACAGTAAATTACTTCAGCTTCTTCAGAGTCTTGAGCGACTTCTTAGGCTCAGGCTCAGGTTCAGGCTCAGCATCCTCCTCATCTTGCTCATCAGCTTCAGCATCCTCGTCGGGCTCATCAGCTTCGGCATCCTCCTCATCAGGCTCATCAGCTTCGGCATCCTCCTCCTGCTCATCAGCCTCAGCCTCCTCGTCGGGCTCATCAGCTTCGGCGTCATCGGATTTAGTAGCTTTAGGGGTCTTAGCCTTCTTAGCACTAGGCGCACGGGGCTTCTTAGGAGCCTTTGGCATAGTCAGATCCATATAAATACGGGAATCGCGATAGAATCCGCATGCCAGACCATAATCCGACTCCGTCTCATTTACAACGTTCGCGTTAACGAGGGCTCCGTGGTTGCCCATCTCAAGCAGTCGAACAACGGCTTCAATCGCCGGCTGGTTGATAGTCTTACGAGAAATCCAAAGTTGCTGCGCAAGTACGTAACCAATCAGCTTCAGATAATCGGATAGATATTCACCCATAAACTTCATGACCGAATTACGATCAGGCAGATGAGCGCTTACTAGTTTAGAGAGACTCTCAGAAACACCGCGGTCTTGTAGGTTAGAAACAAGTTCATTCATGCGGTTAACCGTGGTCACGACAGTTCTAGAAACGTGTGATGTGATATCCTTAGTAATACCAGTGTAAGTATAATTGGTGAAATCAACACGATTCTTAACGCTCTTACCACCCGGAGACGAGAAATAATCGTCGACATATCTCATAACAACAAATCCAAGATAGTTCTTAGCATCACGAGTGAAAGTGGTGATGTTAACCTTCTTCTTGTCTTTAGGCTCATCCTTGACTTCGTCGGGGGTTTCGGTTGATTCATCGTCAGGAGTATCATCAAGGGCAACCTCAACTTCTTCAGCATCTTCCTCAGGCTCTTCAACGGCGGGCTTAGTGCCGCGCTTGATAGGAGCCTTCTTTGACGATGGCGCCTTTGAAGTATCAGATTTACCGTTCTTAACGGGAGTCTTCTTCTTTCCACCAGAAACAATCTTGTCTTCTAGAAGAATAAAGCCCTTGGCAGGGAATGGGTTATAATCACCATCCTTACAAGCTTCATTCTGTTGAATATTGTTAATCACTTCTAGAATATGCATATTGACAGCGGTAGCCCAGTTATCCTGAGCACTAGCAGCAGTCAGTTCATCGATAATAGTAACCAGACCACGTTCAGCGGCAACTAGAAGAGCCGCATCATAACGCTGTTTCTCTGCATTCCTCTTAGCCGCCGACTCGGGGTTCTTAGGAGCGGCAGCCTTCTTACCACCCTTAGCGGCTGGCTTAGCACTAGCCTTCGACGGCGCAACCTTAGCAGCTACAGCGGGTTTAGCCGGAACCTTAGTCTTAGAGGGTTCGGCAACCACGGCAACTTTCTTATTAGCTTTGGTAGACATCGATAAATATGATTATAAATATGGGGTGTAAGGGTGTATTTAATCTTTAATCGTATAAGTTTAATATAAAAATTCAATTTTCATATGAGGTATTTTGGATCAATTGATGATATGTTTTGTAGAATTTCATATGAAGTATCTATTGACATTATGTTTTGTAGAATTTCATATGTAGTATTTTGTATCAATCGACATTATGTTTTGTAGAATTTCATTACAGATAAAAAAATATATAAATGGAAATATATCGGAAAGAAACAGAAATGATAGAAAGTAAAAAGGAAGGACTATCTATTTTTATAGAACAGACAAAGCTGGTAGGCGATGTAGCAGTGGGTATATGTTTTCCGCTCAATTGCAGTGGATGCGCATTTAACAGACTATGTGGTAATGCCGGATGCCCAAACCAATGTTATCCGGTCGGAGCAGAGGAGGCTGCATTGGGATACTCACTGGTCCTTGCGGTCAGACAAGCTCTATGCGGTGATCCATTGGCAGTTGCTAAATCGAAGGTAGGATCAGTGGAGGGTGTTGCGCATAATGGTATGCTAGGCATTAATTGGCAAGTAAAAGGCACAGGATCGGCTATCAGGAAATCGATCGGACTAGCAATTAAAGCATTAGACCCTGCCAGGGTATTTCCCGCGTATACTCGTTGTATAAAACATCTCGGTGGGTCTCCGAATAAAGAAACTTTTGCACATACGGCGGATGCCGCTGCAAGATCTATAAAATCGAATTTGACCGTTGGTATATTAGGAAACACAAAAGTTAATAAGGAGGGTCTGGATGCAATGATCGAAGTACTCGCAAAAAAACACGATCCTTCGTCCATAAAAGGAACCAAAACGAAGCCATCGGAACATGTAGCGTGTGATCATCCTGAGCATACCGAAGTTAAAGTTGCGGGATGGCATTCTGCCGTTTTGGCGGATTATATCAGATCTAAAGTCAAGGGGTTAGATCCGATGCTTTGTGATAAGCACTTATTACTTCCCATTAAATCAGCACAATGGAATACATTGGCTGCCAAACTTAAAAAGGGAGTTAAAGATTTTTCACAAGCCAAATATGCTAAAGTTGGTGATAATTTACCTGCAGTCTTCGGATATTTAACTTTATCGAGTGGTCAATTATGTGCATCTGATGTTAAATCAGCAATCACAAACAAGCTGTCTGCTGGTAGTATTGAAGCTGCTATCCTAAAATCCTTATAATTGGAAGTATTAAAAAATGAATATGTATATCACAATATACACAGATGCAGCACCTGACTATTATATTCAATTATACACATCTATGCCCCGAGCTAAAGTCGGAAATATTTACTGTTTCTGAACAGGAATGGCTAAAATATCTTAATATGACTTATCGTAAGAAATGTATTCGTGTTCCTGGATATTCATATACCGTAAATATTGCTGATGTTTTTGCGGCATGCCAGATTGTATCTAAATCCGAAACACCGCCCGATTATCTTAGTAAATCTTCTGTGATGAGTTTTATTAGGTCTTTTGCGGATGAACAGAGGTCTTGGTTGGACGATAATTATTACTAAAAAATTCTATTCGACAACGTAAAAAATTCTATTCGACAACGTAAAAAATTCTATTTGACAACGTAAAAAATCATAGATTAATCATAGATTGCTGACTGACGCTCATTTCACCAATCTTAATTTTTTTCATATTGTACTTATTTACCCGTGCATAATGTCGTTTCATAAAGTAGATAATCATGTTTTGGATAAAGCTAATTATACTAGAAGCGATATAAATCCAATCATGTACAAATACGCCATAAGATATATATAATACATAGCTGAGGTTTTGAACGATCAACATAATAGTGCTGATGTCATCCGCTTTTTTCGATTTATAAATGTCATAAATCTGAGGTATCCTATATGATAACGACAGAATTAATGCACCTATACCGACGATTTCTTGAATTAGATTACTAACATATACCGATTCCAATCCATAACCACGCCATTCTGACATTTTTTATTAATAAATGTTATTTCAAATTTGAAGTATTCATATGTATAAACTACCGCATAATATGGATGAAATATTATCTAAATTGGATGTCTACACAAGACAGTGGGCTTCAAATTTGACGATTGACGATATTGTCAAGTTATTACAATCGGTATATAAACTACCAGGATTACTCGAAACGCTAAAGTATCCCGCCCCAAGTATAGATGGTGGTGCCGCGAACATCGGTAAGGCTGGCGAAGTGAAATTTATTGATATTTGTAGAGGACTACCATCCAATTATCAAGTTCAGGATACTTCTAAACAAGGAAAAAAGGGTGATTTTATTATTACATATTCTAATACTGGAACAGTAAAACGCTGTTTGGTTGATATAAAAAACTATTCATCTACAGTTCCTAAAAAAGAGATAGACAAATTCTATGAAGATATGACATTCGGTTCATATGATGCGGGAATTATTATCTCTTATAGATCTAAATTTGTTGGAATTGCGGATCATGTATATATTGAAGAGTCATGTTTGTCATCCGGTAAGATACCCGTGATGTATCTAGTGAGTAGCGACGAAGAATTAATTTTGCAATCGATTGAGTTGATTATTGCAAAATCTATTATACAACAAACAAAAGATATAAATATTGATCGCATCGAATCATTAATCGAACATATTAATAGCGCATTGACAAATTCGGCGGATGTGCGAAGGCTGCTATCAGAATTACAAACAAGTATTGCGAAGAGTATTCAGAAATGTCAAGAAAATCTAGTAACGCATGAGGCACATGTAAAGCGGGCGGTTAAGGAAATGTCTGGATGTGTTTCGAAGGTGATGGTTAATCGTATTTTGGAACATGTTCCAAAAATTGATCCACGCGATGATAATACGGATCCACTAATTAAGGTAGACTCATCAAGCGATGATACAGATTTACACGGTAATTTAGGGTTTCCTGATATAAAAAATAAATTAGAGAATTTACATAAAGTACGTGGTCTGGATCGCCCTGCATATATAGAACTCATTAATATCAAATGGGATGATATTGATACAGATGTTCCTGGGTTCATATGTGAAATGACTTCTTCAAACATGGTAGTCAGGGTAGCCGCGCTAAAAACAAAGACTACTGTGGTTATTAATTTCCTCGAAGAATTAGAGATACCTGAGTCGGAATTGGATGAAATCACATATAAAATCACAAAAGATGGTTCCTTTATTTGTTTACTGAATGATCCATTGGTAAAATTTATTAAGCAGTATTATTTGTGATAGATCCATTGGTAAAATTTATCAAGCGGTATCTAAATATTTATGTGCCAAAAATTTGAGATGCTCCAGGCTATGTAATTTGCGTCTCTCATAAGTTTCACGCGTATTCCGTTTAATCTGATTGATCTGTTCAATGTCAACTGTTTCGTCTCTTGGTCCATAATATCTACTATATTTAATGGCGTCTGGGAATAATTCATGTTTACTTAAAGATTTATTCATAGGGTTATCTAAATTATAATAATCAGTTACAACTATTTTTTTCTCAGATTTAGATAAATCAGAAATAATAAATTCTGCAAAACACTTCTTAATGATGGTCTGAATCGGAAAGTCATCGAGGATAATTTTTTTAGCATAATTTGGATCGGCTAATAAGGTATTTACCTCAGTAGTAATGTAGCCTTCGGATAGTTTATTTACTTTTTCAAGCAATGTAATGCAGTGTTTATTTACTGGCATATTTTGTTGTTGTAATAAGATATTTAATCTGGCTGTAAACATATATAAATCCATGCATGTTAGCAATTTAAATGCTGCCGGGAAGTTATTTTTTAACATAACTATTAGTTCCTCTTTTTGTTTTATCTTATTCGGAAATAGTTGTGTATACCAATGAAGTATATTTTGAATTTCGACAGATTCAAACTTATCATAATCACCTATGGGTTTAAAACTTTCCGGAAGTCCCAAATCAATCAAATTTTCATGTTCTTCTGGATTAATTAATGCCCTACTAAAATCGATGATACATGCGAAGTATCCATTATTTGGGAATATAAATTTATAGTCGTCGTTTATTTGATATATGACATGCGCATCAGGATTATCCGTCGAATATAAATATCCGATTGTCGCGTTATTTAAATGAAAATCACCATGCATAACACCGAGCCGTTTATTTGCCGCTAGTAAATTATAACATATTTCAAATAAGTATTTACTAAATACTTCATAGTTGCTGAATGGATGTCCAATTTTGGCATCATAAATTTTGGATTTACTAACCAACTGAACCGTATCGGCAAATGTGCGACCTACAAATTCGGATGGAAATGCGAGTGTTACATCCGACATAATAATTTCTTCCACAGAATAGTCAATGGGATCGCGTAGTTTATCATTGAGGCGCTTAAATTTTGTACTGATCCACTGTTTTATATTTTCGTCTGGCTTGCCGACTTTGCCAAAATCGGTTGTTGCAAAATATGTGCTACGCTGCGCCTCATATAATAGATTAAGAACTCCCTTGGCTAATTCGCTGTGTTTTAGACGTTCATACTGTGATTTATTATCAAATAAACCTTTGTGTGTTTTTTTGATTAAAAACCAATCAAGAGTAATAGGGAACCCAGGCGCTATTTGATTAATAATTAAATCATTGCATTTATTGGATATTAAAAATTCACGCCATGGTTTATACCTCAATTTAAGGGGGTATTGGACTTCCCTCAAGTTTAACGGGATCATCTTATATCCTAATGGAATATAACGTACTGCCTTACTTCCAAGAATAGGATGGACTATATGACTGGTCAGAACTTTGAGCATTTCAATGTCTTCCTCTCCATATTTTTTAATGAGCTCCTTGATAAATTCAAGATCTATCTTTAAATTACCCAACATTATCTCCTTAAATGTTGTGTTCATATGTGATTCGGTCAATCCTAGATATTCTGCATATAAAGTCTGGAACCATGAGAGCGCTAAAAAACTTTGTGCAATCAGGTTAGATTTAATGATTCTCTCGAGTCCAGCGTTATTTTCATTTTCACGTCCATGGAAATAACTGGAGTATATAGTCCATTGCCGGCGTTCTGTAATTTTATTTACATAAGCTTCGATCTCATTCCAAATTTCTGGGTAGCGTATTTTAGTTTTAATGAAATCCGAATATGTGCTGAATCTACCACGATATTCACCATCACACGAAATGAAACTTGAGGAAACGCTGTAATGTTGTAGTACTATATTTCCTACCTGCTGTTCCATAAATAAATTTTTTTCTAGTTGACTTGGTATATCATTTATATTTTCACAAAACAACGTGGCAAAGTTTATTTCTTTTCTAGTTGGGGTATCATACAACTTAAAAACTACCGTATTACCATATAACATATTAGGAAGTACTACGTATTTCATACTTGATATATTAAAAATTCGCTTCATTATGCCATCATGATAATCGGTTTTTGCGTCTATTTTGGGTATTTGTTTGGTATATGAATCATGAGCCCAATCGAAGTATTTATCAAACGGAATTAACTTCATCACTTGTTCTTTAGTTTTTACGCCTTCCGGTGTAATGTCCTTCTTAAATTTATCCATTTCAAGAATAAGATTGTTAGCCATTTTCGTATGGAACTATATTTACAACTTTATATAAGTTTATTTATATAACCTATGTCTTCAAAGAAAAAATCAGCGAATCAGTTATTTGATTTAGATGCGATTATCGATCAATTGCCTACGGCGACCGGTGTAAATTTAAATGCTAGAAAGCCTAATAAGAGCGGCGGGGCTACTAAAGCTACCGCGAAACTATCTAAAAATTATGTGGAAGTAAATAAATCTAAATTGGGAGAATTGCCTACAGATACTTATCTACGATATATAGACATGGAGGGAAATTTAAAACCAGGCGGCGGTAAATTCAAATCGATTGGACAAAATGATGAAGGCGAACCAATTTTACATTTAAGTAATTTCAACCTATCAACAAAAAAATATTATTTGTGGAATGTCAAGCTTAGTGAGATATCTAAAATATATCGCTATGTTAAGGACGGCGATTCCCGCGAATTACCAGCGACACAAAATACAACCACGCCTGCGCCTAATAAACCAGATGTATCAAATTTACAGGATGATAAACCTCCAACGGAAGAAGATAAGATTCTATTACAGCTCGGTGATAAAATGTTATTCAGCGACAATGAATTATTAAAGCAAAAGGTAGATGCTATGGATGTTGATCTACAACGTATAGATGCTGATCTTAAAAAAATATTTACTTTGGTCAAAAGACTGTACAAGACTGTTTTTCAAGGGCAATAAGTTCAAAAGGGCAATAAGTTCAAAAGGGCAATAAGTTCAAAAGGGCAATAAGTTCAAAAGGGCAATAAGTTCAAAAGGGCAATAAGTTCAAAATTTCTATATGTCAGCTTCAATACTAGAAATATAATTAATTTTAGGTATGCTTCCTATCGCAGGTGGTTCAATAATAAAATATACAGATCCATTTGTAATAACCTGGATTGTATAAGATTTATTATAATGTTTATTTTTTAATAGTTTAGGAAAATCCAAGTCATCCTCAAGTTCTCTAATAATTTCTATTGTCAAATTTTGATATTCACTCAAAAGAGCCATGTTTAATTTTTTACGATATCTACGAATGAAATTGTGTGTTAAGCTCTGATATCTAGATACATTAGCCCAATGCAATCTATGCACAAATTTAGTAAGAAATCCTTCGGATAGATTTTTCTGTTTACGGCATATGGTTTGCCAATTGATGTAATCACTAGCTAAAGCTATTGTCCTTTCGCCTAATGGTCTTCGGCTGGCTATGTTCCAATTAATTTTATTAATCTTCTCCTTGGCTACTCGATAGGTTATATTTTGATATCTGGCTATATCGTTAGGTTTAAATTTATCCCAAAATTTTAGCAACACATACTCATCCATCTTTACATGTTTTACCAGCCATTTAAAATCTATCAATTCTTCAAATACTAAAATAAATGGAGTATTATAGTATCGTTTCTTAACTCTTGGGTGAAAGAATACATGGTGATAATCCAATAACTTATCTCTTACATTCATCAAATAGTTTATTTCTTTTGGCTTACCATTTCTAAGAAATATATCCCAATTAATTTTATCTTTATGTGCAACCATTAATGGTCCCGGTATTTCATCCATCGAGATTTTGTCCCAATCGAGAACATCGGCAAACGCATCGATTTGTTCATAATTTAATGGGAGTTTATTTACCGAATCCACAGGGATGAATGATCCCAGCCGCCAATTAAGATTTTTATTTGTTAACCCAAAATTGTAAGGCGTATAGTTATTATAATGCATCGCTGTTCCTATGCTCTTTACAGAAGTAATGTTATCGGTAAGTAGCACTTGATCTTGATTTTTAAATTCATCCAATACTCCTATTTCGGATAATCTAAATAAAAATGATGAATAATCTAAAAACCCGACACGATCTAAATCTATGTCATCGGTGTCATCTATGTCATCCATTTTATATGTATATTGTTATAATCTATTAGATTTTATGATGAAAGAAAACTATACTTGTTTTATACTTGCTTTCAGGGCATTCAGTTCAGCTTTTAATTCTGCAATATATAAGAATTGTGTTTCTACAGTTTCCCAAAGTTGTTGGGCTAATTTGCCGATCGACGGCTTTCCATCAGAGTTCCATTCATTACGACCTACAATTGTACTCAGATGCTTATTATTTTTTGTATATTCAATTTCCTCATCCAGCGTCTTCATCACATAATCTTTACGGTCGTCATCTACGACATTACCATCATAATATTTTTCAAATACATAATCGGTTAATAGGACATTGTCATCGTAGACAGCATGTGCGTTTATTGTTCCAAAACCTAGAGATCCACCCGTCGCATTCCCGACTATAATACCCTGATCAGCTGCGATTTCTAATGCATGGACCCCGCCAGTCGAAAAGCCGAGACGATCTGCTCCCATTCTATACATACCCGTATTAGTATCGGTCGTAAACGAATAACCAGGGGCTGCGAAATTTCCTGGCTTGCCTCGCAATGTATTACTTAAAAATTCGTAATCAGCCTGATTTGCCGCTAAACTGATTATAAATTGGTTTGCAGGTGCATAAACACCAACATCACTGAAAAATGTAATGGCGCGATTTGTTGCATCTCCATTCTTAACACCACTTAATCCTTCAGTTCCGTTCATAAAGAACATACCATTTCCATTGACACCAACACGCGCCACACCTTCAACGGCAATTCGTAAGCCGGAACCAATACCAGTATTATATATGCCAGAATTAGTGTTCGAGGCAAATCCGATACCCGGCGCCGACACAGTTCCGTTAGGAACAATAAGAGGCGTATAAAATTGTGAAGTTCCGGCTATGTTCATTGTTAGAATATCAACATTGTTTCTTCTAAAGAAAAGAGATGTGCCATCATAACCCATGCCGGTGCCCAACTCAGTTTGGAAAGAAAAGGAAGGATTAAAAGAGCTGTATTCTGGTACAACATGGTAAATACCTGGTAAATTCAACTGAGAACTATCTAAATTGAATTTTTCGATGCCGCCAACAGCCATCGCCAATCCACCGGAGAAGCCAGATCTATAAATGCCTTCTGTTCCGGCAGCTCCGACTCTATATGTCGGCGCGGCTGCCGAACCATTTATACTACTCACGACAGAAAATGCATCCATATTAAGATTCTGCGTGGCAGTATGATTACCTAAATTATCAGCTGATCCGATAGACCATGATAATACACCATTTCCATCGGTCGTTAATACTTCTCCTAATGCACCATCATTGGGCGGAAGGGTAAGTGTATAACTACCTGGAAGAGCGACCGGTGCTTGCATTGTAATAGTATTCACACCTCCAAACGGTTCTGTTAATCTAAACACAACATTACTAGCCAATGTTAAATCTGACGCGCCTAATGTTGCGGCGACTGATCCATTAGATGTGAATCCAATAGTTCCCACCGCGGGTCTGTAAATACCAGTATCATTATCAGCAGCAAATGTATATGTTGGGGTTACCGCCGTTCCAAATTGATTCTGAATTATCATATTCGGTGGCATAGTGATGCCGCTGGTATTAATACTTGTTATATCAACGCCGCCAGCCGCGAAATTTACACCATTTGGACCGTTCAGATACATGCCTATTCCTGGTTGAAGGTTAAATGAGTATGATGGTGCATTCACGGTACCGCTCGGTCCTTTAAACCCGGCAGTCGTAATTTCGGCTATTTTGGAGCCAGACGCTGCAAAATTTACGCCAGAGCTTCCACTAACGTACATACCAACGGTTGGTTCATTTAAGAATGAATAAGATGGATCGGTAGATGTACCATTTCGTACTTTAAGACCCGTTGATGTAATCGATAACTCTTTAACGGAATTACTAGAGAAGCTAATTTCACCCGCAGCGTCGCTGTACATGCCAGTGTTAGTATCTAATATAAATGAATATGCAGGCGCTGCTGCTGTTCCGATGGGATCAGCATGTAAAGGAAATACCACAGCACCACCACCACTTAATGTTTCCCAAACACCCGATTCATATCCCTCCAGCCTGTTCGTTGTGTCATTATATATAATCATACCCTCAGATACACCCAATATAGCATCTCGCACAGCAGTGCTCATATTAGGAGGTCTCATACCGCCAGTCTGTGAATTAAAATAAAATCCATTACTCATACTAAAATTTTCGTTGGTGTTTAATGATAAATTGAGAGGGGCTGATACCGGCATACCCGTATCATCGAGAAGATACATACCAAAACCATTTGCAGACCCGTAGATCATAGCCATTATCTTTTCATCAACTGGACCAGATTTATCGACGAATACTACACCACTAGAAACGGATGTAATATTAGACCCATCGCCCGTTAAAATTAAGAATTCCGGCTCTGGATCAGTATTTTCAAAATTGACAAGTTTCGTATCCACTCCAAACAATGGACCACCCGGAAGTGATAAATTAATACCAGCAGGGTCAATAAATCTAGGTGTTGTTGTTGTACCAATATGCCCGCCAGCGTTAATGGTAAATTTATTTGTACCGGCAGTTGTTATGCCAATAGAATCGGCTCCTATCCGGTATATACCCGTGTTCACATCGCTAGAAAATGTCATCGCCGGTGCTAAGGCACTACCATCGGACAATTGTAATGGACCTGTCATTGCCCTAGTCCCATCTATCAATAAATATTGTAAATGGTCGTCATCACCCAGCCCTGCTAAAAGCCCGTGATCTAGATTACCAACGTTAACGGAAAGATCTATCTGATTCTGCAATCCATTATTTACGACATTTATTGTAGTATCAGCTGCAGCAATGTTTTTAAATTGCAAGTCGTTACCGACTTTATTTATGAACACGCCTACACCCCCTACACCTATATTAGACGCGGTTATTTGACCGCCGCCAGAGAATTGCGACCATGCAGTGCCAGTAACATCTAGAGTAATAGGATCCGGTGTGATCACGACAAAACCATTTCCTCCCGATATAACACCTTCTTCTACAAAGGTGAAAGAACCAGCAGATATTTCTGCATTTTGGTCAAAATCTACAGCTCTAGTAAGAACCCAATTAGTTATGCCAGACCCTGTATTGGTTACGGTATAGATACCACAAGAAGTATTCGTTGCTAAAACGCTTCCATTCGTACCTATTTGATCAACAAGAACTCTATCGCCAATATTTAAAATAATGCCATCAATCGTTAATGCAGCTTGGACGCCATTATTAGTCAAAGTCTTTCCTATACCGGCACCGGCTGCTATAAATGTTAATTGAACATCTGTTTTAACACGGACTGATTGTTTTATATCAAGTCCGCTCGCCACGGCATCGACGTATTGTTTGGGGGCAACTGCTAAAGCGGAAACAGGGTTTGCCGTAATTAATATTTCGCCACCCGCAGCCGGATTAAGTGTTATACCACCTGCGCTTAATCCAACTATGGATGTTCCTGATAATTGAAGATCGGCGGTAGACAGCACCCCCACATTTGTGATATCATTTAGATTTAAGTTTAATGAACCACTCATAGCCCGCGCGCCGCTTACTAATAGATATTGCGTATGGTCGTCATCACCCAGCCCTGCTAAAAGCCCGTGATCCCCACCGCCGCCACCTACTGTGAGATCGATTTCACCGCCTCCTATTGTATTCCAGAATAAACCGTCCAGTCCTGGTTTTTTATACAAATTACCTTCATTTATTAGAGGGATTGTTGGTGTAATACCAAAATATGGCGCAATACGGAGTGGCGTGGCTGGTAAATCATTGACTGTGGGAACCCAGTCCATTCCATCCCATTTAAGAATATCATCTACGGCTGTTCCGTCGGGGACAGACCCAGATCCTAATATCGCATTTGTGGGGAGAGGGAGCGGTTCGTTGGACATATTGATGTATATTATATAATAATAAAAAAATAAGTTCTATATTAACGACGAGTTTTAAATATTGTCCGCCCGGGATTCGATATGCGGAACAGCACCGGAGCGAGCCGCATCATGCGCTTCTTGCACGAATTTAGGCGGTTCAGCCTGTGAATAGAACTGATCTCTGGTGAGTTCTAAACCACCCTTTGCGATACGCCAGATAGGTACCTCAATAGAATTCTCGGGCATATCATCAGAATCAGCCATATCGCCTAAATGACGAGCTCCCATCTTTGTTAGATCGTTATTTTCTTTGAGCCATGTCTTGAAGTTTTCGGCATCCGGACCAGCCTCCGCAATATTCTTAGCCTTTTCTTTGGCTACACGTTTAGCCATAAGATCTGCGCCTAGACGTTCATCGCGCTCGGTTTGCTTAATCATTTCTTCATAAACGGTAGTATTCTTATTATAGAAATTGACGGACTCGCGCTGTTTCTTGAAACTATCAAAGAAGTTCCATTTACCGGTTTCTGCAGTAAATACTTCGGCGATAACTTCATCGGCATGTTGCTTCTTAAATGCCTCAGCCGCCTCGCGAGTCTTATGGTTTCCATATGGGTTAATAGCAAGTTCGTATTCTGGTTTCTCACAATATAAGGCTAATACAGCCTCACGGATCTGTTCGTAGTTTTCAGTGAAATACATCTTAAAACGCCCGAACATATCATGTGGAGGAATCATATTAGTAATAGTTGAGGTAACGGACTTATCTACGGGATGTGCGGGATCTAGAGGGTTGCGATCAGTTGGGGCAATGGGTTCTGGCGGAGGTAGCGCGACTGGAACCTCACGAATTACCTCACGAATAGAACCATCCTTACCACGAATAGTGCGTTTAACCTTCTTGGTCTTGACACCATGAATCGCGTCATGCAAAACTTTATCAGCGCGAAGCTCCGTATCAGTCTTGCAAGCATGTGTGATGGCTAGTCGTGCCGCCATAGTATCCAGGGGCTTACGTGATTCATCCTTATAGTTCGGGCGATAGGCTGAACGAACATGCTCATCGGGATTGAATTGAAACATTTCTTCGAGAAATTCCTTGACGATAACTCTCTTTTCCATCCATTTACGATTAAATTCGTAATCCCTAATAGCCGAAGTGTTATTTTATTCAATTGCTAGCGCCGGAGTATCGATTAGACTACGATTATCAAGATATTCATATACCGAGACGACCGGAACACCGCTCGGTACTTTCCATTCATCGCACATACGGTTTAAATAACCAATCATAGCAGTTGTGATAAATTTCTTCCAGTATTCATGAGTAATCTGAGTAATAGAGAAATTCATGAACTCGTTGGCACCGGCGATGGTGCGTCCGTAAGGGTTGAGGCGTTTACGCATCTCTAATACACGTTCCTGATCAATCTTAGAAAGATCCTCATTACTCAGAGCTTTTAGATATAAATCAATACGTTCAGACGTTGACATGTTGTCGATGTAATCATCTGGTAGGCTAGACTCCGTCGGAGCAGCGGGCTCTGCCTGCTTACTAGATACTTGCGCCTTAAGCTTCTTAGAATTATTAACACTATTAGACATAGGTAGAATTGTTAGTATATATTTTTAGGTTAATCAAGTTTAGATTAAATTGAGAAAAATTACGGATGACATCCACCGTTGATAATATTTGTGCGAATATCGATGCTAGATTTGATGCATTAAGCAATATATTTAAAATATATCATCAATACGATCTAGATTCGGATGATGAAGACCAATTAATTAATAGCATGGCAAGATTAGATAAGTTATTGGATATTTATAGATCTGAAACTCTAGAAATACTAAATACATTTTATAGTGCAACAACAGACGAATCCAGAAAGTCTTCACATATGCAATTTATTAAAATATTCCATGCAAATAATATTATCGGTGAACTCGATAGATTGTATGGACTATGCGGACGACTTAAGAAAATTTATAAACTTGAAGAGCCGAAAATTGCGGAATTTACACGTAATTACGAAATTGCAGTTGTAGATGAGACGTTTACCAATACAAAATCCGACGTTTGTCCCAAATGTAGAGTGTCTTATGATATAGAAGAAAAGACCGCCGAATACGTTTGCAAATCATGCGGACATTTAGAAAAATTATCTGGCGTTGTTTTTGATGATGAACAATTTTTCTATCAAGAGGGGCAACGTACGAAGCATGGTAAATATGATCCTATCAAACACGCCAAATGTTGGTTAGAACGCATTCAAGCCAGAGAGATGACGGAAATACCAAAAGACGTACTCAATGCTGTCAAAGCATGTATTAAACGTGATCAGTTATGGTTGGATAAAATATCATGCGAAACGATTAGGCTCTATCTTAAACAATTAAAAAAAACAAACTATAACAATCATGTACCGCTTATAAGGAAGTTAATCACTGGGTTTGAGCCTAGTCAATTATCCGAACATGAAATACAACTCGTATATATGTATTTCGGCATAGTCATCCAAATATATATAATGATCAAAAGTGATCCGAATTGCCCTTATCATCCATTTTTCATTTACAAAATTATCGAGCAAATACTTAAAAAACCAAAGGATGCCAAACGCAGAAAGGATATATTAAGTTGTATTCATTTGCAATCAAGAACTACTCTGGTAGAAAATGATAGACTATGGTTCAACATTTGCGATCATATACCTGAGTTTAGTAAGATTCCAACGGATGGAAAAAATCGATAAAAATATACCTCAGGTTTTAAGGAGTATTCCGATGGATAAAAAGAAAATATGAATTTATTTTTTAAGTTATAAACGTTAGATAACTTACCTAGATATGAACATCAAATAAAAATGTACTCATTATATGAGGTCGATACTATCTATGGCGAACCTTTCTTCTGGTTTTTAGCTGATAGACGTAGCATCCATGAAATCGCAACCATGTACCAACATGATCAACTGTCCAACAATAACATTAAAAGCCTGGGAAACAACCTTCTAGTGCGTCTAATTAATGTAAATGGCTACACCATCAAACCGGATGAATCCTACCATCTATTTATGGAGGCTAGTCCATCAACGCCTGGTGCTATGCATATTAAACTCGTATTTGATAAAGAAAGTTATGTGAATAAAATATGGAGAATGCCAATCGAGAGCATCAGCCCTCAAACGTGGAATATACTATTTACCGGCGTATCGCATTTCCATCAAAAAGAAATAGATGATGAAATCGAGTTTGGACCAGAGCCCTCGATTTCCTATAATTCGTATACTTCTGACGTAGAATCCCAATCAGATGTGGACTGCTATTCCGATGTAGAAGATTAGACCCGTCGTTTAGAAAAATATATATCAATACCACAATCATAATAACTGTTTAGATTTGTATACAGTTTGTACGTGATTTTATAATCCTTATACTGCATATTAAATTGCTTGATCGCATGCTGAAAACTCACGTAATATTTCGCATTAAACCATACCCGCGTCATATCTTCCGTATGATTTATAGAAAGATTCGGATGCCACTGAAACAAAAACTTAAATAGCTCATTCGCAATACTTTTTTTCTCGTCGATCGTCATTTCGCCGACCATGGAGCAAAGCATCTCTATGTCAGTATCAATTTGGAGGTCGATGTCCATTTGATTCATGTTGATTATATAACAAAAAATAAATTCATATTTTTTTAATGGGGCTATTTTTTAATGGGGCTATATTTTTAGCCATTAAGAACCATATTGTAAAGGGTGTCATGTAAATTAGCCGCATCATCGGAATCTTTGCGGAGAATATCACCAAAATCCGCCTGCGTTTGCCGTCCATTATTAATACCAGCATCTCTAGAATGTCGAGCACCCGGTAGATCAAACTCCCCCATATCCGCGTCATTAACAGTATCATCGACAGATCTAGTCTTCATCTTCTTAGCGTTCATCTTACGATGTTGAGTGGTTTTTGATTTTTTGGCATATTCTTCAAAGTCCAACACTTCATGCGGATTATAATTCTCGCTCGGTTTAATGCCGCCATATGTTTTCGTTTCTTTGTGATCCTCAACATCTCTTACATCTAACCCCTCCCGAACTAAAGTATTTTTTATCTTTTTAATACTTGACGGACGGTTTCCGGCTTCTTTATATAATCCGTAATCAGCAGCACTCTTCGTAATATTCTGGCGTAAATCCGCCGTTCGCTGCATACCCAATTCGCGGTTAGACTGCACCATTGATATGGCGATGTCGTGGTTAATTTCACCCGCATTGAGTAGTTTACGCACATCTCCCTTAAATTTACCCCCTGTTCTGGCTAAATGCGACCCTTCAAAGAATTCCTGATTTGCCGATTTGGACTGTGTTTGGGATGTCATTCCAATCATAATCATCTTATATAGGTCTTCCGGATTAATACGCTGTTGCATTTCTCTGAGTAAGTTAACTTGTGAATCATCATAATCTGTTCCATGGGTTACGATCTGTTTAGTAGCCCGCTGTCCTTCTAAATCCAAAATCATCATAGCAAGTCCGCGATTAACCATCTGCCCATTAATTTCTATTGGAATTTGATGATCTAAATAAGAATTATATCTGTTCGTATTCCATGCGTTATAATCCATATCCATCACAGGACGAACCATACCATATTTTGAAGTTTTAACGCGATGGTCCGGGGCGGTATGTCTAAGCATTGCTGGCGTCCGATTAGATAACGTATTCACCGGATCTTGCCGTAATTGCTGAACCGCATCCGCTAGATTTACGATAGTACCGTCGGTAGTTACCATGGCAACCGAGCTTCGATCTCCACGGACAGCAGCAGATCCATTATGCCATGAATCCATAGATTCATCAAAATTCTTCCAACGATCCTTAAATTGTTGTTGAGCCCCTCGAATGAGAGTAACCATTTGCACCGGATTAATACCGGTTTCGGGAACAGAATTATCGCTATCGTCGTAGAACTTAACAAACCTAGCACGAGCTTCCCGTTGTTTACGAGATGCGTTCATGTCTGGTCCGACTTGAGTACCGCGAGGATCCCTCTCCATAAATTCGTGATCTAAGAAAGTACCATCGGGTAAATATGGATCTTCTTCACTACGTGCACCGCTATGCCTTAAAGCTAATCTCTCCCGCGAACCATTACCACTACCCCTATCATTAGGATCTCTCGTTTGATCAGATTCAAAAAATGGCGCATCTGGTCTAAAATCCACTAATTGCTTACGTAAATATTTTTCATACTGGTTGGGATCTTCACGTAAGTCGGTTTGCTGAATCTTACGTAAATATTCATCATATGGAATAGTTCCCGATTGCCCCTGTTGTGTATAACTTCTCGACATTTGTGTATATCTCCTCTATCATCAAATTTTGAAATTAAATTTATGTATTAAACCGATAAGTAAAATATTGTATAATTCTATAATATCTGTTATTTATAACAATGTCCAAAACACTAGCAACCAGCTATTTTATGCAAACAAACGGCGATACGGATACCGCACGTCGTGAGCTTTATAGATATGGCGTAAAAACATCTTATTCCGATAAGGTGATGATTTTTACAACACAGCATAATGCTAAAAATACATTTAACAACCCGTACATTCAAGAATGTAATGGTCTAGTACTAGAAAAAAACACATGGAGACCTCTAGTTGTACCCCCTAGAACTCTTAGATTTAATATTAATACAGAAGCTTCTAATAAGTTTCTACATCAAGGGCTATATCATATCTATCGGGTTCAAGATGGAACATGTTTTAATATGTATTATTATAACGATGCATGGGTTATTTCCACTACGCGTGGTCATACTATGAATGATGTAAAATGGGCTCAGGATAAAACATATCAACAAATTATCGTTGAATGTCTAGAACGTATTGGACTAACATGGGATACATTTACCTCACAACTATCGAAGACAAACTGCTATTCGTTTGGGTTTAAACATCCTCTAATGCAGAAGTTCCGTGAAGGATCCTCTCAAGACATTTATAGAATTTGGTTTATTCAATCAGTTTGTATCAAAGAGGACGATGCTGCATATCTATGGTCTAGTGATACATGCCCGATTGCCATTATTCCGACTCAAGAGATTCTATCAGATGTGATTGGTAATCTCAAAGAACTATACAAAAAGGCAACTAATGCTCTACAGGATTACCTAGATAACGGTAATGTATGCTACGGATTTATTCTTAGGTCGGTCAATGTTGCCGAAACGTTAGATCATAGCGATCTCTTTATCGAGAGCTCCCTGATGCGCACTATTCGTAAGACATGGTATGAAAACTCACTTATTGACCTATGTCATAAATCTAATTGGGATAAAGAGCTTGTTATTACCCTGCATGCATATTTAGATTCGCCGAATTACGAGGTATTCCAAAAGCTATTCCCCAATTATCAGGAGGCACTATCTTCTTATCATACATTTATTAATGAACTTGTAAATAATATGGCGACTAAGACACTGTCGGCTAATACTTCTGATGTTATGCCGAATGAAAAACTAGTAAATGATATGCTGCAATCATTTAGGGATAATATTAAGATCGACACGAAGGGTCAGACGAACGCAACCCTAACTAAAACATATTTTGAATATGTATGCCATCCAGAATCACTGAATATTCTTCTAGTACATGCTATTGATCATTTTACACAAATTATTATGAAACTTAGAACTTTTTCATAAATCTTTCTGGAGGATAATAGAACCATCCTTTTGTAAAATATCTGATTTAGTTGGGTCGAATTCATAAGCCTCCGGCGATATAGGCTTATTTTTTTCGGGATATCCATTTCTCGGCAACATGGGTTTAAATCCGGGTATGCCCTTCTTTAACGATAACAGATAGGGTTCTGACCAATTATTCGTTCCATAAAATATCACATCACGTGGTAGTGCTGGTACATTATCGGTGAAATCTTTAAAAATAACTTTAAAGAAAGTTTCTAGTATCTGCTGTGGTTCGATGTACGCATCTAATATCAACAGATACATCATAACTCCATATAGATGGATGACGTGGAACTCATCGACTTTATCCGCTAGAACCAACGATGTGCTAGAATCTATAATCTCATAAGTATGATCTAGACATGTTATTATTGTCCGTTCTGGCAATTTATCTAAAATGGCTTTATATTTTTTTATGGGGGTCTTGATTGTTAATTCCTCTAAAATGAGAGCGACCAATTCATCGGGATGATCAGAATATATGGTTATTCTATCATTTTCATACATCGAGACTATTACGTGTTCCTTTTCTTTCGCGAATGATAAGTCCGACTTTATTTTTAATTTATTAAACCAGTAAGCACCAGCGGCAATGCCACCGATGCAATTACCTTTAAGAAATTTAATAGGAATTTTCACGGACTTCGTACTACTTGGGATATCCCGTGAAATTATTGGATATAATTTTGCCAGCATGCAAAACCGCTTTATATCTTTAACTATACGATCACCGAAAAACGATTCTCTCGGTGGATTTTCTGCCATATACACTATCGACCGCATTTGATCTATCATTTGTAAATGTGGATGGACACATCGAAATCCCATATAATCTACAGTTGCCATTTTTTCATAGAAATTATTCGGCATATATGTGATATCAGCAACTGGCATAAATTTATATCTTACGCGCATAGTGCTCGCATGCAGAGCACCGATAACACTAATAGACCCGAACTTTTCGGCTAAAATTTCTCCAAGTTGATATGCATCACGGTGAAAATCCGGAGATAAGAAATCATAATCTATTTTATTTTTCTTGTATAAAAAAGAACCCTTGTTTTTAAGGGCGAAATCGATTGCCATACCACCGACCAATATTCTCTTGTTGCGTTTGATGAAATCTTCCACAACCTTATAACATTCTTCAAGTTCATCATAGTACTTATTTTTAAAATATCTATTATCTGCGATAGGATCTGTGAGTTCTAATATGTCAGTGATGGGTTCATCGAACATCAACACGGTATTTTTATTTTGCATATTTTATTTTATGGATTTTTGTTGTATATTAAAAAGAACTATCATATATTATATACGATATCACAGTACTTATAAAAATGTCAAATACGGGTAGCTGGGCTAAACGAGCCGAATCACATAGGTATTCTCAGGATGATCGCGGTAAACAATGGCGGTTTGAAAAAGAGCTATCTATTAGAATTGATCCATTTATTGACGATGCAAAACAAACATCTATTGTAGTGGGTACTTATAACTTAGAACTAGAACCATGGAGAATGGCTGCGGTCATTAGCTTTAGAAAATTTAACTTGAAGATTCTAGAAAAGGAAATCCCCAATACTGAAAATACAGAAATTACATTGGTCAAACAAAAATTTTCGCGTGTTCAACTCGGGTAATTTAATCTGTAACTCGGGTAATTTAATCTGTAACTCGGGTAATTTAATCTGTAACTCGGGTAATTTAATCTGTAACTCGGGTAATAATCTTTTTTTAAAGAAATAAATAATATATTTGTATGATCAATACATATGGAAATTATTGTTGACGACCGGGAACGGTCCATAGTCCCATATCTCCAACAATATTCGATTAAAACTACTATTGACTTTAAAATTCAAAGAAATGAGGTTGGAGATTATGCGATTACTTATAAAGGATACATTTTAATGATTGTAGAGCGTAAAACTTGGGCGGATTTATCTGCTAGCTTCCGTGATGGTAGAAAGGATAATGTACAAAAATTAATAGAATTGAGAAAAAGAACGGGCTGTCAAATTGCATATCTGATAGAAGGACCAGCAACGCCGCCACTTACTCAACTGTTTGGGCGCATACCAGTACGAGCATTACGGGCTCATTTAGATCATCTAGCAATAAGGGATGGTATACACATGATTTATTCTAAAGATGAGGATTACACTGCGCTACGTTTATTTGAGTTAGCCAGTAATTATCTAAGTCTGAAAGAAGTCATTAAAGACATAGATACATTAGTTTTAGGAGGCGAGGATCAGGACAACACCGACGAATTACAAATTGATATGGGCGTCGCCGTAGATATTAATGAACAAATATTGCAGTGCCTCCCATCGGTTGGTAGTTTAGTATCGACAACTCTTGCTGAAAACGGCATTACTTTATATAGTTTATATCATCAAAAGCATTCTGCCGCAGAAATTGCAAAACTTAAATATCCTAGTGGTTCTATGATCGGTTTGGATCGAGGACGTAAATTAGCGGAAGGTACTAAGAAACTTATTGATTCTAAAGCGAAGGCATCTATCAAAGTGCATACAAGAATATTATCAACGGTACCTCTTATTTCAAAGAAAACAGCCGAAATAATACTTCAACAAACGACTCTATCTCTTATTATGAATCAATCGATAGATGTTGAGTTGTTGGCTAATATCGAAAAATCGCCAAAAGCAAAGGTAGGACCAAAAGCAGCGCAGAATATTTTACAGTTTTTAGTAAATGTTATTGACGGACGAGAAACCCCCGCTGAAGAAAAACCCATTAAAAAACTCGTCGAAGAAAAACCCATTAAAAAACCTATCATCGCAAAACGAGGAAAAAAATTAGAAACGAATGAAAATTTAGATTCGTAAGTATAGTATTTTATAAAAAACATAAAATGCCTATCGATTTGCATAGTAGTTTAAAAGGCGCATCGCAATGGGCATTTGGCAGCCCCTTATTAAATAATGCATTGGGAAGTTCTATTTGTGTGGCACTTATCATCGCTTTATTAATGATATTATTAATTATGTTCATGTACCCGGCTAAACCTGGTACGCCATTTTCGGTACTCGCCAAATTATTCGTATATATGCTGTTCGGTACTATGATGATCGTTTTCTTACATGATGGTGTAATTAAATATATGATAGAGGAAGAATATGTAACTAAAGATAATGAATACTTTATGCAAAATACTACAATAGAAGGTCGTAAGGCAGATCCATCGTATTCTAGTATATATAAACCTATTTCACCGTTGTCCCAAGTAGCACCGCCAATTATTCAGCCGCCAGCTTCACCGGCACCTCCATTACCGAACACAGCAACTGACGTAGTTACCGGAGGTGGATATTTAACATCTATGAAACCTAATCGATCCATGCGCAATCCGTATGAATAGATACTTATATTCATAATAAACAAAAAGGATATCCTTATATATAACAGAATGATCTGGCAAAATACTAAATATTGCGTAAAAGCTGTAGACGAGCTGATTCTACAGCTAGTTCAACGATTTAAACTAATTGATAAAGTTCGTATAGCTATGTTCATTACATGGCTTTGGGCTTTAGCTGGACTTTATACAACTAAAGTATTCGAATCGTTTTTCCGACTAATTCTAAAGATGCCGGACAATTGGCTAGCAGTGCCGTGTATTATACCAAATTCTCCGACGGGTGTGCAAATTCTAACAGCATCAGACGGACAAAGGGATATTACCAATAAATTTAAATTATTCCTCAAATATTACTGGGAGAAAGACGAATCAGGCGGGGCGTTTAGCTTTCAGAGCCTACACCGTCTCATGAATTGTTCGATGTTATATTGTAGTTATTTACTCACTAATAAAGACGGTAGCATATCACCCGATACTTTTTGGCAGAATGTCGATAGATTTCTGATAGAACTAAATGGCGAAAAGTGTATCAAATATGTCAACAGTAATCTAACAGATCCCGAAGAACTGCCATTTGGCTCTGTATCATTCACCAATGTAAAGCGTAATATCAAAAGCTCGAATGATAGGACCAGACAAGAGCTACTAGATTTTATGGAGAATAGCGCTGTGCCACAACTAATTCAGCACTTTGAACGTACTTAAAATCTTATCCGGGATATTTTCTTTTTTTGTAGCACTCTTTTTTATTAGAAAGAAAACATGCATAAAATATACATCCTAAACATGTCAACCGATGATAGTAAAACAATATATACATCAGAAGGCGACCCCATTCCATGGTTGGCAAAAGATACCAATAATCATTTAGATAAAACTACATTAATATTTGGTGGAACTGGTTCTGGTAAAACCACGGTCATCGAAGAAATCCTTTATTTACTCAAGGACCACGTACCAAATTTTATGGTCATAGCACCTCGTACGTCCGATGCTGCATATCGAAGAAAACTGCCGGCTCGTTGCATCAAGGAAGATTTTACAAAAGAAAGACTTCAGAAGTTATGGAATAGACAGTATTATGCTACCCAATTATATAATACGGCGAATGACATTAATATTTTAGAATCTTTATTTCATATGGCACCCGACCGCGAAAGCGTAGTTCTATTAGAAGCAATCAAACGCAAAGCTTCGGATATGTTAAAAGTTATGGATATGTCCCCAAATTTAGATTTTGGGCAAAAGAAAACACAAAAAACAGCTATCGAAGAGCTGCAATTAAAAAAAATAAAGATACTTTATCGTGATGCAGTTCGTAAAAACAAACACATCATTGAGCGCAATCCAGATTTAACAGCGCAACAGAAAATTGCGTTAGAATATCTAGACTTTAATCCCAGGATATGTTTGATTATTGATGATTGTTCCGAGAAGTTTCAAGTATGGATGAAGTTTTTTAAAAAGAATGAGGTCAATCCATTTGAATCGATCTTCTATAAAAATAGATGGAATTATTTAACGCTTGTATTTGCCGCACATGATGATAAGCTTATTAATACCGAACTGCGTAAAAACTCACGTGTTACCATCTATACGACAAGTCAATCATTGGTAACTTCTATAAATCGGGCAGGTAATGGTTATACGACTAAAGAGAAGAAAGAAGCAATGCGATATGCATCTAAAATTTTTGGCGATGAGGATAAGGGTATCAAGACACATCAAAAGTTTTGTTATATTCGAGAAGACCCTCAGCCATTCAAATACATCATAGCAAATTTATATCCAGATTTTACATTGGGTTGTAATCCTATAAGAACCTTAATTTCTCGTATGCCAAAGAAAGAAGATAATTTAGCGGCTAATCCGTTTGTAAAAGATATGTTTAAAAAAGATAAAGCCGATAAATTTACATTCTAAGGGGGCATTCTTATTCATTGTCCCAAACAGCGTCAACATCTTCTACATCAAACGCTTCATGCGAAATCTCATTTTCATAAGTTTCTGTTGCATCCTCTGCATCACCATCGGATGCTTCAGATTGACGACCAGCCCATTCATCGCCAGAGACGCCAATTTCATCTTCACTATTGTCTTCTAAAGAAGTTATATCCTTCTTCATGAAAACAGGTTCCGGCTTACTGATGAACTTTTCTTTGGCGATAATGGCATTTGTAAAGTGTAGAATTAATGCCTTAGCCATATTCTTATATTTTTCATGACTGTCATTGTACAGTCTAGTCATCATTTCTGCCAGATATTCTTGTAAGAAGTTTATATAATTTGGTGTATCGAGTATTATCGAGTATTTATGGTCTAAATCGGGAAACTCATTAAAATGTGGCATAGAATCATGTAGGTCTTTAATATATATTTTTTTCTGAGCATCTAATATTTCTTTTAATTCTATGGGCATATCAACTACATTTTCATTATTAATAAACATAGTATAATCCCTAAGAATAGAATGGATATGCCCGCGTAGCCTCATAGCTCTGGATTTCGAAGGTTCTAATGTTTTGCTGGGATTGATAACGGCATTCTCAATGTCGATAAATTTCACATTTTCATATAGCCCGATGTTAATTATCAAATTATATTTTATGCCCGATATTTGACTCCATTCGGCTGTTTTACGCAATGAAAACTTATACTCTTCCATTTTGGGTGGTTCATAATTCAAGGTACTCTCTTCCGCAATTTTTTCTAAACTACGGATAGCCAACGACTGTTTTTCCCGTTGTACTTTTTGAAAAATATTTTTATATTTCTCGTAATACTCAGCATTATTCGATTTGGTGAAATCGGTATGAAATTTGCATTTGCCGCATATATTATCTACTATTTCATGTAGGTTGCCCTTTGGACATCTCGTTTCATAGTATTGATAGAAGGCAATAAGATCATCCAATGCATTAAACATTTTTTGTAATGCAAAATCAGATGTTTGTAGCGATTTTGCAGTTCGCACCAAAGATTTACACTTTTCGCATCTTTCATTTATAATCTTCATATTTGCGAAAGCTGCAATGTTATCTTTATCATTGGTGGTTATCCATCCTATAATATCTTTTTTTGATAGTTCGACTTCCTTTTTCCCATCTGTATAGATATATGTTCCCGTTTTATGTTGATCGCCGTTCGGACAATAATGCTTTGCTAAATCTAATTTGTTAGGCGCAAAATTATTGTATTTATCGCGGATATTATTTAATATTGGTATATCAATATTCGGGCGTAATGCTAATTTCTTCATATATGTGGTTAGTTTATTTTGTGTATCTAATAATTTATCATACTTATCCAGATATTCCGAAACTTGCACATGCCGCGGTACTCTGCTCTTGGTATACAACATTTCTTGATAATATTCGAGTATACTCATAAATGACAAATATGCATATTCATCAAACCCATCTAATTTGGATGATTTAATTTGTTTTGGGACATCTACGGTCGAATACATACTAATACCATTCTTAAAATCTGATAAAACTTTATCTTCATCCCGCCCGAGAATGGTTTTAATATCTTTCTTATCAATATGTTTATTAGATGCCACTGATTTTATATACTGCACATATCGATAAAAGGCGTCCATATAAATGGGATTTTCGGATGTTTGAATAGTAGCCTCAGAATCCATATTAATAGGCTTTGCATATTTAACTGCCCATGCATACGCAGTTTTGATGAATATTTGTTTAATAACGTCGGCGGACATATTAGGTAAGCGCGAAATGATAGTTTCTTTTGTGAGAAAAATAAGCTTCAGAGCTGTAGTTAAATAAAATTTCTCCGCTAATTTAGCATCAGTTACTACTTTACCACCTCGTATATATCGCAATCTCCGCCGCTTTGGTCCGGCGGCAACTGCCGTTTTTTGTGTTTTAACAGATTTATCGAGAGGCTCTAAGTATTCGGATTCGGATTCGACATCAGCATTATTATCTTGTTGATCAACGGGTTCTAGATATTCGCCGTCGTCCGTATCATCGATTTTTTTTGATTTTGTATGTGAATGCCGAATACGTGCCTTTTCAGCCGGGGGATCTCTAGCAAACATTATTTTACCCGGGTTTTGCATCATCAATGCACATAATGCTGCGTAAATATAAATAGCGGCGTATAAATTAAGAACGTCTTTGACATTATCTCCAAGGGTAGTTTTGCTACGGTAGAGTTTCGCTTCTTCATGCGCGACTGCTTCACGCAACCCGCTAGCCAATGAACTAACCAATGGTTTAATTGGCATAGGAGTAATAAACCTCACATTAGTTGATACAATATACATTGCTTCTTTCCAGATCATAGTCTGTAATGGGCTTTCATCCATAAGAACACCACGTTCATCACTAAATTTCATTACTGATGTGGAATCAGATTCTACAATTAATTCTCCGCAAATCTTACAAAAATAACCATTTTCATTCGCTGGTAAGGAAAATCTATCAATTAGAAAATCTCGCATATCGGACATATTCGGACGATCAAATGTTTCAAATGTTTTTTTAGCATAGTGATATGTATGCGGGCAAATACCGCCAGAAAGTAAAGATAAGCCGTTTAAATCACTTATGTTGATAGATTTTTCTACATCTTTCAATAAAGATTTCAACTCATCCGGAGTCTGATTGAGCATAGAATTCTTTAGCTTATAAAATAGTGCTCTGTTCTTAGACCCTGCCTCATTAGATTTAGATTCTAATTTTGTTAGCTCTAATTCCACAATTTTTAACTGTGCCGGTGATAAATCCATCAAATTAGTTATTCCGAATTTATCATGGGCGATGCTTTTTTTCTTAACGATTAGTAGTTGCGTTTTATGGCTCGCATTTAGTTGTTTTTGATATGACATCTTAGCTTGTATATTGGCGATCTTTTCAGCGAGTTCTTTTTTAAATTCATCCGTACTACCGGCTATGTTATTGATATTATACAATTTGGTAAGTTTGTTCGCATCTAACATATAAAGAATATCGTAATAAAAACTGTTTCCAAATTCAGAGTTTTGTGCGGCATTAAGCGTTTTTAATAAGTCTTGTGAGAAATCAACAAATATTTCTGGCTTTTGGGTGGAATGTTTTGTTTTTTGCGAATTTGGAGTATATAACCTACCGTTGATTATCTGCCACTCGCTCGGAGATGTTCCAAAAACAGTAGGTTCGAATAAATCATAGCGTAGCAATGGATAATGTATACGATAATAGCGTTCTATAAAATCGATGTAATCTAATATGGTTATGCAGATACGTAAGACATTTTCATCGGAAGTGAATATAATTTTATCCTCTCCAATATTTGGTAATCCGGGATGGGTGAATGAAGGTCTTTGTTGTGTGAAATTCATAGTCTGCAGATCAGCCAAACCATAACGCCCGCTTAAAGATAGATCCATATCACTTATATGATTATAGTGAGCCAGTGCGAATTTATTATAACTCTTTAAAAATAATGACGGAATTTTTATTCCAATGACCTTAAATTGTTCGTTAGCAGGAATAGCTGAAACTTTATCTCCATCTACAACAAATATTCTATCCTCATTTTGTAAAGAAACAGTATAGTTAGACGCATCCGATTTGGCTAAAATCGGCATACAATATTGTATTACATATTTTAACATAATTGATGGTAATGTACTTCTAGGACGTTGCGATATATTATTAAGTTCATCCATGTCATACATACTCCAAATATGATCAGCATCCACACCTGTTTGTTTTATTAATTCTTCATAATCTAGCTGTTTCTGTGTCTTATTCACCACAGATTCTTGTTCTGGAACGTCAAAGATAGTAATCTCCATGAGTATTCTATTATATATATTACAACTTTTTATTTTTACCGTAATTTCAACATGTGGAAATTTTTCTTAAACATTTAAAGCGATATAAATTATACCATATAAACATGGAAAGATCAAATCCTAAATTATTTGATAGATCGTCATATTCAACTACGACTATTTCGGTGTTTCAAATAGTAGGTGCGTATTTTATAGACTTATACTATAACTATCTCTACACAGAAGCAATAAAATTTAAGACGGATGGTAAGACACCTAGTGTTACGGAGGGATACAGACACGCCACCTATGCATTTTTAAGTGCTCTAGATAATAAAGCTAAAGGATACAAACCAGAAAATTACAATAAGTTACTACAAGGTATCAATGTATTTTTTATAAGATGGACTAATTTCTCATCTCTCACCATCAGTGAGTGCATTGACAAAATCGTCCGTGAATTTATACCGGCTGATTATTTTGCTTCCTTAAATAAGGATCAGAAACGTAATATTTTACGACAGATGCTTATCGATTCTATTCGTGAATTTACTAAGATTGTCATTGGTGAATTTTTAGGGGCTATTATAGATAATCATGATGATACTGCTAATGTTGAAGCGTTAAAAGAAAAAATAGTGGATATTTTTATTCTCCAACGTGAAACTATGTTTCATAAATTTATCGATTGCAGGGCGGGCGGTAAGCCGGATGAAAAGGTCGATAGGCGGTTTTTAGATAAACTTAGAAACGAAGTAATAAGATTAAACACCATTAACGAATCTTTAACTAAAGAAAACAAGAATTTATCTATGCAGCTGGACACGGTCCGTGTTAGTGCCGAAGAAGTTGTGCAACGATTTAAGAAACTTAAAATGCGATATGATGCCGTTACTCAAGAATATCGCATTAGTAAGGATAAGGTTAACGGGCTTGAGGACGCATTACGGTCTCGACGGATGGTGCGTGAACCGGATGTAAATATTTTTGAGGATGATGATGAAAATGCTATGCCGATTACTCCGCAGCTAATACAGCCTACACCGCAGCTAATACAGCCTACACCGCAGCCTATACAGCAAAAACCTACACCGCAGCCTACTCCGCAGCTTATACAGCAAAAACCTACACCGCAGCCTACACCGCAAACTAAGCCAGTCTTAAATACACCGCAGCCTAAGCCAGTTTTAAATACACCGCAGCCTAAGCCAGTTTTAAATACACCACAAAAACTTATACAGCAACAAAAACCTACGATGCGGGCGATTGTTCAAAAAGAAGAATCGTCTGATGAGTCTGATGAGTCTGATGAGTCTGACGAGGAAAGTGAGGAAGAAACTCTCCCTTCCGAACGTCAGATGGATGAAGTTTTAGCTAAACACATTATTATGGCAAAACCAACGACATCCGGACCACCTAAAACTACAGCATCACAAAGTAATAATGAAGTAGATGCCGCGGCTAATGTATTAGGTAATCCATCAAGTTTATCAGACTATATGTAATATAATACGATCAAAAAATGATTATTTCTTTTTTATGTACCATTTAGATAAACAGGAACTCCAATAAATTACATGCTTTATTTATGTCCGACTCCACCGCAGAAAATGAAGAGGGGGATTTCCTATCAAACACGGAAACCCAAAGTCAAAATGAAGAAATGGAAACTCTATACATCGAAAAAATACTGGACTTGGAAGATATATATCGGAATATCAAAAAACAAAATAATGTCAAACATAGACCGGGATTCGAAAAGCCATTACAGATGTTTGATAATTATGTATCAACATGTCGAGATTTATTTGTCAATAATTTTGATATTCTTGGTCAAAGCTTTGATAAACTCAATGTTTGCCCTGAATTTTGTAAAACTAAATTGGGCTACAAAATAACTAATTTAGTATCGTTATGGTCCGATTTTATTAAATGTAAAAAAGAAAAGTTTGAATCTTTAGGTATTGCGATTACAAAGGTATCATCCTATACATCGATAGAAGAACTATATTCTAAAATATGTCGGAGACTAATTAATAGTCAAAAGCTAACCAAACAAGACCTACAACAAATTATAATGTGGTATTCGATTTATCTTCCGAAACAAATTTATCCGTTAGCAAAAGACCTGGGTATTGAAGTAGATTTCTGGCATATAGTTTTAGAATACTACTGTATATGCACTTTACGACAAACGGACATTCATTCTAAGATCCGATCTTTAAAAGAACCAGATGAATTAGATGATGAACCATGTTGTGATGATGCGATAGTTGATAAATTTATCCGCTGCACTGGTTCATTTACATACATAGCATGTATTGGAGTCTACTTTATAAAAGACATGTATAAAATAATTTATAAAATAGGTAAGTCTAATCCAGAAAACTCAACTCCATATAGTCGATTTAAAAAACATGCGGTAGATAAGGAATATTTAGATTTTCATTTGTTAGCTGTAAATATCTGCGCAAATGAATCTGCAATGGAACTATTAATAAAAGAAAAACTAAAACAATGTCATATGGTAGCATGGCAGCGAAAGGAACTTTATGCCATACATTACAATATGTATGTAGATTTGACTGTATCATTAGATACATATATGTCCCATCAGTTTGGACGAAAAAAACACATACAAACTATTATTAAAATGAAGGCTAGCGATGATAAAATTCAAAAACTAGAAATAGAACAAAACAGACTCATCGGACAGGTTCAAGAGAAAGATGTACTACTTCAAGAAAAAATAGAAGAAATTGATCTCATAACATCCATTCATCAAGAAGAAATAAAAGATAAGGACAAAGAAATAGAAGCGCTTAAAAACTTACTAGCAAAACAGCTTATCGAAACTAATAAACTGCGTAAACTCATAACATAACTTACTTCCTGGATTTACTTCTCTTTCTACCACCACCGTTCTTCTTTTTTAGAGCAGCCAGCTTTTCACGTAAAGCTGCGTTTTTCTCCCTCGCCGCTTCAGTTGCCTTCTTTGCGGCTTCTAGATCTTTGGAGGCTTTTTCAGCACGACGTCCTGCTTCTTTGGCATCTTCGACAGCCGCCTTAGCTGTCCGCCGCTCAGATTCGTAATCCGCCTTCGCCGCGGCTAATTCGGCATCGACCTTCTTTTTTTTAGCAAGTAGCTCGCGGGCTTTTGCAACTCTTTCTGACATCTACAGTAAAATTATATTTTAAGTAAGAAGAAAAATATAAAAACGTCAATTAATCATTTGCTCAATTTGAGTATTTTTAGTCTTTTAAAACCTGCGTTTAAATGTGAATTTCCATTTAAAGATATAAAAATCTTTAAATCAATATATACCTATTCGACTATTTAATATGCCTCCTAAAACCTATAAAAAGGCTACAGGGGCTCGAAATATACGTCAGAATGATTCCGACGACGATGGTAGGTCCGCAATAAATACTCCTAGTGTTTTAGACGTCGATATTGAATCAGAAATTGACCCGATAGAGGCTGATGTAAATTATAATATTCAATTGGTTCAATCATCAGATTTAAGAGATCTTAATGATTTCTTCGCAGATACTAAAATGATCAATCCTAGCAACGATCCTACTACTAATATTATCAATCGTCAAGCACTTAAGTGCTACAACATACCGGATAAGAAACTTCCTAAAATGTTTGCACTGATGGAAAATTGCCGACGAAACAAACAGCGGATGATGTTTACAGAAAAACAACAAGAATTTTCCGGCATTATGTTAGACTTTGATATATACCAAGATACGGAGGAAGACCAACTTAATGATGAAATTTTTCATACGGTGTGTCAAAAAGTTATCGAGATAATTACCAACATATTAAACTTTAAAGATACGAAAAAAGAAAATTTTCACATTGGCATTACTCGCCGACCGAAGATTACTTTTAATGAAGAAAAAGACTGTTATAAAGATGGATTTCACCTAATCATTCCGAGTATTAAAGTTGTTCGCGGCGTCAAGCGTTTACTAATTAATAAAATACTTAAGACTGAAGTTCTCGATCAAATTATGGCAGATATTAAACCCGCTGATATCAAAATAGGTGGCGAGAAATATCAACATAAACATTTCCTTGATCAAATGTCAGCCAATGTGCCAACTTTCTTCATCGGTTCGAGTACTAAGAAAGGGCACGCCCCATATGTGTTGACTCATATCTATGATGTAACTTATCAAATCGAAGCTAAAAATATCGTTATTCAGCGCAATGACAAACTTATGAGACAGAAAACATTTAATGTGTGTCATGAGTTTTCTATTAACTATGAATGCCCGAATGGCGTAATCCGCAAAAAGAATTATGATCCTATCGATAAATACATGATCGAAATAGGTGAGCTACAAAAACAAAATAAGAATGACGAGGAACTACAGAAGAATTTTGGCGAGTTATCTATGCATTCGATGCATGATGCCCAGATTCAAGAAATTAAGGATGTTCTTGATATTCTGTCTCCGGAACGCTACGAAAAGTACGAAAAATGGTATCCTGTATTATGCGCCTTAGCGAATGGATCGCCGTCATATAAGGGTCTTGCCGAATATTTTAGTAGGAAATCTAAAACCTTTAAGATGCCAGATTTTGAGAAATTCTGGGGGTTAGCGCTTAAGGGTCCGGCAAAGAATCGCAAGGGATTTTCCATTGGAAGTATTTTCCATTGGGCGAAGACTGATAATCCTGAAAAGTTCGACGAGTTCCGGAAGGATACCGTTAAGAATGTTCTACTATCAATGGTTTATGAATCATATAAAGAAGGTATTCTAAGTCATTCTGATATCGCAGATTTACTATACAGACTATTAAAATTTAAGTATGTTACGGATCGCCCAAAACAGGGTAAGCAGCGTATCTGGTATGAATTTGTAGTTGAAGAAGATCAACATGTCGATGGAGAACTATTCAAATGGCGTGCTTGGGAAACCGAGCAACCGGTCGGACTATCACTATATATTTCCATGGTTCTACCAAAGCTATTCGAAAAGGTTCTTGCAAATGTTAAGAAGAACTACGATTCTTCATCCGGCGATGGTCTTTCAAAATACTACAAGAAAGTTCTGGATAATCTAAAAGGCACCATGCGTAAGCTGGGTGATAAAACCTTTAAACGTAATGTTATCGAAGAAGCGGCGTTGCGGTTTTCCCAATGCGGCTTTTCAGACCAACTGGATAAGGATCCTCTTGTTCGTGGTGTTCAGAATGGTGTTCTCAAACTTGGCGATGGGCAGCGGTATGCCCAATTAATCCAGGGATATCACACCCATAAGATTTCGAAATACACCGAGGTAACTTATGAACCATTCAATCCACATGATAAAATTACGAAAGATATCATTATTACGTTGAGAAGTATGTTCCCAGATGCTGAATCCGACTCATTCGAGTTTACCATGTCATTCTTAGCTAGTACCCTAGATGGTAATCCTAAGGAAAGTATGATTATGCTTATGATAGGTAAGGGGTCGAACGGTAAATCCGGTTTAGTTGAACTGCATAAATCTGCAATTGGTGAAATTTACGGTGTTAAAATGCAGACGAGTTTCTTAACTGCGAAGAATGGATCACCAGATGCGGCGAGTCCCGCTATTATGCAGCTCAAAGACGCAACCTTCGCTTATTACTCGGAGACTGATAAGCATGAAGTACTGAATGCAGCTAGAATGAAGGAAATCACAGGTCAAGAAACTCTAGCAGGTCGCCGGCTCAACGAAAATCTTATTAATTTCAAGCCTAAGTGCCATCATTTAGTCCTCAGTAATAACGATTTTGATATTATCTCGCATGATCATGGTACTTGGCGTCGTGTAATTTATAACCCCCTTAAGATTCGTTTCGTCGATACCACATCTGAACATTATGATCCGCTCGATCCTTACCAGAGAATTGCTAACCCTGATGTTGTCGGCAACTGGTCATCCAATTCGGAAGTGCAAAGTCGATATTTAGGCTTTATGGTTTGGATGCATTATTGGCTATATAAAAAGTATCGCGGTAAGGTTAAGGCAGTGCCGCATCCTCACGTCAGATTCGAAACAGAAAAATATCGCATCAGACAAGATATTATGTCTAAATTCTTAGCTGAAAGAATGGTTAAAGTGGCAGACCCGACAACCCAAACTCCGATTATGGATGAGATACAAAAGTATGTTACTTGGTATGCAAAAAATAACGGCGGTATTCTTCCGGCGAAGGGTATCACCGAACAGTTGCAAAACAACAGTAATATTGGAAAGTTTATTAAACAAACAGCACGTGGTATGTTTTTAGAAGGATATAGATTTTTAGACGCAGGAGAAAGCCCCGCAGACTGCGAAGAATATGCGATGAAGGGAATCTTCGATTTAGAGATGTCTCCCGAGCTGACAAAGAATGTTCCATGTGAATCGCCCGAACAGTACTATGCCAGAGTTTGCCGAGAATATGACGAATTTAAAGCTAATATGTCGGATGATCCCAAATATGATGTGGATGTTCAGACTACATTATTTATGCGCGATGCCGAACTAGAAGACTCGCATAATACACATACCGTTTCGGCGCCAAAATTGCAATCTAGAAACGATAATATTGAAATTAATGGACGTATTCTATCCAATGGTATCATTCTAAAGGATCGGGAGGAGCCTAAATTTACATATGGTCAGACAACCATGACGTTTGATATAAGTGATTATGAAGGGCTACTTCCTATGGATGATGAGGAAGCTATGGAGGATGATCTTAATTCTCCGAGAATTAGCTCATTAAAAAATAAGGCTAATGAGGCTGTATTACAATACCAGTCTAGACGCATAGCTAAAGAAGTGGTAAAAGGTTTATCAGCGACGAAAGCTATCCAACCTGAGGAAGACGAATTCTTCGAAGAGGATGATACTGAGTATAATGTAAATAATATTCTGTGAAAGAACTGCAACTTATTTATTACTTTTCTTTTTTAATAAAATTCTTATGATGAATAATATATTAGTAATGGTTTACTAGGAACCTTTTTAAAGAATGACCATATTCCGAATAGAAAATTCTGATTTATTAGTATTTTGCCCTGATTTACATTCAGCCGCGGCATTATCTGAAATAGTAAAGCTTTCTGAATTTTCGTTGGCTGATATTAACGAAAAAATAATTACTGAGTTATCAATTATATCATTAAAAGGCACTCAAAGATTTAGACTTAAAAACTTTATTTATTGTCCGCCAAAAACTGAGGTTGCTTATATCGAACAGTTCTGGTATTCGAAGGATGCCCGTTCTGATAATCATCAGACGAATTCCCGCAAATATGGATTGCGCTTAAATATAATTTTTTAAAATTTGAAATAAATTTACTCTACAAAAACCGATAAATATACTCTACAAAAACCGATAAATATACTCTACAAAAACCGATAAATATACTCTACAAAAACCGATAAATTTACTCTACAAAAACCGATAAATTTGAAAAATAAATATCTTAAAAAATGGCATCTAAAAGCGATAATGGCGCCAAACGCCTAAAAGCTATGATGGAAAATTACCTCGAAGCTAGACGCGATGGACATAAGTATGGATATGAGATTCGTCTCGTCGAACCGGATAATTATGAGCATTATTATATTCTGGTCGAACCCATCGCAGGTGTTTATAAAGGACAGAAATATTTAATGGAAATGAAAACTACATATGGACTGGGCGACGACAAAACTACATATCCAAATAATGCTCCATACATTCGTTTCATCACAAATATTTTTCATGTCAACATTTCGGCGAACGGTGGTTCAATTTGTTTAGATATTCTTAAAGATAAGGATAGATGGTCTCCACTTAATAGTTTTGACACCATTATTCAAAATATTCTTCTACTGTTTAATGAACCGAATAATGGATCACCATATAACGGCAGTGCGTCTAAATTGTGGGTGGAGTGTGGTAAGGATTATGATGCGATGAAAACTGGGAAAATGACCGTGCAGGATGCGGACGAGCTCTATGTAAGATGTTTCCGACCATTTATTAATGAAGCCGAACGCGTTATGCGAACGAACGATTATAAGAAATATGCCAAATGGTTTCCGGAGCTAGATCAGCTATCACCCGAATATACCAATAGAGTTAAAGATAATGAACTAGAACTCGCAGAATTAGCGGATGCTTTTGAACATATAAAACTCGCGAAAAAGAAGCACGATACATCAACCAACCCCGATGAATCACTCAAACCGGAAGACGCAAAAAAGAAACGTTGGGCGAAATATCAAAAATAAAGACCTAAGGAGTCTTAATTTAATGATAATCTTGTGAAACGTCTGGCGGACTTTTGTATTTTTTTGACCGGGACGGGTTCTGGATCTGTATTTCTAGGTGGTATAAAGGGTGGAATTTTTAATTCTCGAGTGATTAATTCGGCAATAGGGTCTAATTCTTCTTGGTCGACATCAATAGTACGATATACGCGTTTCGTGTAAATAATCTTTGAGGGTTTCTTTTTAGGAGCTTCTAAACTATGTATGTCTTCACGCCATTCAGCTTTCATAGGAATCTTGTGTAAGGCGAAGATATGGGCGAATCGTCTATAAAATTTACATAGCATGGTATAATATTTTACAAATGTCGTTTTGGAGATATCACATTCTTTTTCTATCTTATCTTTATCAATAGATTTGCGAAGTGATGGAATACGATCAATGAGCATATAAATAGTACCTATACACTTCGTATTACTCTTACTATCATATTGTACGTGGAGTTGATCGTAATCAGCCTGTTGTATCATATCTAAAACAAACTGTTTATACATTTCGGGAATTTTAAGAAGTTCAAAATATCTGTTTACATAACTAGTAATAGCGTCAACCTTTGCCGGAATTGTGATGATACCGCGCTCATTAAGATCCCGTAGATGCCTATCGCCAGCCGATAGAAATTTTTCGGCAATACCAACGATTTTAGCTATTTCGCTCGGCGTGCGGGAAATACCATTTAAATGGCACGTATAGTAGAGACACGCACCTTGTACGCCTTTTTTAACATCTTTACGAAAAACGTAATTATGTTCTTTAATCGTCGCAAACATATCATTTGCTTCATTGATGACATTTTTTGGTAATTGATTATTGGTACTTTGTGAATTCCAATTATGCATTTCCTTAAGTGTTGTCATTTTTCTATAACGGGTATAATCCGCACAATTTTTAAGAAGATTACGATTTAGCCCGTATGCGCCTTTACCAATGATTTTCATAGAAACAAATCCTTTATCATTGACATTGGCATCTTGTGACGTAGTTACACTTTCATCCTCTTGAGTAGAAACCACAACACCTTGAATCTCCAATCCACAGTTTTGACAAATCATAACATTGTCTTTCGTCCGTAATACACCACCGCATGAATAACAGCTGGCTTTAAGTTGCACAGTTGTATTTGTATCTATGTTATCTAATCTAGATTGCATTTGTTCTAGCGCCTCGATTGCCGAAATAGAATATATAGCCGCACCAACTAAGGTATCTGTGGTAATCTCTATTTCTGGATCATTTAGTTGCTCGAACATATCCGACCATTCGTTTGTGTTTGTTTTGCTGGGTTTACTTTCTGTCGTTTCTCTTGTGTTTGT
>JACCDW010068596.1_pt1 | contig 38675 bp, 27 predicted proteins | sample 7449781 | NCBI WGS metagenome assembly JACCDW01 (sample SAMN15323449, study PRJNA562643) | freshwater metagenome | isolation source: river surface water | place: USA:Blue River Watershed | collected 2017-08-18 | reverse complement strand
GGCAGTCTTTGAGGAGGTATTTGAGGAGGTACTTGTGGTGGCGGCGCTCCCGCGACGACTCGCCAATAAATGCCCCGCTCTTTTAATAGAGTCAGGCATCGCTACCCACTCAGTGGAAAATCCAGCTTTTTCAAATTCCTTCGCAAACAAAGCGCCCACTTTTTTCACTCCTTCTATATTCAATGTGCCACTATTGATATTCACCGACTCCTTTAATAACTCAATCGCCTGCGGCATATGTGCATCAATCCAAGCCATCACTTGTTTTTCTTCTTTTATTAAACCCTGCGCAGTACTAGACAACGCAACGACCATTGCAAATAAAAACAAAGCTGTTTTTTTCATAGCATCTTATTTTTTGAAAAGTTAAGCATTAATTCCCAATAGGAATATTCACTTTGAAACTAAAATTGCGTCCCATATTGAATACACCCATGCGTCCAGTTGCTTCATTCACTGGACCATATTTTAAACGATTCAAGTGATGCTGATACGCCACATCGGTGATATTCTGTCCCACTAAGGAAACGCTAAACAAGGTTTTGTTGCGGTGTTGGATCTGCGTACTATAACCCAGATTCAATAAAATATAAGCTGGTGTGCGCGTTTCAGTATTGTAGCCTACAAATGGATGATTTTGCGCAAACACATTATCTAATTGTAGATTGATAAAACTGTTGCGGATGGCTTTTGATTTTTTAAAGAGTTCAATTCTTATTTCAGATAACCATCTTGCACTTGGTATGCCTGGCAAATTTTTTGATCCATCTAATGCTTCTTTAAATTGTCCGCGGATTAAGCTCACACTATTTTCTACATGCAGCCAGTCTAGCGGGTGTGGATGAAAATCAACATTGAATTCAGCGCCATACAAGTGTGCATCTTTTTGTCTGAATGCAAATGCATAGAGATTGTCCCCATGATCCATGATGATAGAGTCTCCTCCTCCAACAGCAGTTAACTTCTGGTAAAAGATATAATCACTTACAGTATTGTAAAATACATTTCCTGCAAAGCTCATATGCTCATTGCTCCATTCTACTGCAGCATCAAATTGTAAACTCTTTTCAGAAATCAACGCTTCATTGCCATATTCAAATCTGTTCGTGCCTTCATGTGCACCATAAGACGCCATCTCTGCCATGTTTGGTGCGCGGAACCCGCGCGCGATATTAAATTTCAATGTCAACTGTTCACTTACATCATGCGCCACCCCAATAGCTCCAGAAATATTATTAAACTGTTTATTACTTTCTATTGGATTATACAAAGCTATACAAGCCATCCCTGGAGGACATATAAATTGATTCGGGTTGATAAAGTTCATCCACTTTTGATCATATCTTATACCTCCACTCCAACTTGTTTTCTCTGTTCTTTTTTGGGTATAATAAAATGCGCCAATATCAAAGCTGGTATAATCAGGGACTAGTGCAGCTTCTCCTCTATTCGTGTTGGTTTGTTGCATACCATTGACACCAAATGTATTTTTCCAATTGTTTTTTTCTGCTTGTAAATATTGTATGGCGTAGTTGAATGTTTTTAAATCAAAAAATAATTCTTTTTCATTTATATCTAAGACATTACCAAATTCCATTCTTTGGTTTTGTTGTAAACCAAAAGTGGCTTTCAATCTGTCATTGCCTAATTTGATATTGTTATCCAGTGTATATTTAGTATGTTGGATTTTTTGCATCGGCACACGAGGCGTAAATCTTTTTTCTTCTGCAGCATCTACAACAACTTCCTCTGCAATACCACCCACATCTTTCAACATAATAAATCGTCCCTCTGCATCACGATCTCCTTCTACTATACCTAAGTTTTGGTAAAAATTACTAAAAGACAACTGTGAGTATCCCCAGCTTTTTTCGATACCAATATAACCACCGCCATTGCGCTCTAAAAATCTTGAATTAAATACAGTACCGTCGTATTTGTTTTTATAGTCGCCTGCATTTTTTGCACTATAGTTGATCCCCCAGATAAATCCTTTATTGTTTCCAGCTAAATCAAAGTGATTACCCATCATGCGGTTATTGGTTTGATAGTTGGAAAACACATTTCCTTTGATCACGCCTTCACTTACTGGTACGTTAGAGATGATGTTGATTACACCCGCTAAGGCATCCGATCCATAAATCAATGACGCCGGCACTTTTAACACTTCGGTTCTGCTAACATTGTATTCGTCCACTTCAATGCCATGTTCGTCGCCCCATTGTTGTCCTTCTTGTCTGATACCATCATTCATTACCACTACACGATTGTAGCCCAAGCCGCGAATGATTGGTTTAGAGATGGCGGGTCCTGTAGATATTTGAGAGACACCTGGTACTTTAGACAAGGCATCAATTAAATTGCTTGACACACCTCTAAATAGTTCTTCTTTTTTTACAATCGTCACCGGTGTGGGTGTGCGTCTGGTAGAAGTGGCTCTTAAAAAACTGGTGACAATCACATTGCCCCCCTCTAGTACAGAACTATTTAAATAAAAATCTTGTGTGGTGTTTTTTTGTAGTTTGATATTTTCTACATCAGTCGCATAGCCAACATAACTAATTTCTAATACATGCGATCCTGCTTCTATATTGATAGTGAAGACGCCCTCTTTATTGGCAATCGTTCCTTTTTTAATTTCTGGTAGATAGACACTTGCTCCTCCTAAGGTTTTACCTGTTGCTCTATCAAATACTTTTCCTGTTAATGTAAATTGTTGCGCAATTGCTTTCGTTGCAAATCCGATACTCGCACTCAATAAGAGTAATACACCTAAATATTTTTTCATAAAACTGTTTTATTTGTTAAAAAATAGAAACCTAACAAATAACAGCAGGGGGACCACGAGAGTCAGAAACAATAGATAATTGTGTAATTGCCTTTGCTAAAAAATGTGCATTGCGCGCTTTGGCAACAACTGGCGTTGGAATAAGGATACTAAAATCGTAGTCCACAAATGGAGTAGTGGCTACTTGAAAATCGAAAGTACAATGCAGTTCAGTTTTTTCAATTTGCTCAATAGGCAAATCCTTATGTACCGAACAACTTGTTGGATCAATGTGTTTCGCTACTACATCGTGAATCGATTTTTGTGGCGTTATGCTAAATGCAAAAACCACTAGCATCGCTAGCGCAAGAAATTGCTTAAAGGTTTTGTTTTGTAGCATAGAATAAAATTACTGCATTTTTAATAAATCGCTTCGCCTACTGGATGTGCTGGTGTAAATTCTAGGCCCAATAACTTTGCCATCGTTGCAGCTAATTGTTTTTGATACAATTGTTGATTGGCAGCTTGTTCACCCATTGTTGTTTTGAGGGCTACAGCAATTTTAGTTAGATTAGAATTTTTTTCAGGACCCATTAAGCCAAACCAGATACTTGAAGCACCTTTTACATCTGCACCATGATCCGTCCAGGCTTCACCAAAGCCCCTGCCATGATCGGTGGTGATTAATAAATAAGTGTTGTCTTTATAGCCCGGCGTGTTTTGCACCCATTGCCAAAGTTCATTTACCCAGGCATCCACTTGATGCGATGCATCTAAATAAGCCGAGTAGTTTCCTTCATGCGCCCATTCATCGGTTTCACCATAACTGATGTACATAACTTTTGGGCGTTTTGTTTCAAGATAATATTTGGCATGCTGATGTGTAAATACATCTAGACATTCAGCTTCCTTAAAGGGTTTGTAACTATCCTTAAGCATTTGCGCCAACATTTTTGTTTGTGGATCAGGCAGGATACTCGACAAAGATTCAAAACCATTGATCACCGGAAACCCTGATGCAGCTTCATTTAAGATTCGATTGTAGGCATCCCATGCCCCAAATGCAATGACTTTATTTTGATACGCTTTTTGTTTTTGTAAAAATGCTAAAATATTTTCGTGAGGATTAGGCGGATAATTATTAGAGTTAATCGCGGAGTCCGGATAGCCCGTAAAGATTTCATTGTATCCAGGATAGGAGAACCAATGTGGATTGGCCACATCGACTTTATTTTCTTTAAAACGATTGCCAAAAAGGAGTCCTTTTGTCCCCATCATTTGGGTGATGAAGGGGAGGAGTTTTGCACGACGCTCCAGTACCGCATTGGCACCATCTATTGAATTACCCCCATTTAATGTATTACTATATTTATTGAATAAGTAGGCGCTATCTCCGTGATTGAACTTTCGATTATTGGCTAACGCAAAATCCATCCCGTTGAATACCTCCTGCCATCTTAATCCGTCCGTAGTAATAACGATCAAGTTAGGAGAAGACCTGTCTAGTCCAATTTTTTCAATTTGCTTTTGGGCTTTTAAGCCATTATGTTGAAAGATTAAAATCGCAAGAAAAACGGCGAAAATGGATGATTTTTGACTCATTTTGTTCAATTATCTTGTTAAAATAGGCAATTTTGCGCATTTTTCAGAATTTTCATAATTTAAAGAAATTAAGATTTTATACTATTTTCTATGTTGCTTTAGGATTTTCAACCAAAAACATGGCCATTGACACATTTGTTACAAAATTCATGCTTTTTAAAAGTGTGGAACAGAACACACACCACCGCCTTTGCTTGTGTCATTTAATCCACAGTTTAAATTTGTGTGGTTCATAACACACAGATTCGCCTTGGTTTGTATCATATAATCCACAGTTTTAAAATAGAGCAAAAACACAACACCTACTTATTCGGTTTAAAGAACTAGACCCAAGCAACAGACTTAGAAATAATCTAAGCATATGGGGCAAAAGGAGGTAATTGGGGAAATATTATAAGAAATGCTAGTGAAAGGAGGGTTTTTGAGTAATAATTATGAGAAATGAGAGTGAAAAGAGGGTTTTTGAGTAAATATTATAAGAATATTGGGGGCTTGAGCAGCTAGAAGGTATGGTTTGAACTATTTGGTAAAGGGTTTGTTAGTTTAAATATGTTGGAGTGGCAGAATTTTGGTCGTATGCTTAAAATAGTCTACCTTTGATGTTCAAACATTGATTCAAAACAACAACATTAATTAAAAACAATTAAAATACTACAATTATGAGTTTATTAGATGCCCTTAAATGGCGCTACGCAGTAAAGAGAATGAATGGCAACAAAATCCCTGAAGCTACTTTAAACACCATTTTGGAAGCAACTAAATTAGCACCTAGCTCTTTTGGCTTGACTCCTTACAATATCATTGTCATTGAAGACGAAGAGACTAGAAAAAAATTACAACCTCATTTCTACAATCAACCTCAGGTTGCTGAAGCTTCTGCCCTTGTGATCTTTGCTACTTGGAATAGCATCACAGAAAAAGAAGTGGCTGAGTACATGCAAGAAATTGCTGAAGAAAGAGGTGTTCCAGTTGATTCATTAAAAGACTTTGCTGGTTATATCAATGGTTCTATCAAGAACTTGACGCCAGAGCAATTACAGATCTGGGCAGCGAAACAAACTTACATCGCATTAGGATTTACTTTAGTAGCAGCAGCTTCTGAGGAAATTGATGCAACACCAATGGAAGGATTTATTCCTGACGCAGTGGATGAAGCATTAGGTTTAAAAGAATTAGGCTTACATAGCGCTGTTGCTGTGACATTAGGTTACAGAGATGCTGCTAATGATTATTTATCTGGCGCTAAGAAAGTAAGAAGAGCAACTGAGAAGTTGATCATCAAAAAATAATGGATCTAGTTAGAACTAGTCAAAATATTAAACTGCGTTTTTGAATTGAGTTTTAAGCAAGCAATCGGTATTCAGCCTTCATAAGCTGAATCCAAACGGCTCCTAACACAGGGGCCGTTTTTTATTTGAAATCAATTCCATTGTTTTTGATAGATGGCGGGGCTGAATGTAGATTTTATCTTAATTTGGGTAAAATAAATTGTATGAAAAAAATCATAGGTTCTAAAAAAATCTTAGGTTCTATCGCTGGCTTGTTGATGCTAGCCTTAATGAGCTTGAACACATTTGCGCAAGACGCATCTGCCTATCAACTCCCACCAAAAGAAATTGCTGACTTACTATTAGCAGCGCCCACGCCTTCTATTAGTGTGGATGGAAAAGCAAAACATATGCTTGTAATGGAGCGTCCTTCTTATCCTTTAGTAGAAGAGCTAGGACAAGCTGAATTTAAAATTGCTGGTCTTCGTTTGAATCCCAACAATTTCTCTCCTACACGTCAGAACTACATCAAGGGTATGACGATTAAAGACATCTCTAGCAATAAAATTGTAGCGATCAAAGGCATGCCATCTACTATTGCTGCTTTGAGTCCAACATGGAATCCGTCTGAAAATAAAATTGCATTCTACAATGTCACTGCAACCGCAGTGGATGTGTATGTCATTGACCTATCTACTTTGACTTGTCAAAAAATAAATAAAACTGCAGCGAATTTAATTTTAGGAGCTAGCCTTGTTTGGTTAGATGACGCCACAGTGATGTATAAAGTAAATGTGAATACAGCAAGTGCTTTAGCAAAAAGACCCATCACACCTAAAGGCCCAACCATTCAAGAGAACTTAGGTAAAGCTGCACCTAGTGTGACCTATCAAGATTTGATCAAATCTCCTTATGACGAATATGTGTTTGAATTTTTAGCGAAGAGTCAATTGGTAAAAAACAAAAACGGTGTAGAGACTAAAATTGGTGCACCTTCATTAACCAATAGCTTTAGCATCTCTCCTGATAAAAATTATATCCTTACGCGCACTTTAAATAAACCTTTCTCTTATTTAGTGACTGCTTACGGTTTTGCTTCTTCTATGCAAGTTTTGGATAAAAACGGCGCCTTAGTAAAAACAATTGCTCAATTACCTTCTTCAGAAGGAACAGCAAGTGGTTATGACAATGTGCAAAATGCACCTCGTGGTTTTGAATGGAAGGACGATGAAGCGGCTACCATTGTATATGCAATGCCTTTAGATAGTGGCTTGATTAAAAAAGCAGTGCCTTTCCATGACGCGGTGATGGCAATAGCAGCTCCTTTCAACGAAGCACCGAAAGAATTATTTAAAACAGTCACTCGTTTTTCTAATATCAGCTGGGGCGATGAAACTTTAGCATTAGTGACTGAAGTATTAAGAACAAAGCAACGTTATAAAGTAAGTATCTACAATCATAAAGCACAAAGTTTAACCACTTTATACGAGCGTAGTTTAACAGACGCTTATACCAACTTAGGTAATCCTGTTACCCATAAAAACAAGTTCGGCAAAGATGTGATTGCCACAGTGAACAACGGCCGTTCAGTATTGATGAATAACACCACTGGTGCTTCTGATAAAGGAGATCTTCCTTACTTATCTATCTACAACTTAGATACTAAAACCAATGAAATCATCTGGCGTAGTAAAGAAGATTGTTTTGAATATGTAGTAGATGTATTAGATGCTGCTACTTTGAAAATCATCACACGCAGAGAAACAGAAAAAGAAGTACCTAACTATTATTTAAAATCTTTACAAGCCAATACTTCTGTTGCTTTAACCAATTTCAGCAATCCTTACGCAAGTATGGAAGGGGTAACGAAAGAAAAAATTAAATACAAAAGAGCAGATGGTGTTGACTTAACTGGTGACTTATATTTACCTAAGGGCTACAACAAAGAAAAAGATGGTCCTTTACCTACATTGCTTTGGGCTTATCCTAGAGAATTTACAAGTGCTGCTGACGCTAGCCAGATCAGAGGCAACCAACATAAGTTCACTTTATTAAGTTGGGGCTCTCCAGTATTTTATGTAACACAAGGTTATGCGATCTTGGACAATGCTGAAATGCCGATTGTGGCAACTTCTCCTGATAAAAAACCAAACGACGATTTTGTCAATCAATTGATCTTGAATGCGACTGCTGCGATTGACAAATTAGTGAGCATGGGTGTGAGTGATCGTAATAAGTTTGCAATTGGTGGTCATAGCTATGGTGCCTTCATGACTGCAAACGTACTTGCACATAGCAATTTATTTAAAGCAGGTATCGCTCGTAGCGGTGCTTATAACAGAACCTTGACACCTTTTGGTTTCCAAAATGAAGACAGAACTTTCTGGCAAGCACCTCAATTGTATTTAGACATGAGTCCTTTTGCACATGCGAATAAAATTAAAACACCTATTTTATTGACCCACGGCGAAATGGATGACAACACTGGTACATTCCCAATCAATAGTGAGCGTTTATATGCCGCTATCAAAGGACACGGTGGTACAGTTCGTTTTGTCTACTTACCTTATGAGGCACATGGCTACAGAGGAAAAGAAAACGTATTGCATTTATTATACGAGCAAGGACGTTGGTTGGATAAATACTTAAAAGGAAAATAAACTATAACTAGAATAAAATTTGTTTCTAGTTTACAATACATGAACTCTCAACGGCCCCTTCATCGGGGCCGTTTTTATTTACGCAGCATCCATTGCTTAAACGCAGTATAGGTTGCAGCAAGTGGAATAGATTGCTTTGGCTTATCTAATAGATATTGAACTGAAGCTGGGATGGCTAGTGGATGTCCAATGGCTTCTTCAACTACCTCTGGGAATTTTACAGGATGGGCCGTTTCTAAAATAACCGCATGTACAGGCATGGATTCCACGGTATGATTATAATGGGTAATGGCGTGTTCGTGGTCATGGATAAATTCTTCTGCTGCTAAAAATGCAACGGCACCATGTGGATCTAAGGTATAGCCATAATCATTATAGACCCTTGTGATGGCAGCTTGCGTTGAGATATCATCATAGCTATAACTACTCAACGCATTTTTAAGTTGATCAAAGTTGTTTTGCATGATCTCAAGGATGCGAACGAAATTACTTGGGTTACCTACATCCATTGCATTTGAAATCGTCTCTACTGATTTTTTGACTTCATAATTTCCAGTAGACAGATACCTTGTCACCACATTATTTTCATTGCAGGCTGCTACAAAATGTCCCAATGGTAAGCCACTTGCTTTGGCCATCATCCCCGCACATATATTACCGAAGTTGCCACTTGGCACCACGATATGCATGGGCGTATTGTCTCCATATTGTGCAACCCATTGTTGCCATGCAAAGAAATAGTACAATTGTTGCGGCAACCATCTTGCTACATTAATTGAGTTAGCAGAAGTTAAATGATAGGCTGCATTTAAATCGGCATCCATAAATGCCTCCTTCACAATCGCTTGACAATCATCAAAACTTCCATCTACTTCTAAAGCAGTGATATTTTGTCCGCAGGTTGTCAATTGTAATTCTTGGATCGGACTCACTTTTCCTTTTGGATATAAAATAATTACCTGCACACCTTCAACACCTAAAAAGCCATTAGCTACTGCGCCACCAGTATCTCCAGAAGTGGCAACAAGAACGGTATTGTTATTTGAAGGTGAAGTTTTGGAAAAATAACCCAAACATCTACTCATGAATCTTGCACCTACATCTTTAAAAGCGAGGGTAGGTCCATGGAATAGCTCTAGTGATTTAATATTGGATGTAATAGGGACCAAAGGGAAAACAAAATCAATTGTCTCTTTACAAATTTGTTTCAAACTTGCATCATCAATTGTGCCTCCTACATAAGGACGCATCACTTCAAATGCCAAGCTCGCCTTGTCTAATGTTTTGAATCTTTCTATTTGTTCGGTCGTCAACTGCGGAATCGTAGTGGGAAAATACAATCCCTTATCTGGCGCTTGTCCAGTGATGGCTGCAATTTTAAAATCGACATTCGCAGATTGTTTTCCTAAACTATAATATTCCATCTTTAGTTGTTTCCTTTTATAAACCTAAGTAAAAGATTTTTACTTTAGTAATACAATTCATAAGTGAATACAAATCACTTTGTTTTATCTACAATTCTACTTCTACACCAGCGCCATTGATGGATGTCACATAAGTATGATGTGGCAAACCAATTCGCGTGTATAATTTTTTCATTTCTTTTTCTACGGCAAACGCAGTGGACTGTTCCTTACTCAAGAAAAAGATGGATGGCCCTGATCCTGAAATCCCTCCTCCCAATGCACCTGCTGCCTTACATGCTGCTTTCAATTCATCAAATCCTGGTATCAATATAGAACGAATGGGTTCAATGATCACATCTTCCAAGGATCTACCAATTAAATCATAATCTCCTTTCATCAATCCCGCTACCAAGCCTGCAATATTCCCCCATTGTTTGATGGCGTCTTTTAATTGTATATTTTGTTTTAAGATACTTCGCGCATCAGATGTTTTTACTTCTATCTGCGGATGTACAATCGTTACATGTAAAATAGGTGAGGGTAGTGCAATTACTTCTAATGGAAAGATGCTTCTTACCAATGTCACACCGCCAAAAATACAGGGTGCGATATTGTCTGCATGCTTTACACCTGATGCTAGTTTTTCACCATTCATTGCAAAACGTACTAAATCATCTTTTGTAAATAGGTTGCCCAATAAATGATTGGCACCCACAACTGCACCTGCAGAACTTGCCGCGCTTGATCCTACGCCTGATCCTGGTTTAATGAGTTTGTTGATTTTAACTTCAAATGCCAACTGACCTACCGGAATAGTTGCCTTTGGATTGCCCAACTGCACTTGCTCTTCATAAGCTTCGATGAGTGCAATCAATGCCGCACCGGCTACATTTTTCTCTGGATCGGTGGGTAAATTATAATCGTCAAGATTGATGATCTTAATCGCAGAAATAATTGAACTTGTTGAAGAAGTTGAACTATGTTCTTTTGTGCGTTCTACTCTGCGCATCTCCATCGCATCATATGGATTGTTCACAGCAAAGCCCAATATATCAAACCCGCAAACCATATTGGCTACGGTAGCTGGTGCTTTAATTTTTATCCATTGATTGATTTCAAACATACATTATAAAATTAAACTCTTGCTGCTCTTATGATATCCGCAAACACCCCTGATGCGGTGACATCTGCACCAGCACCTGCTCCTTTAATCACCAATGGTAATTCAGGATACCTTTCAGAATAGAATAAAACTAAATTATCCTTTCCATATAAATGATAGAAGTCTGAACTTGGTTGGATATGTTGTAATCCCACTTTCGCAACACCTTTTCCATTTTCATCTCTTTCAAACTTCGCTACAAATTTCAACTTGCATCCTTCAGCTGCTGCTGCTTCATATAATTTTTTGAAATGTGCTTCTTGTTTTTCCATCTCTGCATAAAAATCTTCTACTGATCCATTAAAACAGCTTGCTGGCAAGAATGCCTCATTCGCAATATCTTCCATTTCTAATTTATGTCCAGCTTCACGCGCTAAAATCATCACTTTACGCATAACGTCTGTTCCTCCTAAATCTAATCTTGGATCTGGTTCTGTATATCCCTCATCCTGTGCCTGCCTTACCACTTGTGCAAATGATTTGGTGCCGTCATAATTATTAAACACAAAATTCAATGTGCCTGATAAAACTGCTTCTATCTTGTTAATCTTATCTCCGCTTCGGATTAGATCATTCAATGTGCCAATAATGGGTAAACTTGCGCCCACATTGGTTTCAAATAAAAATGCTGCACTATAGGTTCTAGCCAATGCTTTTAATTTTGCATAGTGCGCATAAGGTGATGAACAAGCTATTTTATTACATGCCACCACTGATACCGCTTTACTCAATAACTGAGCATAGGTATCTGCTACTGTGGCGTGTGCAGTGACATCTACAAATATAGAATTACGCAAATTGTTGTCTAAAATCGCTGCTACATAATCTGTAATAGTACCTGTTGGTGCTGCAGCCAATTGATCTCTCCAATTGCTTAAATCAATGCCTTCTATATTTATCAGTTGCTTTTTACTATTCGCTATCCCTACAATATTAATTTGCAATCTTAAGGTAGATTGTAAATAAGGAACCTGTTTTTTGATTTGCTCTATTAATTTACCACCTACATTACCCGCACCCGCCAAATACACATTCACTTGCTTGTAAGAAGTCTCAAAGAATTCTTCGTGTAATACGTTGATCGCTTTGCGTACATCCTGCGATGCAATCACTGCTGTAATATTTTTCTCCGATGAACCTTGTGCAATCGCACGCACATTGATACCATTGCGTCCTAAGACACCAAACATTTTTCCACTCACCCCTGGATGGTTGCGCATTTGTTCACCTACCAAAGCAATGATGGATAAATCTTTTTCAATAATCAATGGCTCTACCACCTGTGTATTGATCTCTTGTTCAAACTCTGCATCCACGGCAATCTTCGCCATATGCGTATCCTGTACATTCACACCCACACAGATTGAATGCTCCGAAGAACTCTGTGTGATTAAAATAACATTGATCTGTTTTTTGGCCAAGGCATCAAACAATCTTTTTGAGAAACCTGGTATACCTACCATACCCGCTCCTTCCAAACTCAATAGGCATATATCTTTGATGCTGGAGATGCCACGAATAAAATTATCGTCTTTAGGTGATTCATTTTCAATCAATGTACCTGGATGCTCCGGCTCAAAGGTATTCTTGATCCAAACAGGAATGTTTTCACGCATCACTGGTTGAATGGTTGGAGGATAAATAATCTTGGCACCAAAATGCGATAACTCCATCGCTTCTTGATAAGAAATTTTTGGGATCTCTTTTGCATTATGCACCATTCTTGGATCTGCAGTCATCATACCGCTTACGTCTGTCCATATTTCTAAGACAGTTGCTTTTAAAGAAGCTGCATAAATTGCACCTGTATAATCTGATCCGCCTCTTCCCAATGTGGTGGTATTGCCTTCTGCATCTGATGCGATAAAACCAGGCGCCATATACAAGGCATGCTTGTTAGATGGCGTAGCAAAATAAGCTTGGATGGTTTTAATCGTTGCTGATTTATCGACTACTGCATTGAAATACTTGCTATTGGTTTTGATCATGGCTCTTGAATCCAACCAAACCTGATCTACCCCTTCTGCTTCAAATGCAGCTGCAATAATTTTTGAAGATAAAATTTCTCCATAGCTAATCAATCGATCCTGCATGCGCATGGTCAACTCTCTTAGCATAAATAAGCCATCACAATTAGATTCAATTTCATTCATCAATTGCTTGACCATGCTCAATGTACCCGACTGTTGTTGTATCGGCAATAATGCACGTACTGCGTCTAAATGTTTTTGTTCTAAGTTTTGAATAATCGTTTTGTAGGCTTCGTTTCCTTGTGCAGCACTTTGTGCTAACAAAATCAATTGATCTGTTACACCGCTCATTGCAGATACCACCACAATAGTTGGTGTTGTTTTTACACGCTCTTTCACAATCGCTATTACTTTTGAAATAGCTTCTGGTGTACCTACTGAACTTCCTCCAAACTTTAAAACCTGCATAGTATTTATTTTTCCTTAACGACGATTCAATTTGCCTTCTTTTCCCCCTCTATTGCTAGATGACCGCAAAGTTAGGTCTTAAATTAAATACCCATAGATATTGTCGTCTTTATTGATTTCATTGTAATTGATCTGATATTTCTTCATTTTTTCTATCAGCTCGGTATAGTCCGATTTGGACCTTAGCTCTAATCCAACCAATGCTGGTCCTGATTCTTTATTATGCTTTTGTATGTACTCAAACCTAGTGATATCGTCATTGTCTCCCAATACCTTGTTCACAAAATCTTTTAATGCACCTGGTCTCTGTGCAAAGCGAATCAAGAAATAATGTTTTAACCCCTCATAGATCAAGGAACGCTCTTTTATTTCCTGCATCCTTGCGATATCATTGTTGCCTCCGCTCACGATACACAACACATTCTTGCCTTTGATTTGTTCTGCATAATCATCCAATACAGCTATTGACATTGCTCCTGCTGGCTCTACCACAATCGCTTCCTCATTGTACATATCTAAAATGGTAGTGCAGATTTTTCCCTCTGGTACTAAGTGTACTTCATCCAATACATTTTTACAGATAGCAAAGTTGTGATCGCCAACACGCTTTACAGATGCGCCATCCACAAATTTATCGATGCTGTCTAATTCAACCGGATGTCCTGCCTTCATCGCCGCCAACATACTTGGCGCTCCTTCTGGCTCTAGTCCAATTATTTTTGTGTGAGGCGATGTTGATTTAAAATAGGCACCTACACCGGCGCTCAATCCGCCTCCTCCAATGGGTAAGAATAAATAATCGATTGGATCCTGCGTGAACTGTGGTAAGTCTTCTACAATTTCTACTCCCACAGTCGCTTGTCCTGAAATAATATCTGGATGATCAAAGGGTGGAATAAAAGTCATACCATGTTCTACTGTATATGCTTTTGCTGCTACTGCGGTGTCATCAAATGTATCGCCCACTAATTTTACTTCTACAAAATCTTCTCCAAACATTTTTGTTTGTGATACTTTTTGCTGTGGGGATGGGATGGGCATAAACACCACACCCTTGACTCCTAATTTTTTACAGCTATAAGCAAAGCCTTGTGCATGGTTGCCTGCGCTTGCACACACAACGCCCTTTGCCAATTGGTCTGCAGAAAGTTGACGCATCATATTGTAGGCGCCTCTTAATTTATAAGAACGTACAATTTGTAAGTCTTCTCTTTTCAAATAAACCCTGCACTGATATTTTCGAGACAGGTTTGCATTATACTGCAGTGGGGTATGTGTTACCACCGACTTTAGTCTTTGCATTGCGCCCTCAATATCGAGTGCAGGATCGATTACAAATTTTGTTTCGCTCATTACTGATTCTTTCACATTTATTTTGCTGGCTGATTCTCTGGACGTAAACTTCTTACAGTTCTTCCTGCCTGCCACATTTCACTATTGTGTAGTTCTGCTAATTCAACTTCTAATTTTTCACGGTAGTCTGCTTTACTATTCAAATCAATTGAACGTGCAGATTCTTTTCCAGTTGCTACGCTTTCATATAAATCGGTGAATACTGGCAAAGTGGCATCACGGAATTTCTTCCACCAATCCAACGCACCTCTTTGTGCAGTTGTTGAACAGCTGGCATACATCCAATCCATTCCGTTTTCTGCTACTAGTGGCATCAATGATTGTGTTAATTCTTCTACTGTTTCGTTGAATGATTCAGAAGGGCTATGTCCATTCTTACGCAACACTTCGTATTGTGCTGCAAAAATACCTTGGATAGCGCCCATCAAGGTACCACGCTCTCCAGTTAAGTCTGAATACACTTCCTTTTTGAAATTGGTTTCAAACAAATAACCAGATCCAACCGCAATACCCAATGCTATTACTCTGTCATGTGCTTTACCTGTTGCGTCTTGGAAGATCGCATAACTTGAGTTCAAGCCACGTCCTTGTAAAAACATTCTTCTTAATGAAGTACCTGATCCTTTTGGTGCAACTAAAATCACATCCACATCTGCTGGAGGTACGATTCCTGTTTGCTCTTTATAAGTGATACCGAATCCATGAGAGAAATACAATGCCTTACCTGGCGTTAAATGTTTCTTTACTGTTGGCCACATTGCGATTTGTGCAGCGTCACTCAATAAATAACAAATAATGGTTCCTTTCTCTAATGCTTCTTCTATTTCAAATAAGGTTTGGCCTGGAACAAATCCGTCTGCGATTGCCTTATCCCATGATTTTGAATTTTTTCTTTGACCTACAATTACATTCACCCCATTTTCTTTTTGGTTCAATGCTTGACCTGGTCCTTGTACGCCATATCCAATGACTGCTACAACTTCATTTTTTAATACTTCTTGTGCTTTTGCTAATGGGAACTCTTCGCGGGTTACCACATTTTCTTCGGTACCACCGAAATTTAATTTTGCCATGATTTGTTTAGTTTATGAATTGAAAGATTTGAATGTTATGCTACTTTATAATGATCGCTTGTAAAAAATATACGTTTCGTTTACATGGTGAATACTGCTTCTCTTTTTCCTAAGTATTCGTTTTCTATAAGTTCGTCTCCTGGTTCTCTTTTTTCGAAGTCTTTTAGTTTTTCATGAAAGCCTGCACTTTCTTTGATGATGGCCACTCTCGCGCTTCTTACAAACTCCACCAAACCGAATGGCGCCAATGCTTCCATCAACTTATTGGTTTCCTCTCTATGTCCTGTGGTTTCAAAAACGATAAAGTCTTTTCTAATCGCTACTGCTCTTGCGCCAAACTCTCTTAACAACCTTTCTACTTTTACCTTTTCTGTAATCTCATCTGACAACACTTTATATAAGGCCAACTCCTGCCATACAATTTCGTCGTTGGTATTATAATAAGCCTTCAATACTTCTACTTGCTTTTCAATTTGTCTTACCACTTTAATCACCACGTCTTTTGACTCTACTACCACAATGGTAAAACGATGTATGCCTTGTACTTCTGAAGGAGACGTATTTAAACTCTCCACATTTATTTTTCTTCTCGAAAAAATAATGGCAATACGATTCAACAAACCAACTTGGTTTTCGGTATATACCGTGATCGTAAATTCTTGTTTTTCGTTTTCCATAATTTTTACTTTAAGAAGTTTGCTACTTCAATCTAATTTCACTCACCGAGCAACCTTGTGGTACCATCGGGAATACATTATTTTCTTTACCCACCATCACTTCTAATACATAAGATCCTTTATGTGCCAACATCTTCGCCACAGCAGCTTCCAGCTCTTCTCGCTTGCTCACTTTTGCTGCAGCAATCTTATATGAATTGGCCAGCATCACATAGTCCGGACTTGCTATATCCACAAAACTGTATCGCTTGTCCATAAACAATTGTTGCCACTGACGCACCATGCCTAAAAACTCATTGTTTAAAATCATTACTTTAACCTCTATCCCTGTTTGCATGATCGTGCCAAACTCTTGTAATGTCATCTGTATCCCGCCATCTCCAATCACTGCAATCACTGTTCTGTCCAATGCACCAAACTTTGCACCAATGGCTGCTGGCAAAGCAAAGCCCATCGTACCCAATCCACCAGATGTGACATTGCTTCTTGTTTGATTGAACTTGGCGTATCTACAAGCCACCATCTGGTGTTGTCCCACGTCTGTTACAATCACTGCATCTCCTTTGGTGATTTCATTTACAGTTCGGATCACTTCAGCCATACTCATTGCTTCACTAGTTGGATGCATCTCGTCTTTGATACATTGCTCGTACTCTTCTTTTGCATAGCCTGCAAAAACATTCAACCATTCTGTTCTATCTTTTTGTTCGATACCCATGGTTAACAAGGGTAGGGTTTCTTTACAATCACCCCATACACCCACATGTGCCAATACGTTTTTATCAATTTCGGATGGATCGATATCTAAGTGAATAATTTTTGCTTGCTTCGCATATTTATCCAATCTACCTGTTACACGATCGTCAAATCTCATACCCACTGCAATCAATACATCACACTCATTGGTTAATACATTGGGGCCATAATTACCGTGCATGCCCAGCATACCCACATTCTGTGGATGATCCGTTGGCAATGCACTCAATCCTAAAATGGTCCATGCTGCTGGCATCCCAGACTTCTCTATAAATTTCTTGAATTCTTTTTCTGCTTTTCCTAAGATCACACCTTGTCCAAAAATCACCAATGGCTTTTTTGCTTGATTGATCAATTGAACTGCTTCGTCTATATATTCTTTTCGGATGATTGGTTTTGGTCGATAAGATCTTACATGATTACACACCGTATAACCTTCATAATCGAAAGATTGAAATTGTGCATTCTTTGAAATGTCAATCAACACTGGTCCTGGTCTTCCGCTTCTTGCTAAATAAAATGCTTTCGCTAAAATATGTGGGATCTCTGTAGCATCTGTGATTTGGTAATTCCATTTTGTAACAGGCATTGTGATATTGATGATATCTGTTTCCTGAAAAGCATCTGTTCCTAATAAATGTGCAAAGACTTGTCCTGTGATACAAACCAATGGTGTACTATCTATCATCGCATCTGCTAACCCTGTCACCAAATTGGTTGCACCGGGTCCGCTTGTAGCAAATACCACACCAACTTTTCCGGATGTACGCGCATACCCTTGTCCTGCATGAATGCCACCTTGTTCATGACGCACCAATACATGCTGTAACTTTTCTTTATAATCATACAATGCATCATAGATGGGCATGATTGCTCCGCCCGGATATCCAAAAATGGTATCTACGCCTTCTGCAATACATGCTTCCAATACTGCTTGTGATCCTGTAAGTTGTTTCGTATCCATAAAACCCTTTTTATAATTTCATTTTATCTAAACGCCTGCGTTTAGATTTCATCAGTTACACATCCTTCACTTGCATCTTTCACTGATCTTGCATATTTAAATAACACACCCTGAGTTGCTTTTAATGCAGGTGGTTGATACGCAGCTCTTCTTTTTGCAATGGTTGCATCATCTACTTTCAAAGTCATTGTTCGCTTTGGCACATTTAATTCAATGATATCATTGTCTTCTACCAAAGCAATCAATCCTCCCTTATAGGCTTCTGGTGTGATATGTCCAACCACAAAGCCGTGTGTACCACCGCTGAATCTTCCATCAGTAATGAGTGCCACTGATTTTCCTAAACCCGCGCCAATGATTGCCGATGTAGGCTTTAACATCTCTGGCATACCTGGTGCACCCACTGGTCCAACATTTTTTATCACCACTACATCGCCTTCTTTTATCTTTCCTGTATTGATGCCTTCGATCAATGCATGTTCTCCATCAAACACACGTGCAGGCCCTTCAAACATATCGCCTTCTTTGCCAGATATTTTTGCTACACTTCCGCCAGTGGCTAAGTTGCCATACATGATTTGTAAATGACCTGTTGCCTTGATGGGCGTTTCCTTTGGAAGGATAATTTTTTGTTGCTCAAAATCTAAATCAGGTGCGGCTGCTAAATTTTCTGCAATGGTGTTGCCTGTTACCGTTAAACAATCTCCATGTAACCATCCTTGCGCCAACATATACTTCATCACCGCTGGCACACCACCATATTGATGCAAGTCCTGCATTAAATATTTTCCTGATGGTTTAAAGTCTGCTAACACCGGAATTTTATCACTAATGGTTTGGAAATCATCTTGCGTGATACTTACGCCCACACTCTTCGCCATAGCAATCATATGCAACACCGCATTCGTACTTCCGCCTAATACCATGATCACCGCTATTGCATTCTCAAATGCTTTACGGGTCATGATGTCTTTTGGCTTAATATCTTTTTCTAATAATAATCGTATTGCTTTTCCCGCATCCTTACACTCTTGTTGCTTCTCTTCACTCAATGCCGGATTAGAAGAAGAGTAGGGCAAGCTCATACCCAATGCCTCTATCGCCGCAGCCATCGTGTTTGCAGTATACATGCCTCCACAAGCGCCTGCACCTGGACAAGCGTGTTTGATAATGCCTTTGAAATCTGCTTCGTCTAATTGTCCTGCCAACTTTTGACCTAATGCCTCAAATGCAGATACAATATTTAAGTCTTGTCCTTTATAATGTCCTGGCGCAATGGTTCCTCCATAAATCATTATAGAAGGACGATTCAATCTTCCCATCGCAATAATAGATCCTGGCATATTTTTATCACAACCAGGTACTGCGATCAATGCATCATAATATTGTGCACCACAAACAGTTTCAATACTATCGGCAATCACATCTCTACTCACCAATGAATAACGCATACCATCTGTTCCATTACTCATGCCATCACTCACACCAATCGTATGAAAGGTTAATCCCACTAAATTGTTTTCCCAAATGCTTTTTTTAATATCTGCAGCCAATCCATTCAAATGCATATTACAAGTATTGCCATCATAGCCCATACTTACAATACCCACTTGGGCTTTATGTAAATCTTCGTCCGTTAATCCAATACCGTAGAACATCGCTTGTGCAGCGGGTTGTGTTGGATCTAACGTAATTGTTTTAGAGTATTTATTTAATTCCATCATTTAAATTATTGTTGATTTATGCAGACGCTCATGAATTGGATGCTTTTCTCCCTTTGCATGTCGTTCTATAAATTCAGCCACCATATCGCCAATGGCTGTTGTGGTATAACTATTGTTTGCATCTATATCTTTTGTAACAAATCCATTATTCAAACACCAGTCTACTGCTGTGCGCACACTGTTTGCTTCTTCTTGTAAACCAAAATGATCTAACAACATGGCTGCAGATAAAATAGAACCCATTGGATTGGCAATATCTTTTCCTTTTGCTTGGGGATATGATCCATGTATTGGTTCAAACAATGCCACGGTGTTCCCAACAGATGCAGATGGTAATAAGCCTAAAGAGCCCGCCAATACTGATGCTTCATCACTGATGATATCACCGAATAAATTTTCTGTTAACACCACATCAAACTGTGCAGGGTTTAAAATGATCTGCATAGCTGCATTGTCTACAAATAAATAATCTACTTGCACATCACTATATTCTTTTGCGATTGCTTGTACTACTTTACGCCATAGTCTTGATGTCTCTAATACATTGGCTTTGTCTACCAATGTCAAATGCTTATTTCTTTTTTGTGCATACTGAAATGCCAAATGTGCCACACGCTCAATTTCCATCACACTATAAGAACAATCGTCTTTTGCGACCGTTCCATCTTCGCTCAATGATTTTGCACCAAAATAAATACCACCTGTTAACTCTCTAAAAATAACGAAGTCTACATTTTCTAATTGCTTAGACTTTAAGGGTGATAAATGTTGTAAAGAAGTATAGGTTTTTACCGGACGGATATTCGCAAACAATTGTAGTTCCTTACGCAACTTTAACAAGCCTTGCTCTGGTCTTACTTTTGCTGTTGGATCGTTATCATATTTTGGATCGCCAATAGCACCAAATAAAATGGCGTCACTGTTTTTACAGATAGCAATGGTTTCATCTGGCAATGGGTTGCCTGTTTCGTCTATCGCCACAGCACCCATCAACGCATGCTCATAACTAAACTGATGACCATATTGTTTTGCAATCATGTTCAACACCTTGATGGATTGGTTGGTTACTTCTGGACCAATGCCATCTCCCAATATCACAGCGATTTTCTTTTCCATATTATTTAAATTCTTTTAAAGTCTATTTATGCTCAACACTTTTTTATTTAGCTATCTGATTTACCTTTTTGCCTCAAATGCTTCAATCTCTTCTTTCATACTTAATAAGTAATCAATATCATCATAGCCATTTAATAAACAGGTTTTCTTATACGCATTGATCTCAAAAGTTTCAGCAGCACCCGTTGCGTCAATGGTGATGGTTTGTGCAGCCAAATCAATGGATAAGGTATCTTCTGGACCCTGCGCAAAAATTTGTTGTAAAAAAGCATCAGTTACTGTTACTGGTAACACCCCATTGTTCAATGCATTGTTCTTAAAAATATCTGCAAAAAAGCTGGACACCACTACCTTAAAACCATAATCTAGAATAGACCATGCTGCATGCTCTCTTGACGAACCACATCCAAAATTTTTAGCAGCCACCAATATCTCTCCACTATATTGTTTTTGATTCAATACAAAATCTGCTTTCGGTTTTGTTTCGTCATCATTTTCATATCTCCAATCTCTGAATAAATTTTTACCAAACCCTTCTTTGGTCGTTGCCTTTAAAAAACGTGCTGGTATAATCTGATCTGTATCCACATTCTCTATTCGCAATGGAATAAATCTGCTCGTTATTTTTTGTAATGATTGCATACAATTAATTTAATAAGGTTCTAATGTCTGTGATCTTTCCTGTTAACAATGCCGCTGCTGCTGTGAGTGGACTCACTAACATCGTTCTTGCGCCTGCACCCTGACGTCCTTCAAAGTTTCTGTTACTCGTACTTACACAGTATTCGCCTGCTGGTATTTTATCTTCGTTCATACCCAAACAGGCACTACAGCCTGCTTGTCTGATTTCGATACCTGCTGCTTCAAATATTTTATCCAATCCTTCTTTTTTGATTTGCTTTGCCACTTCTTGTGAACCCGGCACAATCAATGTTTTCACTGCAGGATCTTTTTGCTTGCCTTTAATAATACTTGCCACCAATCTAAAGTCTTCGATTCTAGAATTGGTACATGATCCTATGAATACATTTTGTATGGGCATACCTAACAAACTTTGTCCTGGTTGTAAGCCCATATAGTTTAAAGCCTTTTCAAAATTTTGTTGCTCTGTTGCATCCGTGAAACTTTCCATCGTTGGCAAGGTTCCTGTAACAGATAATCCCATGCCTGGATTGGTTCCATAAGTAATCATAGGTTCAATGTCTGCTGCATCAATATTGATTTCCATATCAAATTGTGCATCTGCATCACTATACAATGTTTTCCACTCTGCTAATTGTTGCTCCCAGTCTGCGCCCTTTGGTGCAAACATTCTTCCTTGGATATAATCAAATGTCGTTTGGTCTGGCGCAATCAATCCACCACGCGCGCCCATCTCAATACTCATATTACAAATGGTCATTCTTGCTTCCATACTCAATGCGCGTATTGCTGATCCTGCATACTCCACAAAATATCCAGTGGCACCACTTGCAGATATTTTTGCAATGATGTATAAAATAATATCTTTTGAAACCACTCCTTTGTTCAATGTGCCTTCGATATTAATACGCATTGCTTTTGGCTTGGTCTGCATGATACATTGTGAAGCAAAAACCATCTCTACCTCGCTTGTGCCTATACCAAATGCCACCGATCCAAACGCACCATGTGTGGAGGTATGACTGTCTCCGCATACAATGGTCATGCCTGGTTGTGTAATTCCTAGTTCTGGCCCAATCACATGCACGATCCCTTGGTGCTCGTGTCCTAAGCCATATAATGTCACACCATGTTTTTTACAATTGTCGATTAAAGTATCTACTTGAAAACGTGACAACTGATCGGCAATAGGCAAATGCTGATTCACTGTTGGTACATTGTGATCGGCTGTTGCCACAATTTGTGCTGGTCTAAATAATTTTGCACCTCTTTTTTCAATCCCACTAAATGCTTGCGGACTGGTTACCTCGTGAATAAAATGTTTGTCGATATACAATACCGATGGACCATCTTTGATTTGCTTGACAACATGTTTGTCCCAAATTTTTCCGAATAATGTATTTCCCATAGTTCGATGATTAATTTCCACTGATCTCCTTATTGAGATACTAAAGTTTTATTGTAGGCTGCTGCCATAGTTTGTAAATCTGCTTCCATTACCTCTTTCTTTTTATCCGCTACTTCTACAAATTGTGCATACAATACATCAATATCGTTTCTAGTGTATTCAAATCCCAATTTGTGTAAACGGTGCGCCAGTGCTGATCTTCCGCTTCTTGCAGTCAACACAATTTTGCTATCTTCTGCACCTACTTCTGCAGGGTTGATGATCTCATAGGTTTGCGCTTCCTTTAAAAATCCATCCTGATGGATACCTGATGAATGTGAAAAGGCATTCGCTCCCACAATTGCTTTATTGGGTTGCACCGCCATACGCATGATATCAGAGACTTCACGACTAATTGGATTCAATAATTTTGGATTGATGCTTGTGTAATAACCCAAATCTTTATGTTGATTTAAAATCATCACCACTTCTTCTAATGCGGTATTTCCTGCACGCTCTCCCAATCCATTGATGGTACATTCAATTTGTCTTGCTCCACCCATCACACCTGCAATAGAATTGGCAGTTGCTAATCCTAAATCGTTATGACAGTGACATGACAACACGGCTTTGTCAATATTTGGAACGTTGTTCCATAAGTACGCCATCTTCTCTTGATATTGGTATGGCAAACAGTATCCTGTAGTGTCTGGTATATTCAATGTAGTAGCACCTGCTTTCACAACGGCTTCTATCACTTGTGCTAAATAATCATTGTCTGTTCTGCCTGCATCTTCTGCATAAAATTCTACATCGTCTGTAAAATTTCTTGCCATCTTCACTGCTTGCACCGCACGTTCAATAATTGCTTCTCTTGTACTATTGAATTTGTATTTGATATGCAAATCAGAAGTGCCGATACCTGTGTGGATTCTAAAACGCGCCGCTGGCTTTAAAGCTTCCGCTGCCACTTCGATGTCTTTTTGTACCGCCCTAGTTAATCCACATACCACGGTGTTTTTTAAAGTTTTTGCAATTTGATTCACCGAATCAAAATCGCCTGGGCTAGAAACAGGAAATCCCGCTTCTAATATATCCACCCCCAACTCCTCTAACTTTACAGCTAGGGCCAATTTTTCCTTGGTGTTCAATTTACACCCTGGTACTTGTTCCCCGTCTCTTAGGGTGGTATCGAATATGTAGACTTTTTCGCTCATCTCGTTGATTTAGAATATGTTATAGATAGAAAACGGGCTTGATGCCCGTTTATTGTTCAAATTTATCGATTCAGACCGGGTGTTTTAGATCATTTTTATGCCTATTTTACAGTCTGTAAGCAGTCCATAATTTGGATAATACATTGATTTTCAATAATTTGAGTCAAATTCAGTTACGATGCCCAACCTGAGTACGGATGCCTTATTTATTTTGTTAAAATCCCTTGAAAGGGCCGAAAAACGCAACTTTAAATTGTACGTTACCCGTAATACTGCGTCTACTGACTTAAAAATCATCCAGCTTTTTGATGCCTTGGATAAAATGAAGGAATATGACGAGGAGGAACTGCTCCGTAAGAATGAGTCGATTCAAAAACAACAGCTCTCCAACTTAAAGGCACATTTATACGATCAGATTTTAGCGAGCCTGCGCATTTTGAAGCAACACGAAAATATCGACCTGCAGATCCATGAGCAATTGGACCATGCTAAAATCTTATACAATAAAGGACTCTATCTTCAGAGCTTACGTTTGTTGGAGAAAATCAAAACCTTAACCAAACAAAACAACCAGGTTACTTATTTATTGCAAGTGTTGTTTTTAGAAAAAAAGATTGAGTCGCTACATATTACCCGTAGCATGCAAGATCGTGCGAAACAATTGAGCGAAGAAATTGACGAAGTGAATCAACGATTGTATTTAATTGCGAAAGCTTCTAATTTGTCTTTACAATTATATGGCTGGTACATTCAACATGGTCATGCACGCAATGACGAAGATCGTGCCGCATTAGATGCGATGATGAAAGATCCCGTTTTAGAGGAAATCAAAACTACGTCTGGGTTTTATGAAAAGATGTACCGCTATCAATGCAAGTGCTGGTATGGATTTATCAACCAAGATTTTTTATTGCATTATCGTTATAGTCAAAAATGGGTTGACCTTTATGAGGCCAATGAGAATATGAAAATGATTGAGACTGCTCAATACATTAAAGCGTTGCACAATTTAATTAGTGCGCATTTTGATTTACGCAATGTGCAAAAACTAAAAGACACTATTGCTTTGCTCGAGCAATTTAGTAAAGAGCCAATTGTACTAAATAATAAAAACAATCAGATTCAGTGCTTTGTCTATATCTATATTGCTAAAATAAACCAACATTTTTTAGAGGGTAGTTTTAGTGAAGGCTTGGATATGATTCCTACAATGGAGGAGCAGCTTAAAGAGATTGAACCCTTTATTGACAGCCATCGCGTGCTCGTGTTTTATTATAAAATTGCTTGTTTATACTTTGGCGCAGGAGAGTCTGCAAAAGCCATTGATTATTTAAATAAGATTATCAATTGGAAATTAAATCTTCGTGACGATTTGCAATGCTATGCGCGTTTACTGCATTTGATTGCACACTATGAATTAGGCAATATGGAAGTGGTGAACTATTTATCCAAATCGGTATATCGCTTTATGGGTAAAATGGATAACTTAAGTACCGTAGAAGAAATTTTATTCAACTTCCTGAAAAAATCAATCCAAAAATACGGCCGAGCAGGTGTGGCTGGAATGAATAAAGAAGAGCTGAAGCAGGCTTTTGAAGAATTATTAATATTACTTCGCCCACTACAACAGAATAAATTAGAGAGCCGTGCATTCATGTACCTAGACATTATTTCTTGGCTCGAAAGTCGCATTCAAGAAAAAGAGGTGCAATCCATTATCAGAGAAAAGTTTATTGCTAAAAAAAGCCCCCTCTAAATGGAGGAGGCTTTCTGGGGAAACTAACTTGCAATAATTATCTTACTGCAGTCAATAATTTTCCTGCACCATAACTTAAGTTAAGGGTATAGGTATTTCCATTTCTTAATCTACCATAAGTGCCGATTTGTAAAAATCCTTCGTTTATGATTTTCTCTTTAAACTCAAAGGCGTTTGTACTACTTAAAGCTTTAACCCTGTTTACACCAGTTGTTGCAAAAGTTGTATTTGGATCTGATTTGGCAATACGTCCACCTTTTGTTTGGATAAACTCAGAAATATATTTGTATTTATTACCAAAGACATTTGTTGCCTGAGTTAGTACTATTTTAAATTCAGGTAATGATTTCCAGTAGCCGTCTGCATTTTCTAACAAATCATACATTTTAACAGGAACAGTATCTTTTACAGTTGTTCCAGCTTGATATACACTTGAATAAGAAACTGATGGAACAGTTGTGTTTGTGCTATAATAAGCCGCAGAGCTTAGGGTATTTGCTGCTAAAGCATATGGAGCACCATTCATTGTTGCACTATCTGATTCTGTAGAAGAATTAATTAATACTCTTGAAAAAGACACACCAGTTAAATAATGTCCTCTGCCATTACTATCAAGTGGTGCAGCTAATTGATATCTACTTACACTTGTAGGGATGCTATATAATGAATTAGTAGCATTCTCAATCGCGCCAGTACCATAGGTCATAGATTTAGTAAATATGACATCATTTGCTTCACCTAAGAAAAACGAAGCTGCTACATTTCTCACCCTAGGGATTGAATCAAAACCTGGCACTTCTCCATTCACATACATTTTAATTGTTGCATCAAATGAATTATGCGCAATTTGTAAATTATGTTGTAGATCAGGTAAAGTGAAGCTATAATCACCATTGGCATCGGTTAATGTTGACCAATCTATTCTTTGCTCATACCCATTTACGGTATTAAATGAAAACACATTTACAAAAGCGTTTTTTGCAACTTCTGGTTGGTCATTTGTCAAATCGTTTTCAATATAAACTTTTCCTTTTAAGATGTTTCTAGCATTTGCTTGATTCCAAATGTAAATATTAGCAGTTGCACCAGTTGTATTATTTCCACCAATAGTGCCCGTCAATGAACCTGAAGCAAATCCTGTTTTACTAGCCATCGCTGATGCTGGATTTGGAACATTGCCATTTTTAGATGCTGGGAAATAAGCTGTACCTGTTGTATCTGTTGTTGCAGTCAATACAGTACCAACAGTTGTTGGAATGGTTACTACAGAACCTTTGATAGGCTCGCCAGTGATAACATCCATTACTTTTACAATAATATCACGCTTATTGATTGTACTATTGTTGTTATACGCAGTCGTTTCTCTTGAAAGACTATCATTAAACAACATTGCTCTTGTTGCAAAAGCAGCTTGTAGTTGAGCCAATGCACTTGCACCAGATTGTCTTAACAATTCTAATTTAATTTCTTGATCGTACTTAAATTGTAACAATCCTTGTTGTGCTTCTAAAGCTTGTTTTTCATCATAGACACTTTTTGTACAGCTTACTCCAAATGCAGAGATAACAGCACAAAGAAGTATGAATTTTAAATGTTTCATAGTATTCCTTTTTTGATTTTTGGTTTGTTTGTTTTATGGATAGACCTTTTGGTCCGGTTTTTTGTTTGATTACTTTTTGCCTTGTTTGAACAAGTTTCTTACACCTACTGTTAATTGAAACGCATTGGTACGGATCTCTCCAGTTACACCAGCAAATTCGATATAAGAATAGTTAGGTCTTACGCTAGTAATACCTAGTATGTACTTTGCTTCAATGATAAAATTGACTTTCTTGGTGGGCAATTCTACACCAGCAGTTAGATTAGAATTAAACCAGTTGTTCTGAAAACGATTGGTAAATTGTTTTCCAGCAACAGTTCCATAGATGCCTGTGATAAACTCACCTGTTTTTTGGTAGGTCTCATGCTCGGCAAATTTGTTCTCCATTCCGCCACCAACACCTACATAGTAAGACCATGCTGCTGTAGTTTGATGTTGGTATAAAACATTGATTGAGGTACCTACGCTATGTAATAGGTAACTACTTTGCTTTACATTTTTAAAAGTAAACATAGGATCAAAGCCATAACGAGTATCGTCTTTGAAAGTAGTCAACTGACCTCCAGCACCTGTATAAGCAACATTCAATCTTGCCTTAAAGTGTTTGCCCAGACTTCTATCAACAAAACCGCCACCAGTATATCCAATATTGATTCCTGTATGTGGTTGCTCGTAAGTAAAGTTGTTGACTGATACGCCACTTGTTAATCCCCATCCATAAACAGGATTGGTTTTTTTATCTTGCGCATTGATTGGATTGAATACCGTAGTAGTTGCCACGCAAAGGACCGCTACCACTAGAATTTTGAAAATTCTCATGTGTTATAGATTAAATAATAAAATCTTTTTTTCGGGGAGGAAAAAAACACGCGTAATGAATCAACACGGGGAGGTGTGATTGTTAAATCAAAACTTTATTGTGGGGAGGTAGGATACAATGCCAGTAAAGGTTTCAGGCATTACAAACCGGGGAGGTTTCAAGTTAAATAACATTTCTGCTTTCACTTGTTGACACAAACATAGAATAAATTCTTAAATAAAAAAATATTTATTGAAAAAAAATAAAAAAGCCCCCGCATTGTTGTGGAGGCTTTTAATAGGGAACCGATTATATTTTTATAGATACATTGTATCAATCTCTTTTTCAAAATTTGCAAGTACTTGCTTACGACGTATGCTTAACTTAGGCGTCATCTCTCCTTTGTCAATTGTAAACTCTCTTGGTATTAATGTGAACTTTTTAACTTGTTCTACTTGATTGAACAATTGATTGTATTCTGCAACAATAGATTCAAAAGTGGCAATGACCATGCTATTTTGAATAATCGCTTCATTACTAGTGTATTCAATACCATGTTGCTTTGCCCAATCTCTTAATTTAGAAAAGCCTGGCACAATCAATGCACTTACGAATTTCTTATTGTCTCCAATCAAAACAATCTGTTCGATGAAAGGACTTTCTTTCATCTTGTTTTCTATTGGCTGTGGTGCTACATATTTTCCGCCACTTGTTTTAAACAATTCCTTTTTACGATCTGTGATCTTTAAATACTTGCCATCTTCAATCACACCAATATCTCCAGTATGCAACCAACCATTGATGATGGTCTCTGCAGTTAATTCTGGTAATTTATAATAGCCCTTCATCACACTTGGTCCTGCCACACAAATTTCTCCATCTTCCTCTAGCTTTAATTGAACACCTTGAATCGGTAATCCAACTGTACCAAATTTCATGTCTCCTGGAGTTCTAAAATTGATACTAATGATGGGACTATTTTCTGTAGGACCATATCCTTCATACACGGGAATTTGTGCAGCATTGAATATGCGTAATAATTTTACTTGACAAGCTGCTCCACCAGTTACAATGAATTTTACATTTCCACCAAGACCTTCTCTCCACTTGCTAAAAATGAGTTTGTTAGCCAACTTCAACTGGAATCGATACCATGCAGACCCTGGTTTCAAATTATCATACTGCTCTCCTAAAGCAACTGCCCAGAAAAATAATTTTTTCTTTAGGCCTGTAAGCTCTTCTCCTTTAAGCATGATTTTTTCAAATACTTTTTCCAATAATCTTGGCACTGTAGAAAATCCGTCTGGTGCTACTTCTTTTAAGTTTTCTCCAATCGTCTCCATCGACTCCGCATAGTAGATACTCATCCCGCTATACATATAAATATAGGAGGCCACTTTTTCGAAGATATGATTCAGAGGCAAAAAGCTCAGTACTTTTTGATCGGGTGCATCAGGGAATGGGAAACTTGCTTTACCTGATTGCAAATTGAAATAAATATTATGATGCGTTAACATCACACCCTTTGGTGTTCCAGTTGTTCCTGATGTATAAATGAATGTAGCTACTTGTTCTACTGGAATTGTTTTTTTAATCACCTCCACTTGTTCTAATAATGCCGCGTCTTTTAAACACAATTCTGTCCAATGTTTCGCGCCTTCTATTTGATCAAATGTGTATACCTCTTTTAAACAAGGCACTTTGTCTTTTATAGACATCACCTTATTGTATAATTCTTGATTGCTCGCAAACATATATTTCACCGAAGCGTCATTCAAGATAAAAGTCAATTCTAATGGATTGGTGGTTGGATACACAGGCACCCAGATAACGCCAATTTGTTGTGTGGCCATATCGGCCATCAACCACTCTGGTCGGTTGCTACTAATGATGGCAATTTTGTCTGACCCCTCTGGTGTGAAATCATTTCCAGACAAACCAAGACTAAGCAATCCCGCACTTAATGCATTCACTGTTGATGCTACTTCGGCAGTAGAGTACTTTCTCCATCCACCGTTTTCTTTTCCAGCCAACATCACTTCTTGAGGAAACTGCGTTAGCTGATGTTCGATACAATCAAAGAGTCTTTTAGATTCCATAAGGCAAGCAAATTGTCCAACAAAATACAAAAAAAACCAGTCAAATGACTGGTTTTAGAAAGGAAATATAGATTTTAGACTTTGATTGAATTTTTAAAAAAGAATTCAAAAGTTGTATTTTTTATGGCCTAATTATTTGAATCGTAAATCAAATGCGTCAACAAGCCGTCTCTTAATTTTGGTTCAAACCAGGTGCTTTTTGGTGGCATGACTTCCCCTGCATCTGCAATATTGAATAACTGGTCGATTGTAACTGGATACAAACTAATTGCCAATGCCATTTCTCCGCTATTCACCCTTGCTTCTAGTGCTTCCATACCACGAATGCCGCCGACAAAGTCAATTCTTTTATCTACGCGTTGGTCTTTGATGCCTAATAATTTGTCTAAGATATTATTGGATAATATCGTCACATCTAAAACACCAATTGGATCTGCATCATTATAAGTGCCTGGTTTTGCAGTCAATGCATACCATTGATGATTCATGTATAAACCAAAACGATGTAAAGCGTCTGGCTTAAATGCGTTATCCATCGTTTGAACATCAAAATCTTCAGCTAGTGCAGTTAAGAAAGCTGAAGCTTCATGTCCATTCAAATCTTTCACCACTCTATTGTAGTCCATGATCGCCAATTGGTTAGATGGAAATAAGGTGGTTAAGAAATAATCTGCCTTCGTATTTTCCTTGCCAATCGCTTTTCTCACTTTTGCTGCTGATGCCGCGCGGTGATGACCATCCGCGATATAAGTGCATGGCACTTCTGTCTCAAACAAATGGGTAATTTGTGCAATGGTATCTGTATCGCTCACTGCCCAAACGGTGTGTTGTATGCCATCCTCTGCAGTAAAATCATAGACTGCATTTTTAGTCGTCTTCCATTTTTCTATCAAGGTATCAATGGAGGCTTGATTGCGGTAGGCTAAAAAGACATTACCCGTCTGTGCGCCAGTTGTCTTGATATGATTGATTCTGTCCTGTTCTTTTTCTGGACGTGTAAACTCATGTTTTTTTATGATTCCATTTTCATAATCATCCACACTACTAACACATACCAATCCAGTTTGTGCACGGCCGTCCATGATTAATTGATAGATATAATAACAAGGTTTTGATTCTTTAAACAAAACATCTCTTTGCATGAATGCATTTAAATTATCTAATGCAATATCATATACTTGTTGACTATGTATGTCTACCGATTCTGGTAAATCAATTTCACTCTTGGTGATATGTAAAAAAGAAAATGCGTTTCCAACAGCTTCAGCTTTTGCTTCTGCACTATTTAAAACATCGTAAGGTTTACTTGCAACTTGCTTCGCTAATTGTGGCTGAGGACGCAATGCTTCAAAGGGACTAATTTTTGCCATGAGGGCAAATATCGTTCATTTTGTCGAATATTATCTACTTGAATGCAATTGATTCGTTAAAATATTTTTCTTTAACGAAGCGATTAGTATGTTGATTAAAAAGACTTGATCAATGCGCAAAAAGCTTCAACACTTGATAGAGGCATCGCATTGTACATACTAACTCTAATACCTCCAACGGTTCTATATCCTTTCACACCAATCATTCCTTTTTCTTTACACAATGCTAAAAATGCTGCTTCTCTATTTTGATCTTTTAAAAAGAAAACTGCATTCATGATACTTCTGTCTTCTTTTGCAATGGGACAATAAAAATTTTCTGATGCATCAATTGTGTTATATAACAAATTTGCTTTAGCCGTATTTCGTTTTTCCATCTCTGCCAATCCACCTTCTTTTTCAATCCATCTTAAAGTTAATAAGCTCACATAAATAGAAAAAACGGGTGGTGTATTTAATAAAGATCCCGCCTCAATATGTTTTTGATAATCAAGAATAGCTGGTATTTGTCTAGTCGTTTTTCCTAAAATGGCTTTTTTAACAACCACCATTGTTACACCTGCCGCACCCATATTTTTTTGCGCTCCCGCATAGATTAAATCAAACTGATGAAATGGAGTAGGTCTGCAAAAGATATCCGAACTCATGTCGCCCACCAACGGCACATTGACCTGAGGATATTGATGCCATTGCGTTCCCTCGACTGTGTTATTGGTTGTAATATGCAAATAACTAGTATTGGCTGGTAACTCAATTGCCTTATTAATATACGTGTGTTTATCTGCAGTGGTATCTGATACCACTTTTACTGGACCAAATATTTGTGCCTCTTTAACCGCCTTGTGTCCCCATACACCATTGTCACAAATGGCTGCTAATCCATTTTCATCCAATAAGTTCATAGGCACTTGCATAAACTGCATGGTAGCACCTCCTTGTAAAAACAATACTTCATAATCATCCCCTAATCCCATCAATCTTTTTACGATTTGTTTTGCCTCTTCTACGACTGCAACAAAATGTTCAGTTCTGTGTCCTATCTCTAAAATTGATAATCCTGTTCCATTAAAATTATGAATCGCTGCAGCAGCGCCATCCAACACTTCTTTGGGTAAGATAGAAGGTCCAGAATTGAAATTGTGTAATTGCATAAAGAAAAGATTTATAGATTAACCAATGGATCTTCATCATTCTCATCCATTGTTGTGACTCCTCCAGAAACCACGTACTTCATGGCTTCTGCCGCACCAATACCTTTTGGTAATTTTTTAATTCTTGTTGGTGCAACAATATAGGTAATACCGGATATCGCATAGGAATGGGGTACATATACCGTAACAAAATCTGCTAGTCCAAAATGTGCACTATCGTTTTGTGTAATAAATCCAATTCGCCAAACGTCTGTCGCATCTACATTCACTAAAATGGGTTGATCAAATTTTTTCTTATTTCCTGCAAAAGCTTCTAAGAAATCTTTTACCGATGAGTAAATGATTTTAATGCCTGGTGTTTTTTCCAAGACTTTATCAAATATAGATACCAACCTTTCTACAAAAAATAAAGAAGACAACCATCCCACAATTAATACCAATGTAATGGCTACTAAAAAACCCAATCCTGTTACTTTTGGAATTTGCCCGTTTACTTCGGCAAACTGAACCGGAAATAATACATTCAATAAATTGGGTAAAAAATTGTCCACCCAGTTAAATAAACTCACTACCACCCAAACCGTCACACCAATGGGCGCCAACACGACTACCCCCTGAAAGAATAATTGAGCCAAAAAGCCCAAAATCTGTTTTCTCCTTAATTTTTGCCTTAAACTGGGCATTTTGTACTGATTTAGCTTCAAATTTCACTCATTTTTGCCATTTATCATAAAATATTAAATTTTTCATGATGGAAACTTTGAAAACGCACTAAGTTTCCTTAGTTTTGCGCCCTCAATAGAACCTATGCAAGACAGAATATTATTAAAAGCAAGAGACTTAATGTTTCAATCTGGCATTCGACAGGTTACAATGGACGAATTGGCTACCCATTTGGGGATCAGCAAAAAGACCATTTATCATTACTATAAGGACAAAGATGACCTAGTAAGGGCTGTTGTTGGCTTTGAACTTAAAAATCACCAACATTTATGCCATAACTGTGAGTCGAAAGCAGAGAATGCAATTCACGAAATGTTTTTGATGATGGAAACCATGAAAGAAATGGCAAAAACCATGAACCCTGGTACCATGATGGAGTTGGAAAAATATTTTCCTTCTGCATTTGATATTATTAAGAATCATAAAGAAGATTTTTTCTTTACGCTCATCAAACAAAATATCATTAAAGGAATCGAACAAGGTTATTATAGAAGTGACCTCGAAGTAGATATCCTTTCTAAGTTCAGATTAGAGACCATTTTTATTCCATTCAATCTTCACGTGTATCCCTTATCCAAATTTGATCCTATCAAAGTGCACACACAATTGATGGAACATTTTGTTTTTGGCTTGATGACCGTTAAAGGATATGAGCTAATGGACCAATACAAACAATTAAGTAAACAAGCAATCTAAATATTCCAATGAAAAAAATCATCGTTATTGTAACAGCACTATTTGCCACTGCTGCTCAAGCGCAGGAGCAAAAAACCGTGCATGCATTTTCACTTGCTGACGCAGTGAGTTATGCGCAAAAAAATAATGTACAAGTAAAAAATGCTTTACTTGACATTGACATTCAAACACAAACCAATAGAGAAATTGCTGCAGCCGCTTTGCCTACCATTAACTCTAGTCTTAGTGGAACCAATTTCTTGACCATCCCAACTTCTTTATTGCCTGGTCAAATATTTGGTGGTGCTGCTGGAACCTTTATCCCTGTTCAGTTTGGTACAAAATACAATAGTACTTATGGGGCTAACTTCAATCAGCTTTTATTTGATGGTCAGGTATTCATTGCTTTACAAGCTAGAGCAACTTCACTAGACTGGAAAAAGAAGAATGCAGCATTGACTGAAGAAAACATTAAAGCAAATATTTATAAAATTTACTACCAATTATCTGCAAGTAAAACACAGCTAAACATTTTAGATGCTAACATTGAGCGTCTTCAAAAATTAGCGAACGATGCTGCAGCAATGTACAAAAATGGTTTTGCTGAAAAATTAGACGTAGACAAAGTCAACGTTCAATTGAACAACCTTCAAACTGAAAAGTTAAAAGCCAACAACAGCGTAACGATTGGTTTTATGGGTTTGAAAATGTTAATGGGTATGCCGATCAAAGACAGCTTAGTATTAACAGACGTAATCAATGAATCTAGTTTAAGCACAGAGGTGCTTTTTGAAGATGATTTTCAATATGGTGTACGTAAGGATTTTCAATACTTAACGACTGTTAAAAAGTTAAGTCAATTTAATGTAAAGCGCTACCAATTAAGTTATTTACCAACCATCAGCATCAATGGCTCTTATACTAAGAATGCACAAAGAACCAAATTCGACTTTTTTGATAACAATAACGGCAACTGGTTTAAGACTTCTTTAATTGGCTTAAACATCAACCTGCCTATTTTCAATGGCTTATCTACCGTTGCTAAAATCAAACGTGCGAAATTAGAATTAGAGCAAGTAGACAATCAATTGTCTGCAATGAAAAACAATATTGACAACGAGATTAGTCAAGCCAAGTTGAACTACATGTCTTCTGTTGCAACAGTTAACTTTCAAAAGAAGAACATGCAATTGGCAGAAAACGTGTATAGTCAAACAAAAAAGAAATTCGAAGCTGGCACTGGCTCTAATACCGAAATCTCTGCTGCTCAGGCCGACCTAGTAGCTGCGCAAAATAATTTTATGAACGCTCTTTACGCTGCCTTAATTGCTAAAGTAGATTTATTAAAAGCAAGCGGTAAACTATAATCAATAAAATAAACAATACAACAATCATATAAAATAGATACAATGAAATCAATAGCAACATTTTTTACCCTTAGCTTACTAGTTCTAGCAACTGCCTGCGGCGGTGGCGACAACGCAGTTGAAGCAAAACAAAAATCTTTAGCAAGCTTAAAAAAGCAAGCGCTAGAACTGAATGCTCAAATAGTAGCATTGGAGAAAGAGTTAGAGAAAGCAGGTGGTGCCGCTGCAGCTAAAGCAATATTAGTAGCAACAGATACCATCCAAACTGAAACTTTTACACATTTTATCGAACTACAAGGTAAGGTTGAATCTGAAAGCGTTTCTTTTATTACGCCTCGTGCTGGTGGTGGTCAAGTAAGAGCCATCTATATTAAAAGAGGTGACAATGTTAGAAAAGGTCAATTGTTATTACAATTAGACAACACTTTAATTAAGCAAAGTGCTGCAGCTGCTGCTCAAAATATTGAGACTTTAAAATCTCAAGCTGCTTTAGCAAAATCTGTTTATGAAAAACAGAAGAATCTTTGGGAACAAAACATTGGAAGCGAAATTCAATTGATGACTGCTAAAACAAATGCAGATGCATTGGCTAGCCAATTAAGAGCAGCAAATGAGCAGCTTGGTATGGTAAAAGACCAATTGGCTTTTACAAGCATCTATAGTGATGTAGATGGTGTGGCAGAGGAAGTGAATGTGAAAGTGGGTGAATTGTTCATGGGTCCTGGTCAAATCAAAATCGTGAACACCACTAAACTTAAACTTACTGCTCAAGTTCCAGAAAACTATGCTGGCAAAGTGAAAGTGGGTACAGAATTAACTTTAACCTTCCCTGATATCCAAAAGACCATCAACAACAAAATAAATGTGTTGGGTAACGTGATTGATCCATTAAGCAGAAGCTTCTTTATTGAATCTAAGTTGCCTATGGACAAAAACTTTAGACCCAACTTATTGGCTCAAGTTAAAATTAAAGACTACGAAAAGAAAGACGCAATTAGCATCCCTGTTAACTTATTACAAAATGACGAGAAAGGAAAGTTTGTTTATGTAGCTGTAGTGGAAGGCGGAAAAATGATTGCTCGTAAGAAAATGGTTTCAACTGGTGAATTTTACGGTAACAATATCGAAGTACTTGGCGGTTTAGCAGCTGGCGAGATCTTGATCACAGAAGGCTATCAGTCTATCTACGATGGTCAATTGATCACCACAACCATTCAATAATTTAAAACAGCTTAATCGATCCATATGTCGACACTTAATAATATAAAAGAAAAGTTTAAAGAATTTAAACCTACTTCTTGGAGTATCACCAACAAAACATCTATTTACTTAGTGATGTTGTTTATTAGTCTTGGTGGTATATACCAATTCTTGACCCTCCCTAAGGAACAATTTCCGGAGATTGTTATTCCTACTATGTACGTTCAAACGGTCTATGTAGGTAACTCTCCAAAGGATATTGAAAACTTAGTGACACGTCCTATCGAAAAACAAATCAAAGGTATCACTGGAGTGAAGATTAATAAATTCACTTCTGTATCTCAACAGGACTTCTCTGCCATCACTGTAGAATTTAATACAAGCGTGAAGCCTGATGTGGCTTTACAGAAAGTAAAAGATGCGGTAGATAAAGCGAAAGGTGACTTACCTAACGACTTAACGCAAGAGCCTCGTGTGATTGAAGTGAACTTTAGTGAGCAACCAATTATGTATGTCAATATTAGTGGCAATTACAGTTCGGTTCAATTGAAGAAATATGCAGATGATTTAAAAGACAAATTAGAAAACATCACTCAAGTAAACCGTGTGGATTTAGTGGGTGCGCCTGAGCGTGAATTCCAAGTGAATGTGGACAATTATAGAATGCAAAGTTCTGGTATCACATTTGACGATATCACTTATGCCATTCAAAGAGAAAACTTGGATATGTCGGGTGGTCTTTTAGAAGTAGGTACCATGCAACGTAACCTTCAATTAAAAGGGCAACTTAAAAGCGCCAATGATATTGCTAATATTATTGTCCGCAACACAAGTGGTGCACCTATTTATTTAAAAGATGTAGCAACGATTGTTGATACCGTTAAGAAAAACGAAAGCTATGCACGTTTAGACGGCAAGAATGTATTGACTTTAAATATCATTAAACGTAGTGGTGAGAACTTGATTGAAACTTCTGATGCTGTAAAAAAAATTGTAGACGAAGCTAAATTAACAAGCTTACCAAAAGACCTTAATACGGTTATCACTGGCGATCAAAGTATTAAAACAAGATCATCTTTCACAGAGTTAGTGAACTCAATTGTGATAGGATTCGTGTTGGTATTGATTGTATTGATGTTCTTTATGGGTGTGACCAACGCCTTCTTTGTGGCCCTATCTGTGCCATTGAGTATGTTTGTTGCCTTTGTGTTTTTACCAGCTGGTAACTTATTAATTGGTAGCAATATCACTTTGAACTTCATGGTATTGTTTGCACTCTTATTTGGATTGGGTATCATTGTAGATGACGCCATTGTGGTGATTGAAAACACACACCGAATTTTTGTTCAAGGAAAAGGAAAATTAACTGCTACAACTTCAGCGAAGATGGCTGCGGGTGAAGTATTCATTCCAGTATTAGCTGGAACGGTAACTACACTGGCTCCTTTCTTCCCATTGTTGTTCTGGCCTGGCATCATTGGTAAATTCATGGTTTACTTACCTGCCATGTTAATTTTTACATTAGCAGCATCATTGGTAGTGGCCTTTATCATGAACCCTGTATTTGCGGTTGACTTCATGAACCACGAGGAGCATGATAGCACTGAACCAAAATCTGCCATCTTTAAGAAAAAGACTTTTTGGATTCCTATTGGTATCGGCTTGGTATTAGATTTAATGGGTGCAACCTTCTTAGGTAACTTATTGATCTTCTTTATGCTTT
>JACCDW010784056.1_pt1 | contig 38676 bp, 31 predicted proteins | sample 7449781 | NCBI WGS metagenome assembly JACCDW01 (sample SAMN15323449, study PRJNA562643) | freshwater metagenome | isolation source: river surface water | place: USA:Blue River Watershed | collected 2017-08-18 | reverse complement strand
TTTTTCTTTTAGTAGTTCATCAATTAGACCATCATTTATAGGTTCCGCTTTTTTGGATTGTTCTCTTTTATCAATAATTGTATTAATTAATCCAATATTTTTATCCGATATAATATTAACTTGTAACGGAATTATTGGAGCCCCTATTTCTTTATTATCAACCTGATCCCCTTTACTACCATTGTTATTAATACAATATGTAGTTTTTTCTTCTTGTAAATGTATTATATTATAAAAAGTAATTATTTTAAAAAATTCATTAAATAATGCTGCAAATAATTCAGATGAATCCTCTTGTGTATTATAATTTAATGATATACTATTTAATTTTGCTGTAATCTGATTTTTATAATTAATATCAATATCGTTATTTGATGATACTTGTGTTGTTAAATAAGTTTTCATATCATCTATATTATAATCCATATAATAATTAATATGTTTATTTATAAATTTATTAATATCATTACTATTATCAAAATTAGTTGTTTCAATATCTCTATATAATTTACGAAGTTTATATTTTACTGGTTCTTCTTTTTTAGTATTAGGATTTATAACAGCTATTGCAAATGGTATCATAGATTCATAAAAGATATTTATTAATACTGTATAATATAGTGCATATTCAGAACATATTATTGGTTTTGTATTAGTAGCATATTTAATTAAATCATTTAATTTGTTAAATACTACATATAATGTTTTAATCTTTATATTTAAATCTATATAGTCATATAATGCATCTTTTTGTGTAAAAATAGGTGGTATTGCTTTTATCTGTTGAATATTTTGATCTATATTTTTAATGCCATAATCTGATAGCAGGCGTGTAAAGTCTTCATTATTAAATAGTAATTGAAGCATTGAATTTAGATAACATTTTAAACTACAATTATTAATTCCTCTTGTTAGTTGATTACCCTGTTTATTAACTACACTTTCTTTTGTATAAAAAAATTTAAAAGCTTCTTCAAAGAATAATTTAGCTTTATTCTTATCTGTAAGTTTAAGTTTTTCTCTAAAGAATTTTGTTATATCTGTATCATAATCAGTCATATCATTAACCTTATCATCCTGTATTAATTCAACTAAATCTTTTAATCCTTCAACAGTTTGTGCTTTTTTTATTATAGCATTAATTTCTGTTATTGTTTCTGTTTTTTTATTATCATAATTACCTTTAACAATATCATATATCTTATTTTTAAAGCCTTGTAGTGTATTAATATTCATATAGTTTAATTCTGGTAGATTGCCGCCTTGTTGCTCTCCTTCTTTCTTTTCAATAATAGGACATATATCTAATTTAGTAGCATTCCAGAGTTGAAATGCAACTGCATTATCTATATCCATTGTATTGCCCAATGTATATCCAGATGTATTATTACCATTTATTTCTTGTAGTTTCATTGTATATTTATCACCTATTTGAGTAATTTTATATGTAATACTATTTTTTATAAAACAATCGCCTTCTTTATAAATTTTAAATCTATACGTATTAGGATCTGGTCTACTAGTACTATTATTATTATAAACAATATATGCCCAAATACCTTTATTATTATCTTCAGAAGGGACCATTTCAATTCTAGTTTTATATTTCTGTATATCAGGATTAGTTGATTTAGGGAGTTTAGTAGCTCCAGATACATAGTTAGTAGGAGTTGTGTATGTTGTTGTATTTGTAGGTGTATTTATAGGTGCATTTTTTTCAGTTTTTGAAGTATATATGTATAAATTATCAGGTTGTTCTCCTTCCTTTTCTTCTTTCTTTTCTTCCCTTTCCTTCTTTTCAGTAATATCAGGGCATTGTATTTTTGTAGCATCCCACAGTTTAAATGTAACTGCATTTACTTCTGTTTCAGCGCCAAGTGTATTATTTGAATTTATTTGTTGCACTTTCATTTTATAGTTATCACCTATTTCTGTAATTTTATATGTAATACTACCTGTAATATCATTTTTTGTAAAACAACTATCTTTAGTATATCCTATATAAAATGATTGATTTATAATATTATGATCTATTTCCCATGGTTTAGTGGGTTTTCTACTTCTATTACTATAAACAATATATGCCCAAATATTTTTATTATAATCTTCAGAAGGGACCATTTCTATTCTAAAATGATATTTTTCTGATTCCCCTTTTATAGTACTCTTTAAAAAGCTTTGATTCTCACTAGAATCTGTATAACGAGAAATGCTTATTTTATTAAATATATCTTGGGTTATATCTGTTTTTTCAGTATATATATTAAGACCCTCATCTTGTTCAATTGGTTTACTAGAACTACTACTAGAACTACTACTAGATGCACCAGAACTACTACCAGAAGCACCAGAACTACTACTTGATGCAGTAATAGGAGGGCAATCTATTTTTGTAGCATTCCAGAGCCCAAATGTATCAGCAACAGCATTCTTAAATATTTCTGTTGGAAATTTGGTATCTTTTCCATTGTGTTGCATCATATGGAGTTTACCATCTTGAATCATATTTAATTTCATTAAATAATTATCTAATAATCCTGCTATTTTATATGTAATTTTATTACTTCCTTCTGTAATTTCAAAACAATCTCCCACTATAAAGTGTGTTGGTTTACTAGTATCAGTACCATATGCTAAATATGCAACAATCTCATTAGAAGGTGGAGGACCTGTTATCATTGCAACAGTATTTGGAAATATAGGCGTGCCTGTAGGAGGTTTAGGTAAATCATCAGGATTAAAAGTTTTACTAGCATCTAATTGTATTCTACGAGGAATAAATGGGGATTTAGATGCCCCTGCTGCTTTTGCTGCTTCTGCAGCTTCTGCTACTGCTTTCTTTTCTGATGCTTTCTTTTCTGCTTCTGCTGCTGCTGCTTCTGCTGCTGCTGCTTCTGCTTCTGCTGCTGCTGCTTCTGCTGCTGCTGCTTTTTTAGAGCCCTTTTTTGCTCCTGCAACCGCTGTTGCTTTTTCATCTGCTGCCTTTCTTGCAGTTTCTGCTTCTTTTCTTGCAGTTTCTGCTTCTTTTCTTGCAGTTTCTGCTTCTTTTCTTAAAGCATCTGCCGCTGCTGCTTTTTTTGCTTCATCTTCAGCAGCTTGTGCTGCAGCAGCCGCTGCTTTTTTTGCTTCATCTTCAGTAGCTTTTCTTTGAGCTTCTAATTGAGCTTCTAATTCAGCTTCTTCCGCTTTTCTTTTAGCTTCAGCAGCTGCTGCAGCTGCTGCTGCTGCTGCTTCTTCAGCTTTTCTTTTAGCTTCTGCTTCAGCAGCTTTTCTTTTAGCTTCTGCTTCTTCTTCAGCTTTTCTTTTAGCTGCTTCAGCAGCTTTTCGTTTAGCTTCTTCTGCTGCTGCAGCAGCAGAAGCACCAGAAGCACCACTAGCACCACTAGCAGCAGCTTCATTTTTAGCTTTTTTTAATTCATTATATTTAGTTAAATCAACTTTAATATCTTTATATCTATTTAGTTCAGAAAGAACAGAATTATTAATATCAGCGTTTCGTTTAGCAGCATCTCTTGTTAGTTTAGCTTTATTTTTTGCAGATAATGCATTTATTTTAGCTGTTTTATCTGTTTTTAGTTGTTCTTCTAATGCAGTTATTTCAGTATTTAATTTAGTTAATTGTTCTTGTAATTTAGTTTTTTCTGTAGCATTAGTTGTAGAAGCAATATTTGCATTTATAGTATCTTTTTCTGCTCTTTTCTGCGCATAGGTTTCATTTGTTTTATTTAATGCAGTTTCAGCAGCAGCTAATGCAGCTTCAGCAGCAGCTAATGCAGTTTCAGCAGTAGCTAATTTATCATCCTCATTAGTTTTTTTGTCAGTATATTCTTTTATTTTAGCCTCAATTCTTGTTTTAATAGTGTTAACATCACCAATTTCTGTAAGTAATTTTGTAATGTTACCATCATCTGTATCTGATAGAGATGTTTTCAGAGACTTAAGTTTCTCAATTAATGCTGTACTATCAGTAATTAATTTTTTAGTTTCAGAGTCAATATATACAGAAAGACTACAAGGCACAACTAAATTACCTAATATATCTTCATAATTAGGTGTTTTAATATATTGGCTTAGATAATCACTTAATTTAATAGAGACATCGATTGGTGCCCCTCTTGATGTGTATGTATATTTAAGGTTGAATTCTGGTGTAGATTTGTGTTTAGATGTGGTTTCAAATACTATAGATGTAATTGTATATATAGTATTATCTGTATTAGACTTTTTAATACAGTCTCCATTTTTTAAAATATATTCATTATTAATAATAGTATAATTAGTTTTATTTATTATATATGAATTAATATTAATACTATCTTTCTTGGCTTCATCTACATATGAAATATGAAATATAAACTGATAAAGTTTATCATTTAATCCTATATATTGTGTTTTAGTATTATCAATAACCTTCCCATCAATAGTATTACCAGCAATTAAATTATCATATTCTTTTGATGGATTATTTAAATAATCAATAAATTTATATAAAGAACTATCACTAGCCATCATAGTACCTAATGTTAAGTCTAAAGGTGGTGGCTTTACTGATGCATTACTTGTAAAAGACTTAATTGGTACTAATTTTATATTCTTATTAATATTAATTTTTAATTGTATATCAGGAGGATATGATGATATAGGGGATGTTCCTGTTGCTGCTGTTCCTGCTGCTGTTCCTGCTGCTGTTCCTGCTGCAGCTCCTGATGCTGCTCCTGATGCTGCTGCGGCTGCTTTCTTTGCACCACCTGTTTTCCAATTATTATAACTTGTAGGTAAGTTATTTATATCTTCTTTTAATTTATCGGATAATGAATTAATATCAATTAAATATAACATATATTTATTATTTACATCCCAACTAACTTGATATTTATTATCTGTCATATTTTTTAGTAAATCTTCATATCCATTATCTGGTTTAGTTAAATGTTCAAGAGGAATAGCTCCTGCTAATAACCCAGTATTATATAAAAAATTACGATAAGCAGTGTGTGCAGGTGTATCAGTTTCTTCTTTTTTACCTCCAATAACTGTTAATTTATTTTCAGGATTTTTATCAACTCCGTCTAATGAATTAGGTGTAACTAATAATACTGATTTTTCATTATAAAATAATATACCAGCATATTCATATGATTTATTAAGTTCTTCATCTATATGACTAGAATTAATAATATAGCTTCCATCTTTTGACATAAAATGCTGTGTAGGTTTAAGAGGGGTTGCAGATGGCCCTTCATCTTCAGATGCTGCTAATTTATTATATAACTGTATAGCGAGTTGTTGTACAATCTGTCTTAATGGTTTACAGCCTTTTGATGAAGATAATGGTAAATCTGTATTGCATCCATCAGTAAATAAAGATTCTAGAATGCTCTTTGCAGTTTCAATAGGTATAGAATCATCATCAATGCCAAATGCATTCAACGCTTCTTTTTGACCTGGTTTTAAATCATTAAATGAGTTAATTGTATGCGTAAAAGGATTTTCTAATATTACTTCATTTGAGAATAATATTAATGACTTTGTTGCAACAGTTGCAGTTGCAGTCGCAGTTGCAGTTGCAGTCGCAGTTGCTGCGCCAGAAGTACCAGTAGCGCCAGTACCAGTAGCAGTAGCGCCAGTACCAGTACCAGTAGCAGGAAAAGTACCTCCACTATGTGGTATAATAGGAGGGCCTCCACCCTGTGGTAATAATGTTGCACTATAATTATACCCAGAAGGCATATCACCACCTCCACTCATAGGAGTAATAGTACCTCCAACAGAAGGTAATAATGAAGCACTAGGATTATATCCAGGCATACCAGACATTCTATTAAATGTAACTTCTTTAAATAATTATGCAAAATAAACGAACCTAAGAAAAATCTACACTAGAGCATTCAGGAATGGAGAGTTATACACCTGAAACTCAGACAAGAAAGCGTAAGATTGATTGTAAACCAGAATTAGTAATTTCAAGTTTACAGAAATTTTATTCATCACATCCGGAAATTAATAAAGTACTAATATACCTTAATGGAGATGCACCACTGAGTTTACGTATTATTGATTGGTTTGTAACTAAATATAGTCGTAAGAATTTTGTAAGATATCCTCTAAACGGTCAAGATTTTCTAGTATATTTAAGCTATAAAGGTCAATTAAAGGCTTATTCTAAGCAATATTTTGATCCAAATTGCAGAAGGGAGCGAATTATGTTTAAGATTCCAGGCCAGGAGCAATTTATGACAACAATCGGCAAACTTAACTTTTTTAGATGGGCATTAGAATCAAAAATTCTGGATTATATTGAAGCAAATGAAGATGAAATTAGAACAGGATATAATAGTTATTTAAAAGAAACAACACAAATACAAAAACGTATTAAAAGTGAAACTGCATCTTCCACTGAAAGTAATGTATCCGATTTAACAGTAATGTCAGCAGAAAGTAATGTAACTGTAACAAGTCAACAATCTCAACAAAATTCTGCAAGAACAACTAGACGTCGTCGCACAAAACAAACACCAAGCTCCTTAAATAAGTTACAAGTGTATACATCACCAATAGAATTATCATTCAATTAAGTAATATATTTTATAGTGTTTAATGTTTATAGACAGTACGTATATCATCCATTTTAAGACGCATTTCTTCAGAGGCTTTAACCTGTTGGGTGATATGATTGGGGTTGAGCCATCTATTATCAAAATTGCGTTGCATTAGGTGCTCAGATTCCTTTAAGTACCCAGTATTCTTATCTTCATAGACGGAGGCACGTAGTTCACGTGTCATATTTCTAGAGTCGAATGCAGTATCATATTTATCAAAAAATACATTTTGACCTCCACGATGTCCAGATTCATTAAATCGTGGCTGTGAGCTATAATTTTGTGAATTCATTCGACTATCATTTGGTAATTGATCATTAAATGGTGCACGTGAATTTAAATCCGGACGATTATAGATTCCATATTTACCATCTGTTTGCCAATGTTCAAATTGACGTGCATTAATACAATCAGATGTATTTATTTCACGGCGTGATCGAATAACAGTTTTAGGATTAGGAAAACAGTCAATCGAGTTTAAAGTCTTATTTGTTGGCCATGCAGGTTGTGCCATTTAAAGTACCTACTTAATAATATCTTAAGATGTTTATTATCCCTTTTACTCATACGATTAAAAATGAGAAAAATATTAAAATTAATATAATTAAAATACTTACAATTGCAGGAAAGGATTTATGGGAGGAAGAATCTAATTTAGATATTCAATCCGATATTTTAATTCCTAATGGGCTATATTCCTTAAATAAAACTCCTATTTTTAAACTTAAAGGCCTTAATGTCTATATGTGTGAAATTGATATAGATAAGACAACTATGACAGATTTTTATAATTGGAATGAGATTGATATAGAATCAGATAATTTTTGTTGGAGAACATTTTATCATATTACAGATCTAAATAATAATATTTGGTTACCTTTACCAGATAACGAAAAAATAAGTAATTTTAAAATAATTGATATTATCAATGCAATTTTGATTAATTCTAAAAAATAATTTTATCAAAATGTTGGTTTAAACCCTTGATGCGTTATTAATATAGAATGGAGTCTGCTAGACATAAAACATTAAAAAAATACTCCGCTGAAGATGAACCAACTGTTTCTGGTCAACAAGATACATTAAAAGCTCTTTTAGAAGATAGCACTAAAGAAGCATATAGTAGACCTTGGCATCGACTAGAAAGAGGATTACGTCTTAATCGTCTCCGAATTTTTATTGAAGATATTGCGTTGCAATTTAGTTTAACTAAGGATGAAAAAGATTATATTTTTGTATTTCTTCAAAAGGCGCTTGATAAAAAACTACTAAATACACTTAAAGTAGTTGTATATGATACGGAAATTCAAAAAATAACAAAAATTAATGGATTAGAAATTAAACGATCTGCAGATGGACAAGTTAAGATTGGTTTTGCGGCTAAAAAAGTTAAACCAGTTGGTACAAGGAAAAAAACTAAAGATGAAATTCCATCGATATCTGCAAATAATCACCAAGTAAAAATTGAGGGTGAAACAGCAGAATAATATTTTAAAGATATAGTACTATGAATACTAATAAGATATTTGGAACAAAATTAAAGGATTTGTTAACACTCATTGAGCGATGGTTACCAATTCCTTCAGATAATTCGCAGTTAGAGGTATGGATTGAATCGGCAGATAAATTGGCGTATGGTTATGAATTTTCCGATGTAGAACAATACTATGTAGATAGAATTCTAGATGTTTATGAAGAACAATTCAAAGCATTAATCATTAAAAATAAAGAAAAAGAATCAGAAGATATCCCTTCGCAGGAAATTCTTGATGCACTTCTTACTCGAAAACAAATTGAACAAAGAACTCCAGAATGGTATGCACAAATGACAACTATTCTTTCAGCAAGTGAATTTGGAACATTATTTGCATCACCACGTACACGTGCTAAGATGGTAGTTTCTAAGACAGAACCATATGTAGCTCGAAATAATCCTTTAGCGGTTCGTTCAGATTCAATGTCTGCATTTGATTGGGGTATTCGTTTTGAACCAGTTGTTAAACAGATTTATGAACATAAATATGGAGTAGAAGTCCGAGAATTAGGTCGTCTACATCATCCTATTGATCCACGTTGTACAGCATCACCTGATGGCCTTATTTATAAATGTAATAATCAAGAGTTTGCATCAAAGAAAGGACGGCTAATTGAAATTAAATGTCCAGTTACTCGAGAAATTGATGGTAGTATTCCTAAAGATTATTATACACAAATGCAGATGCAATTGCAGGTTACTGGTCTTAAGAAATGTGATTATGTGGAAGCGCAATTTGGTTCACAATATAATTTTAATCCTATTAAGAATGGACCTGGATTATATACAGGATTAATTGCATTAGTGCGGTATAAAGAACCACAAGGTGAAAATGGAGAACAAGAATATTATTATATTTATGGACCTGTAAATGATACTGAATGGAAGCCTGAAGTTAAGGAAGGAGAAACGGTTGAAGAAATGATTCCTTGGAATTTACTGCAATGGGCTGAACAGGTTGTACAGAGAAATGATGAATGGTGGCAGAATGTACAACCAGCAATTAATAATTTCTGGGAAGATGTTGAGAAAGCTAAACGAGGTGAGTTTGTTGTACCAGAATCAACTCGTCCAAAGAAGATTAAAGAAGAAAAGTGTATTATTGTCTTTAAAATGGATGAAAACTCACAAATGACTGTAGAGGAATAGTTATCTTCTTTTACCAACAATAGCAAATAATGCAAAAATAGTAATCATTACTCCAATCCAAATCATAATGCGCGATGAAGAAAAATTACCTGAATTATTTTTCCATAATCCAACCGTAACGGATGTTGCAAATAATTCCCATACAATTTTTACTGTATATAGTAATACAATGATAATAATTAATAAAACAAAAAATAATATAGCTTCAAACATTATCTAATTAATATCTATGTTTTTTGTATATTATATATTATATTAAGATTGATAGAAATTAAGGACTAATTCTTTGAATGGTGCTGAACAGCTATCAGGATAGTTATGTTTATAGTTATTTGTAAATTGTCTATAATTACCTACTTTTTCAATATCTTTAGTAAAATCTGTTTTATAACAAGAGTCTGTATCAATCATTGATAGTCTCTCATTTCCAATAGGTGCTTTTAGTTCATCATTAAGTAAATGATATGGTTCTCTTAATGATAAATCAGCGGGTGATGGAGTATCGGGAGGGAATTCTAGGAGTTGTTTTTCGGATACGGAGTTAACAACTCCTAATTCAGGAGTCTGCGCATTGGATTTAGGAGTTGGATTCTGGAATGTTTCCCAAAAACTATATGCAGGATATCCGAATCTTTGCCATCCATTTCTATTCCACCACCCTTTTTGCCCTGGATTTGCATAAGGAGCTACATAGTTTTTAAAACCTGATACATTTATTGTTAAAGCAACGCCTAAGATAATTATTATTAGCATTAGGATATTAAATATATGATTCTTCATCCTATCTAATTGCGTTAATGTTTAAAAATTTGACGCATTATAATGTGTCCAATGTATTCCGGAAACGATATGTCATTTATTAGTATGCAAGTAGTAAAACGTAATGGTGAAAAAGAGGATGTATCTTTTGATAAAGTTCTGAATAGAATTCGTAAACAAGCAGAGGGTTTGGAAGTAAATCCTACATTAATTGCTCAACGGACTTTATCAAGAATTTATGATGGTGTAAAAACAGCTGAATTAGATGAACTTGCAGCACAATTATCCATTTCATTAATGACTACAAACTCTGATTATGGTGCTCTAGCAAGTCGTATTGCAATTACAAATCATCATCGGAATACATCAGATAAATTCACAGAAGTTGTTGAACAATTAGCAAATCAAACAGTTAAAAAAACAGGAGAAAAAACTAGTATTGTATCTGAAGAATTAGTACAGCTATGCAGAGATCACGGAGATAAAATTAATGCAAAAATAGATTATTCCAGAGATTTCCTATTTGATTATTTCGGATTCAAGACTCTGGAAAAACTCCAGTATTTACTCCGTGATACAAATGGACAGACTCTAGAACGCCCTCAACATCTTATTATGCGTGTATCACTGGCTCTCTGGGGATCAGTAGATTTAGAGAGAGCATTTGAGACATATGATTTACTAAGTCAGAAATATTTCATTCATGCAACTCCTACTAATTTTAATGCAGGGACTCCTAGACAACAATGTAGCAGCTGTTACCTCCAGGCTTTAAAGGATGATAGTATTACAGGAATCTATGATACATTAAAGGATTGTGCACTGATTAGTAAATATTCAGGAGGAATTGGTCTCCATATTCATAATATCCGTGCAAAGGGTGCACTAATTAAGGGAACAAATGGGACATCTAATGGAATTGTACCAATGTTGAAAGTCTTTAATGATACTGCACGTTACGTTGACCAAGGAGGCGGCAAGAGAAATGGATCATTTGCAATATATTTGGAGCCGTGGCATGCAGACATTGAGGATTTCCTTAAAATGAAACTAAATACAGGTGCAGAGGAAGAGCGTGCCCGTGATCTGTTTTATGCATTATGGGTATCAGACTTATTTATGGAGCGTGTGGAAAAAGACGAACATTGGACTCTATTCTGTCCTTCAGAAGCGCCAGGATTAGCCGATGTAGTTGGAGATGATTTCAAAGCATTGTACACAAAATATGAAAAAGAAGGGCGTGGTCGTAAACAAGTCTCAGCACAGAAACTCTGGTTTAAGATATTAGATTCACAGATTGAAACTGGTACTCCTTACCTTCTGTACAAGGATGCCGCCAATCTAAAATCGAATCAAAAAAATCTTGGTGTAATTAAGTCAAGTAATTTATGTGTAGCACCTGAAACATATATATTAACAGATAAGGGTCAGCAACAAATATCATCTTTAGTTAATCAAGAAGTTAATGTGTGGAATGGTGAAAAATGGTCTAAAACAACTGTAATGAAAACTGGTGAAAATCAAAAATTAATTACAGTTCATTTAAGTAATGGTGCACAAATTACTTGCACACCATATCATAAGTTCATTACACGTAAAAATTATAATGATAAAACTGCAATAAAAGATATAACCCGTATTAATGCAGCAGATTTAAAAGAAGGAATGAAACTTGTTAAATTTAGCACTCAATTAGTAGAAGGTAATAAAACTAATGATATCTTATATCCTTATACACATGGGTTCTTCTGTGGAGATGGGACATATCATAAAAATCCAAGTGGATATATTAGTAAGGGACTTTCATTATATGGTGAGAAAAAAGAATTAATTAAATATCTTAATATTAGAAGTTCTTCTCTTAAAGAAGATTCTCAAGGAAGAATTAATACAATGCTTCCAGATGAAATTTCAGATAAATATGTTGTGCCAATTAATTCTTCTCTAAAATGTCGTTTAGAATGGTTAGCAGGCTTACTAGATTCTGATGGATCTGTAGTAAGAAACGGTTCAAATGAATCATTGCAAATTGCATCAATACATTTTGAGTTTCTTGATAGAGTTCGTTTAATGTTACAAACTCTTGGCGCACAATCTAAAGTTACATTAGGGCACAGTGAACGTAAAACATTTCTACCTGATGGTAAGGGAGGAAGAAAAGAATATGATTGTAAACCACTTTGGAGACTTTTAATTTCATCATCTGCTGTTCATATATTAAAACTATTAGGATTAAATTGTTACCGTCTTCAAATTAACGGAGAAGAACCTCAAAGAAATGCAGAACAATTTGTAACAGTAGTATCTGTAGTAGATGATGGGCGTATAGATGATACATATTGTTTTAATGAACCAGAAAATCATGCAGGTGTATTTAATGGTATTCTAACAGGTAATTGTACGGAAATTATTGAATATTCTTCTTCTGATGAGACCGCTGTATGTAATTTAGCATCTTTGGCGCTACCTGCGTATGTAGATCAGAAGAGTAAACGATTTGATTTCAGCAAGTTACGTGAAGTAACAAAGGTTGCAATTCGCAATCTTAATAGAGTAATTGATATAAATTATTATCCAACACCTGAGACAAAGAAATCAAATATGCGTCATCGTCCAGTGGGTCTAGGAGTACAGGGTTTAGCGGATGTCTTTGCAATGATGAGAATGCCCTGGGAGTCTGAAAAGGCTGCAGAGTTAAATCAACGTATCTTTGAGCATATTTATTATGCAGCATTGGAGTCATCTGCAGAAGTTGCAGAAGTAGAAGGTCCATATGAGACATTTATTGGATCACCTGTCTCAGAAGGAATCTTGCAATATGATATGTGGGATGTGAAACCTCTAACTGAACAGGATGGAACTCTTAACTGGCAGGGACTTAAAGAAAAAATTAAGCAAGTGGGAGTCAGAAATTCTCTATTGATTGCACCAATGCCAACAGCATCAACTTCGCAAATTCTAGGCTATAATGAGTGTTTCGAGCCGTTTACTTCAAATATTTATACTCGCAGAACATTAGCAGGAGAGTTTATTGTAATTAATAAGCATTTGATGAAAGATTTACAGAAACTAGATCTATGGAATGAGGATATGAAACAGCAGATAATTCTACGTAATGGATCTATCCAAGGTATTGAGGAGATTCCACAAAGTATCCAAAACTTATACAAGACATCTTGGGAAATTAAGCAACGAACATTGATTGATATGGCGGCAGCACGTGGTGCATTTATTTGTCAGAGTCAGAGTCTGAATCTATTTGTAGCTGATCCAAATTATGCTAAGCTAACTTCAATGCATTTCTATTCTTGGAAGAAGGGTCTAAAAACAGGAATTTATTATTTACGTACAAGGGCACCAGTAATGGCTCAAAAGTTTACAATTGATCCAGAGCTTCAAAAAGCGGCTGAAAAGTCTGAGCACGATAGAGTTGCTAAAAAGTATGCAGCAGATGAGGGATGTTTAATGTGCAGTGCATAACTTCAATTCCGGATTATAATGGGAGTAAATAAGAACTATAAAATACTGTATAAAGTAGGAGAATGTCTAACGAAAGAAAACTATATACACTTCAACATCTAGAGAAGTTAACAAAAGATGCTCTAGAGAATAAAGATTTACCAGATAATTTAAATAAATCAGTGTCAGGTATTACAAAAATTATTACATCCATAATTAACACCAAAGGAGAAGGATGGACTGCACATATGGTTGGTGAGAATGGTGAAGAAATACTTACGCCAACTGAAAAAGTGCGATTTGAAGAAGAATTTAAGCCTTATATAAGAACTATCTTAAATTATTTTAATAATAGTTATGAGGATGAATATGATGAGAAGAAGTATGGTGGGAGTATGTATAATACATTTCAACAAGGGGGTACTAAAGAGGAAGATCAAGCAAAAGAAATAGAACAATTAAAACAACAAATACAGCAATTAGAAGGGAAAAAGGAAGCTACTAGTGGAGATTCTGAGCAAAATGTAGAGTTTACACCAGATGCAATATTTAATATGATAATGGAAAAAATAGGAAGTATAGATGAAATAGTAAAAAAATATGCAGGAGATTGGGGAGTATTAAGATTACAGAGACATTATGATGAAACTGAAGATATTCAAGTAATACCACAACCATTAATCACATTAATAAATGGATTAACAGAAGGAGGATTTATAGTAATGGGTAATATATTAAGTGAAATAAAGATATCATTTAGAGTAATATTATTTGTAGTATATTTATTTTTTGATATTGCAAGAATTGCAGCAGGATTATCTAATAAGGATTATATTCGTAAAATTATGTCAGTTATATTAAGCGTATTAGAATTATTAAGAGGTGAATGGAAAAAATCTATTTTAACATTTTTAGGATATTTTGGAACATCACCCTTATTAGTGGGAGCATTATTAAAAATATTTCTAGTTACATTTCAATTAATGGATCCTCAAAAACAGGAAACATTTTTAATAGATTCATTTGATACAACTAAGTCAGTATTAATAGGATTATTACTTAATATATTTCAGATTACTGCACCATTACCAGTTAGATTATATTTAAATGAGGCATTTCAAAAACTAAGAAATTTTAAATTAAAACGAGATGCACAATTAGAACAAGTAGGGATTGATAAAAGACCAGATTATCTAATACCATCATTTGAAGATATAAATAATATTCAAGCGATAATAGCGGATAAAGCAATAGTATGTTCAAAAGACTTTAGAGATGCTATTGCAGATATATATAATAATACAATAATGAGAATAATTTTAGAAATAATGCGTATCCCAGTATCTAAAGTAATGCGAGAAAATATTTGTGGTGAATATAAAGACAAAACATTTGAACAAATTTTAAGATTACGTCAAGAAAATTTTAATAATTATAAAAAATCACTAAAAACAAGCGACACACAGCCACAAATTTCTACTAAAATAGTACCAGATGTATCACAACAAGAAGAAGAAAATAATCCACAATAATTTATTTTTTAGCCTTCTTAGAAGAAGCAGATGCATCTTCAACTTCAATACCAACAAGTTTATGAATAAAAATGAGATATTCTTTAGGGAATCCCCAGAAGCATGCAGGAGGAGTTTCTGATGGTGGGATACGTCGTGAAGATTGATTATTTCCGTGTGTAAACGCTACAATAATTTGTTGTGGTGGAATCTCAATTACTTGATCTTCACGCCCCTTAATCCAATCTTCACCTTCTGCAATAGACTTATTTGGAAATTTACGTTCTAGCCAAGCAGATTTCTTAAAAGTAAGAGTAGCTTCTGAAATACGCTGTGAGAATGGAATATCATATGGAGGTACATTTACTGCACTTACACCTCTACGTAGATCATATAGAGCAAGAGTTGTGCAACAGGCAATATTAGATTTTCCTGTTTCACCACATTTAGTACCTTTAGTTAACCAAGCTACACGACGACGAAATGATGTAGTAGGATAATGATCATCATCATCCATAAAGAGAATAATATCATTAGTAGCGTGTTCAATAGCAGTATTACGTTTTTCACCGATAGTCATACGACCCTCAATAGGAATATATTTGAGTTTAATTTTAGGAACTTGAATCTGAAAACTAATAATTTTCTCGCTCGCAAGATGAGGTGTTTTTTCATTATCTTCAATTACAATCCATTCAATTTTATCTTGAGGATAATCAGTAGATAATAGATTATGAAATGCAATATCAATTAATTTTTCACGATTGTATGTAGGAGTAATAATAGAAATAGGAGGGCAATCAGACTCGTGTAAAATAGGAGGACAGTGGAAATGTCCAGATTTAGGACGACGTTCTAAAACTAATTTACTAATTGTTTGCATTACTTCAGTAAATTCAAGATTATTAACTTCATTAAAATAAATTAATTTATTAAATACATTTTTGTTTTCAAAAGTAGATTTAAGTGTATCACGACACATTTCATCTAGTGTTATAACAGCATCATATGAATGAGTATAGTCATAATAGGAGTTATTCCAAGAATTTGAATCTGTAATAAGAATATTAGTATGCGCCCAAGGAATTGCTGCATAAATAGGAGTATGAAAATGGAATTGAATATCTGAATGTGTTAGTGGTTCACGAATATCAAAATGTTTTGCTTTACATATTTGTGTTTGTAGAATATTTTGTAATTTATGAACTGAAGATTCAATCATTGACACCTCTTTTTTAATTATTTCATCATTAATATCTTTATTAGATGATTTATTATATATAAGATTTACGGTTAAAGGTGCTGGCATTTTAATTAGAATACTTTTATAATGTTTAAGTAGTGATGACAGGCGAAGAAATAAGAGATATAGGATATCTTAAATGGAGAGATCCATTAGCCTGGATGGAAAATATGAAAGGAAAGCATTGGGAACAACTCCTTAAAAGGGAAAAACATAACTATAATACTTTAGTAAATCAACCACATGTAAAAAAAGAAGCTAAGGATATATATGAAGAAATTAAAGATATTCAGGAATATACTAGAAATGCATATTTTAAGATAGGTTGTGGTGCAATAACAATTTATATAGGGTCAGGTAAAGCCTTAAAATGGCGATGGGATTGGAATAAAACAGTAAAAACTTGTTATGATATAGATACTATAGGAAATTATGTGTGGTATACAACATCATCATTAAATGAGCAATATAAAAATTTATTAGTATGTGAAGATTCAAATAATAATGTTATATGGAAAAAAGATGCAGTTGCTACACAAATAGCTGTAAAGGATGGAAAATGTTATTATATAAAAGTAGTTGATTATTTTAGAACCGTTGAATTATGCATATGTAATGCTATTACAGGTAATAATAATAAAGTACTCTATAGAGAAAAAGATAAACGTAGAGATTTAATATTAATAAAAGGTACAAATAAATCATTATATTTAAAGTCAGCAGGAGTAAGTGATAGCCATTATTGGAAAATAAATGATGATAAAATGCAACAAATGGACATTACATCAGTAAATCAGATAGTATTAGGAGAAAGTATATCAGGAGAAGATTGTAGATTAGTATCTGAAAAATTAGGAGAATGGAAAATTAAAGGAAAACCAATTGAAGACTGGATTTGGCCTGATAAAAAAGAAATGATTCAATGGGCAAATATTAATACTGGACATTTAATAACAAGTTATAATGGATGTACAACATTATGGTATTGTCAACCAAATAAGAAACCAGAAAAATTAATTCATTTAGATGCAGGAGATATAATAGTAAATAATTGGAATAAATGGGAAGACACTATAGTACAAACTTTTTATATTAAAACTCCATTTGATACTCCTTATATGATACATATAATTGGTAATAAGCATATGAAAAAAGAATATCAATATGATATTAATAAATTAGTTAAGTTAAAACCATTAGATGTAGATAAGTTTTATGCTAAATCTAAAGATGGCACTAAAGTACCTTTTATAGTTATAAAACAAAAAGGAATAAAACCAAAAGGACAGTTAATCTATGTATATGGATCATATGGATCTCAGACACCAGTTGGATGGACATATGGTAAATGGTATCCACTTATTAAAAGAAAATGGGCAATAGTATTTGCATTAGTACGTGGTGGTGGGGATATGGATGATGAATGGGTAGAATCAGTAAGAAGAGAGAATAGATATAAATCAGTTGATGATTTTGAGGCAGTAATAAAAGAGTCTCAAAATGTATTACATCTATCATCTAAGAAGACTGTAATTTATGGGCGTTCAGCAGGAGGTTTACCAGTTGGAGCGATAGTAGGACGTTATCCAAATGGAGAATTAGTTGGCGCAGCATTCTCTGAAGTACCCTACGTGGATGTACTTAGAACATCTACAAATCCTAATTTACCACTTACAATAGGTGAATATGAAGAATTTGGAAATCCTGAAAAGAGAATAAAAAATTTTAAAGCATTATTGAATGTATCACCTATGAATACATTGACACCAAGGGGTGCCCCAGATGTATTTGTATTAGATAGAGTTGGATTAAAAGATAGACAAGTGTATGCATATGAATCCTTTAAGTGGGTCCAAAGGCTCAGAGGCTATAATGCAGAAAAAGAGGCTTTGGTGTTGAAACCTAATATGAAATACATTACATTTGAAAAATCTGAAGGTCATCATTATAATGGAAAAAATGGAATAGAAGCGATGTCTACGGACTATGCGATTTTGGATGCCTGGGTGGATGGCGATTTAGATTTAAATTAAAATGTAAACTCCGACATCGTGTCTAGACGCATAGTGCTTCTACAATTAATTTTAGAAATAATTCCAATGCAAAAAAAAAATCTAAATTATAGGTATAAAAGAAATGAGCAAATCAATGAACCGTCGTAACAAAACCGAAGGAGGTAAGCGCCGCAAGACTCACCGCCGCAGACGCCACAGCCGTCGCCGCCACACTCGCCGCAACTAAATTAGCTTATTTAGTTATGAGTCTTTAAAACTTTATTAAACACTTTTCCTCTACAACATCCCCTGTAGAGGTACGCTTTTTACGTTGTTTAACAGTTCTTTCTGGAGCTGAAGGAAGCCAGTTTTCAATGTATAAAAGTCTATGTAGTTCGTGTCCTCCATAGACTCTTATACCTTCGCGATGATTTGCAGTACCATATCCTTTTGATTTAGTTAAATCGTATCGAATATCACATTGAGGATTTTTTTCACAATAATCTTTAATCCATTTATCGTGTTCTACTTTTGCAATAATTGATGCTGCAGCAATTGCTAGATATGTTGCATCTCCATCAATAACTGTTTCTTGCCCCTCAATTCCTTTCCAATCTGAAATAGGCAATACACCATCAATAATTATACGACATTCTTCTGGATTAATATTGGGAATAGAATTAATTGCACGACGAAATGCTTCTTGATTTGCCCACGTAATACCTTTTTCATTTATTTCATCAGAACTTACTATACCTATACCATTTTGCGGGACTAATTCTTTTAGTTGTTCAAAGAGTAATTCACGTTTCTTAGGTGAAATCTTTTTACTATCACGTAGAAGATCAAATAATTTAGTTTGTTTATCTGTCCAGGAAGACTTAAATGGAATAATAATTGCACCAGCTGTTAATGGTCCCCAAAAGGATCCACGTCCGGCTTCATCAATACCAATCTCAATAATTGTATCATCTTTAAATCTATCTAATAACATTGTATATCTGTTTAATAAAAAGTAACTATATATCAAATTTTCAATATTATTAATATTTAATCAAAAAGTTACTAATTAACAGTAGAGATGATTAAGTTTACTTTATTCACATTAATAATACTTCTTGTATGTGTAATAGGTTTATCATATTATTTTAATAAGGAAGGTTTTGATAATATTTCTAGTGTAACATCTAGAGTTATTGTTAATACTGAAGTTGATGGTATTTTCCTTGATATAAATGCAAATACAACGGATGGCTCTACAATTTATGGTGCTAAGATTCTTTATAATTCTAGTACTCCTGTATTATCTACTGGACAATCAACTGATTCTACTTTAGCTCTAAATGTTGTTATACCACCTTCATCATTTACAGTATATAATGTACCACTATCAGAATTGCAAAATGGATATAAATATTATATAGTATCTAATGATGTTTCTAAATATGTGGAAGGTACTACACCACTTTTAGGATCATTTATTTTTAATAGCAACTCTCCAAGCCCTACTCCTCCTGCACCTGCACCTGCACCTGCACCTACACCTGCACCTGCTCCTGGACCTATTCCTGGCCCTGCACCTGCTCCTGGACCTGCCCTTGGTCCTGTAGTACCATCTAATCCATTTATTCCATTTATACCATCATCTCCAGTATTACCAGGGCCAGCTCCAGCAAATAAAAAGCCAATATTACCTGGAGAACAATCTGAAATAGTTATAAGTGGCCCAGCATTTAATGCAATGACATTACAGCAAAAATCAGAATTACTAAAGGATGTTCAACAATTAGTTAAAAATGAAATAATATCTCAAAGACAAACTACCCCAATTAATACTGATTCATCTAATGCAAATGATTCTGAATCAACACAACAGGGTAAAGAATATAATAAGAGTTGCAAAAAGTCTTGTGAAGGCCCCTGTCCTAGAAATAAAGACGGTACTTGCCCACCTGTGCCAGATATGAGTGAATATATAAGAAAAGATCAAATTCCTTGCTGGAATTGCACATTAGATTATTAAAATTATAGATGTTATGTATAAATAAAGTTTTAATATAAATATTTAAGTATTTAATATTAATACTAAAAAGTAGGAATGTTTGCTTTCTTAGCATTACTGTTTGTTTTATTGGCAGTATATTTTTTTACATCAAAGTCTAATGTACGTGAAAAGTTTACACCAATGCCGTCACATCAGGTTAATATACCAGTGAATAAAGTCCCTTCACCTCCGGCCCAGATTGTGGATAGTACAGTAAAACCAGCTAATTTACCTGGTTCATTACCTAGTGCGCCATATGAACAAACAGCAGCAATGAGCCCATTACCATATCAAGATCCAGCTCAAATAAAAGCAAATCGTCAACAATTAGTGGATACTTTAGAGTTAATGAAAGGATTTTTAGCATTTGAAGCACAAGAAATATCTGAAAAGTCTGATCCCGCTATTCAATTACCTCTTAATACTCTACGAAGCGATTTTAAAAGAATTCAAGATGAAGTTTTTACATTAAACAGAAATCCTGGTTTACAACCTAATATTACTATGTTAGATTTATCAGAAATTGAAGCTAATTTAGGATATTTACAGGATAAAGTAAGATTAATGGGGGCGGCAGGTGTATTACAAGGGCCTATATATGAATTTACAAAGAGAGTTAATGTTGAGACTAAAGGGCAAAATCAGATGGAAGGGTTCGAAAATATGACAGGAGAATCTGGACAGGTTGCAACGCCAGATGAATTAAAACAATTTGTAGTTCGTATAAAAAGTGAAATTGTCCGATTAAGTGCAAGTGGTACAAATGATCCTATAATTGTTGCAAGAATTTCAGCATTAACACAAATGCAACAAAATATTAATGATATACTTGCACAAGTAGAATCTGGCGCATTAATGTCAAATGAAATACCTATAATGTCTAAAGATATTCAAAACGCATTACCTGTATTAAGTAAACCAAATGAACCATTACCACAAGTAATAAGAACATTAGGATTACCAATAGGATTAGGGAATGTATTACCTAGTAATTTACAGAATAGCCCTGAAGTTAAAACTGAAATAAGTAAACTTTTAGATAAATATGCAAAACAATTTATTGATGGTATGTCAGCATCATTTACTGTAAAATATACATCAGAAAGAGATGGAAATATTAATTCTCAAACAAATTGTCTAAATAGAGATAAACAACAATCATCAACAGTAGATCAAACAGGATTTCCATCTGCATCAGATTTAAATAATATAAATGGACCACAATTTAATATGGTAGATCAAGGACAAGTTAGAGATCAATATGGGCAAAATCCAGTTGAAGCAGGTAGAGGCCCAGCACATTTTGATTGGAAAACACGTTCAAAGCAAATTGAGGAACAAGTAAAGAAGCGTGGATTAAAATCAAGTGATTTTGGAATAATGCCAGAAGGTACTAAGGTTTCAAGTGAATTTTCTTGGAAGGGATATGCGCGTATGATTTGTTCTCGTTTACAAGCAACAATGGATCCTGCATTACCTGAAACATGTGGATGTCCACCAATGGATTGGAAGGGATGGAGAATTGCAAATTACTAATGGACTTTTTTAGGAAAAAGTCCCCAAAAACTATATTGGTAGAACAATACTGGTAAAAATATGGTTTTGGGCACTTTTTTTAAAAGTGCAAAGTACAGTAGAAGAATGCCTGTAGAGTTCATAGTAGAGTCCGATGTAATAATTCGTGCAGTTGATAAACCATTTCCAGAAAGACAATTTATGGGAAGTTTTCCTACTGCAGAAATGGCTTATACATATGTTGAAAAATATTTAATGGATACTAAAGATTTACATACCTATTTTACAAGACAATATCTTTGTCCTAAAACTGAAATAGATGAAAGAATTAAAGAATCAAGAATAATTGCAATTAATGTAGTATTAGGACAATTTGAGGATATGATATATATAAGAAAAGATGATCCTAAATAATATTAAAAGATAAGTTAAAAAGTAGGTATTCAACAGAGGAATGAAGTTCACAATTCATATGTTAGGAATATTTGTAGTAGGCATTGCAATTGGCCTATTCTTATCAAAATTTCGTAAAGAAGGCTTTGAAAATTTAGGAGATATGCAATGTGATTCTTGTGGAAATAAGTGTCCTTGCAGTTGTCCTAAACCATCACCACGCCCTATTTGTCCGGCGTGCCCAGAGTGTAAACAACCTGATATGAGTAAATATGTATTAAAGAGTTCTATACCACCCTGCCCACCTGTTCCTGATATGAGCAATTATATTCTCAAGAGTGAGTGCCCACCAGTGCCAGATTTAAGCAATTATGTATTAAAGAGTTCTATTCCTAAGAATGGACCTGTAATACTAGATTGTTCTAAGTGTAATAAACCAAAGGGTGAATGTCCTCCTTGCCCTCGCCCTCGTTGCCCTGAGGTTAAGTGCCCACCACCAACTAAATGCCCTGCGTGTGCACCTTGCCCACGTTCCGTTTGCCCCCCGGCTGTAGTGAAATGTAAGGCAGAAGATGTAGTAACTGATACTGTTCGTCCCTACTTAGCACCACTTTCCTACAGAGGCTTTGGTATGGATTAGAGAGCATAAATTAATATAATTATGATATTTTAAAAATATTAATGTAATATTATTTAATTAAATTAATATAACTGATTGAATTAAATAATAAAAATAAAATAGGGAAATGGATACTAGATTTTGGGGTCCATCAGGATGGAAATTATTACATATAATAACATTTGCGTATAATCCTGAAAATAAAGTATCAATGCGTGAATTTCTCGAGACTATACCATATATATTACCGTGTAAATTCTGTCGAGCATCATTAACAGATTATTATAAAGAATTACCCTATGAAATCAATGAAGATTCTCCATTAGATTCTCAAATAGGCCTGGCAAGATGGATGTATAATATTCATAATTGTGTAAATGATAAACTAAGACAACAAGGGTTAAATCCATCAAAGGATCCAACTTTTTCAGATGTCCAGGAGTTTTATATAAATTGGCTTAAAGAATCTTGGGAAAATCAACTGGTTACTTGGTGGGATTTCTTATTTTCAGTTGCATATAATCATCCAAAAGAATCTACAAAACATTCTAAACCAATGCCTAATTGCCCAACATCAGTAAAGAATTGTAATGATATATGTGAAAAAAACAAATGGAATGTATTGGGAAAAAAAGAAAGACTATATTGGTTTAAACGATTCTGGGATTTTCTCCCGGCTGTTCTACCATTAGAAATTCAAAAGAAATGGATTGAAATACAAAAAAATAATAAGTCGATATTAAATTGTCGTCGTGCAACAATTGCCTGGCTATGGAAAATGAGATGTGGGCTTGACAGTAAATTTAAAGATCCATTTACATCTGTTTGTAAAAAAATTGCAGTATATTCAAGTGAATGTTCTAAAAGTTTGACAGTTAATACATGTCGCAAAAAGAGACTGAAATATCGTAAAACTAAGAAAAATAGTAAATCATATTGAAAGTAGGAGGAGACATTATGACTTCTAATATGTTATTAATTTCATTAACTATTATTATTATATCAGTATTTATAACACTATTTGTATATGATTCATTTGAATCTGTATTAGCTTCAGCTGTTATTTTAATAATTTTAAGTTATTTAATAGTTCTATCTTTAGACAAATTAACAGTATATAATGTTTCAACTATTAAAGAAGGATTTATAAATTCTACAGAAGAAAATATAGAGCAACCTATAGAACAAATTAATAAAGAAAATAAAAATGAAGCTGAAAGTGAAGCTAAAAAATCTAAATACGAATGGTTAGTAAATGAAGACTTATTTGATGATTTTTATGCATCTGTCTTTACTAAACTAACACAAAATGAAAAATTAATACAAGCTGAATCTGCTATATGTATGGAAGAATTTACTAAAAAGACTCCAAAGGATCAGTTAATAGTACTAGATGCAGGTTGTGGAATTGGAATAGCAACATCTAGTTTTGCAAAACAGGGTGCTGGTACTGTTGTGGGTATTGATAGAAGTCCAGCAATGATACGTTTTGCAAAAAATACAACTCTACCAAATACTACATTAACAGAAACACAAAGACAAGGAATTGAATTTCGTGAAAGAGATTTAATAGGGCCAGGTGCAGCAGTTGGTGCAGAGTTTACAGATGCGTGTTTATTATATTTTACAGTCTATTATTTCCAGGATTTAGATATGTTATTTAGAAATATGGCATTATGGGTAAAACCAGGTGGTACATTAGCAATCGAAGTAGTTAATAAATATAAGTTTGAACCAATATTAGATTCTGCAAATCAGTGGGTAGGATTTAGTCCTCAAAAGTACTCTAAGGAACGAATAACAAAATCAAAGGTAGTATTTGATAAGTTTGAATATGAGGCAGTATTTGATTTAGACGATCCTCGTGCAGAATTCCGTGAAACATTCCGTTTTAAGGATGGATCTGTTAGAAGACAAAAACATATTCTATATATGCCATCTATACAAGAAATTGTACAAAAAGCACAGAGAAATGGATGGACTTATACTAAATATGTAGATTTAACACCAATTTCATTTCCATATGGATACATCCTATTTTTTAATAGAAATCCCGAATGAGCTTTTGGAAAAGCTCGGCAAAACCGCATTTTGAACAATTTATAGTAATCTTAAAAGTATATGTATTAATTGTTTTGCGCACTTTTTTTAAAAGTGCAAAGTGCAATTTATAATGTTAATAAATAATAAGGAATGGTGCAATTATTTGATGTATTTCAATCAGGTCTCCGAAGAGGTGGTGAGCGTTTACCGTTTGATCCATCAAAGAAATATTTCTATGTAGAACATCCCAAAGAAGGTTGGCGTGTATATTTACGATCTGCTATATTTTTACATCCAACAAATGAGCCATTTAATCCACAACATTTTTTAGTTGCTAAGAAGACACGTGCTAGAAAAACAAGTGCAGTATGGGAACCAGCTGGAAAGGGTCAAATGGAATGGAAAGATCATAGTCCACGCAGTAGTATATTAAGTTTGTTAAAAGAGAATATTACTAGAGAAACTGAAGAAGAATCACATATAACTGATATTAAGAATTTGAAACATACAGGATTAGTATTTCAGTCACAGGAAACTGATTTTCCACCAAATCATTATTTTCAGTATCATATATTCCAAGGATTTATAACTCCTGAAGAATTACAAAAAGCAGAATCTGTTTTTCAATGGGCTAAAGAACATCCTAAAGCATTTCAAAGATGGTCTCGTGATAAAAAAGAAAAAGATGCAATCGAATGGTTTAATCCTAAAACAACTCGATTAAATCCTAGATGGTGTCCTGATATAGTTGTATTATATCTACGAAATATTAAGAAACCTTTATAGTTATGCAATACGCATAATTGTTAATATAATTGAAGGTATTAAGGGTATAACTGGTGTAGTTGTATTATTTGCAGGATATGTTTCAATATATACATTAGTGCTATTATCGCCAATCATATATAATTCTAGAATATCATTCTCATTAAATGATAATATATATTCTACTGTTAAACAATTTTCTTCTTGTGATTGTATTTTAATACGTGTATTACTATTAGGAACTGATGTACTATTAATAACAGGCCAAATTTCTAAATAATGATTACCTGAACTAGTATCGCATTGGGCTGAAAACAGTACTTTATAGACACCTGTTACAGGTATTTTGATTTGACTTGAAGGTAATGATGTAACAGGGTTAATATTCCCTATATCTTTAATATCATATTTAATAGCTACTGGATTAGTAGAAGGATTACTATCAGATGGATATTGTCTTGTATTACTACTAAATGATGCATATACCGATGAAATAGTAATATTTGTATAATTAACTTTATTAAAACATCCATATAATGGAATACATTCTTTAATTTTAGTAAGATCGGAACTATTCATATTAATATATCTTAGATATTAAATCCGTTCACCATTAAGTTTATCATTTAACGGTCCAATTTCTAGAGATTTCTTTAAGTTCTCTAAACTTGCAGATTTATGATCGTAAGTGCAGTTATGAAGTTCATATTGTAAATGTGATATACAAAATAGTTTATTACATTTACATTTATATTCCATAACTCCTAATTTTTTATTACAGTATGTGCAACGAGACATTTCTAATATTATAGAGGTAGCTTTTGTTTTAAACTAATACGATGACTCTGACATGTTAATTTTTTATATAGCCAAATAATACATCTAAAACAGCACACACGAGAACTAGGGAGTTCAACTTCATACTTTGTAATATCAATTACTGAATCATCACTGTCATCATCAATAGGATTAGATCGACTCCTTTTACGGTATTCCATTATATATATATTGTAAATCTTCTTTAATATAAACAATCTGTTATAAATATATTTAATGAGTTTTTGGTTATCCTATCCTATTAGTAATATATTATATAGTTATGTTAATCGTGATGCATTTCATTCATTAATTTATACGGAAAAAGAGTTTAGAATTCCGAATGGATTGGAATGCAACATTTGGGAATTTGGAAATGAAAAAGTCTGTGTCCAGGATTTGTCCGATTTACAGACTTTCCTATCCGATTTTTTCGGAAAATCCGATTTACAGACTCCTAAATTGCAAATTCCAATTAATAAACTCCTAATGAAAAATGATTCTATTATAATCCTTAAACAAAATAATAGGATTGTTGCATCGATACGATATAAGTATTTAGGACAATTTATAAATAATAATGAGGATATTTATTGTGAGGATTGTTTTTGTGTACATCCAGAATGGAGAAATAAAGGATTAGGAAGATTCCTATTAAATAGACTCCATATTTATGTTAATAGCAAAAATATTCCTTATAGTATCTTTTTAAAAGAGGGTGTAGTTGTAAATGCATTAAATAAACCAAAAATTTCAGGAGTGTATGTTTATAGGAATTTGGATAGGAGTCTGAGAATTTTAGGAAAAACGGAGTCTGCAAATCTAAAAACGGATTGGATAATAAAAAGTCTGACTCCTAAAAAAGCATATAATATAATATCAATATTTAAGGAAATATATGATAATAAACTATTTATAATATTAAATAAAAATAATTCAGACAATCAAATATGGAAATTATTTATATCAGGTACTAATTATATTTTAGCGTGTTTTCAAGATACTTATCAAAGGGTTAATAATAAAATAATAGGATGGTGTACAGGATGGATTGAATCTCCTAATTTATCTGAAGATATTAGACAAATTGCTGCAATTAATTTAACATCATCAGTTTCAACTGAATATGATATGATATGGATGAATTCAAAATGGGTAGGAGATAATTCTATATGGAAAACAGATGGAGGATTTCATTGGTATACATATCAATGGGTTTCAGGATTAAATATTGATAAATCGTATGTAATTACATTATAATATATTAAGTAGCGCCAGAAGCACCAGAAGCACTAGGAGCAGTAGGTACAGATTTTAATACTTCTTTAACGCCATTAAGATATAATGTTTCACATTCAGAATAATAATCAATTAAATATTTACGTGCAATAAAAGAAATCCTATTAATTTCAGGAATACCTATTTTTAGAATATTATCATTAAATCCTATTAATATCTGTTCAGTTGACTTATCTTTTTTAATATTAAATAACATATTAAATATTTGCATAGCTTTAGCACTATGTTCAACGTGTTTTTTAAACATTAAATTAACATATTTATAAACATCACCTACTTTTCCAGCAGGAACTTTTATTTCAGTATCACGTTTACCATCACATAATTTAGAGTCTCTTTTATTAGAAATAGAATCTAATCCTTGTTGTACAAGAGTATATTCATTAGGAACTTCAGAACCAAATAGAATAGCCATTTTATTAGCAAATTCTTTAAATTGCTGTAAAGATTGTTCGCTAACTCCTAATTTAGGACTTCCCTTTTGTACAGTATCATAGAATAATTGTGCTAGCGCAAACATACCTGGACTTGTTTTAAGACTACTTCCAGGTTCAGGAATACCACTTCGAGTAAATCCATCTTTAGTTTCAATAAATTTAGCTTTACATATATTGGAAATTCCATCTTCACCAGCTAAGGGAACTGACTTTAAAAGTTGAAGCCCACGAGCAACACAATGTCCTAAAGGTTTCTGTTTTAGAGCAAATAATAATCTATTGAGACGTAAAGATTCAGGAATATCTCTTTCTTTTTCTTCAGTTAAGAAATAAGAATCAGTAGTTTTTCCAGAATTATATGCATATGTATTAATTTCACTATCTTTTACAATAGTCTGTAAATATGACACAATATTATTTAAAACATAATTCATATATTCTGTAACAGATTCTGGTGGTTCTTTAGCTGTTTTTTTAATTAAATATGTTATTTTTCCACTAGTTCCAATTGGAGATTTTGATTTTTCAATGATAAATTTCTTATCTTTTAATACAGAATCTGGTATTTTAATAGTAGTACCAGTATCACCTGGTTTTTTAAAGATAGTTATTGTAGAAAATATAAATCCTGTTGCACCAAAAATACCAGTATCAGCAGTGGGAGTAATGGGTAATTTAGCATAAGGCTTAGATCCTGAAAAATTACCAATAGTAAAATAATTAGTAGAACTTAAACTATTAAAATATATTTGCGCATTATTACTTGTACTTTCATATTTAGTTTTCCATCCATATGTAACAGTATAATCATCTTCAAGATATTCATTTAAAAAATAAAATGAATTTGTAGTAGGAATTCTACCACCACCACTAGTAATATACTGCTGATATGATCCTGGTGTTCTTAATCGTGATGTATTAGAGGTTGTATCTAAATATGAAACTTTATCAGAAATAATATTAATATCGTCCATTAAAGATAATGAAATAGCACCATATATTTGGAATATTCTAACATAAAAATAAGCTAGGATAAGACATAACCCTTGTTGTTCCACCTTATCAGATTCTGATGGATTTGTGGCAAGATCTTTAACCGATCTAAATAATAATACATCACGTTTACCTTTGTAGACTGAAATACCTAATTCATAGAAACGTTTGTAAATATTATTAGCAAGAACGAGAACATATCTTTTACATTCATTAGGATTGGATAATGAATAAATATCCCGTATACTTAATTCTTTTAGCATATAATTAAGGATTTTATTCATTATAAATCTGGGTTCTTTAGTTAATTCAGTAACTTTAGGCAAAGTTAATTGACTTGGTATGCTCTGTCCAGCGCCCATTACTATGAATATATCATAATTAAATTATAGGACAGTTTCAAGTGTTTCAGCGTGCATTTCTAGGCGACGTAAACATTTTTGTAGAGTTGCTACAGAGATTTCACTAGCTTCTGCAATTTTTGAGATAGGGATATTTGATATACTTTCACATCGTTTAATAACAAATGCAACACATCCTGCAGCAAGACTTGGTGGCATATTTTCTTGAGAAAGTCCAGATTCATCTGCTTTTTCTGCAATACGCTTGCAAAGCATAAACAGATGTTCCATCTGATTTCTTGGAATAGCTAGACGACTGAGAGGTAGTTGAATATACTCAATAGCTTTAGTACTTGATTGACTTGGTTTATTAGACGATGCGTTATTAAGGAGCCCTTTCTGTCTGGCAAGTGCCATAACTTCTTGCATTTGTTTAAGTGCTTTAGTGAAAGTAGCAGAGTTAAGACCGAAGATTTCAGCAATTTCTTTAGGTTTTCGTGGAGATCCTGTTTGTTTTAGACTCATATATAGACAAGCAGATAGTAATGCATCGCGACTTAGACCTTGGCGTCCTCCAATATCCTGTAGAGTAGTATATAGATTTTTAGTCTCCTCAATAATAGAATTATTAATTCCAGAATTTAATCCAATTAATGAAAGACGCTCACAAGTTTGAATAAAAGATCGTTCCTTATATGGTACAGTATTCCAAGAATGATATTTTCGTACACGATACATAGCTTTAGCAGTACCTGCTCCTCCAAGAATAACAGTACCAAGAGATGCTTCAGGCAAACGAGGATCCTGTGGAGCACCTACTCGTGTTGGATCCCCACCGCGATCATCTTGAGAGAAGTATCTATATTCAGCGCTATTATCAAAAGGTCTACTTACAACGTATCCGCATTGTTTGCAAGTAATTAATTCAGAAACATCAAGGCAATCGCTATTAAAACAATGAGGGCAAGTATCAGAATCTAGATTATTAAATTTATTAGATTCGGAGTCATCATTATCCCAACTATCAAAGGATTCAAGTTCTTTGAGAGATGGAAGTGTAGTATGTAATTTAAAGAGTGATTCCATTTTTGCCCTATATATATTTTTAGGATTGGAAATCAATTTTTTAACGCATTTAGCTTTTTAAGAAAATAATCTATTTATGGATTATTTTAGTTTTAAAATTCTTCTTTGAAGATTCTATATCCCTTTTAAGAGTTTCATCCTTTATAGTATGACCATAAAATTGACCATATGCATCATGTTTTAAGTTTAAGAGTTCATTTGGAACAGTTTCTTGATCAAGCATAAAATATGTATAGTTTTCACCAACTGCATATGGATATGGAACAACTGAATTACCAACAGGTGAATAATATTCTTTTATATCTTCATTATCTCTTGTCTCAAATGAATATATTTTATTCCCTATATAAATATATTTCCCTTTTCCTGTACAAATAAGTATTGAATTACCTGGATACATTCCTTTTCGTGCTGCTGCTTTATCTTTTAAATTATTATCACCAATAAATATTTTTTTAAAAGGAATATCAAGTATTTTTTTATCACGTATATATGAATCATTATTATTATAAAGTTGTTTATAGGCTTCAATATGATTACTAAATACATCTACAGCAAATGGTTCTGAGCCATTATCAAGTATTTTATAAGTTTGTACACCCTTCTTTTTTAAAGTAATATTATTAGATTTAATAATCCATTTATAAATACCTTTTTTATCGGGAGTACTAATATAATCTTTTCCATCATTACCTTTTTTAGTTAACCCTTTACAGTCTTTTGCATGATAGGCTGGACTTTTACGAGTTTGATATTTTTTAGTTTTAATTTCAATACAAGGCATTTGTTTATTAATATTGAATAAAATATTAATAATAAAATTATTTTTGTAAGGTTTTTCTCAAAAAGCCTAATAGGGGATGAGTTTCTTGTCAAGTCTAACAAACACTGCAAATAATGCAGTTGTGCCACCAAAAAATAATTCAGCACCGCAACAAGGTTCTGAGAAAAGGAGTTCAATCCTTCCGAGTATGGTTCCATCAGGAATTGGATTCTTTGGATCACCTTATAAACCTGCTGATGCAATGATGACACCGCCACAAATTGGAGTTCAAGTCGGTGATTCAATGGGAGATGTTATTAATGCAGTAAAAGGTGTAGGATTTTATTCAGATCAAATTGGTTTTGGAGCTCCATCAACTGGATTAACACAAGGAATGCCTTTAGCACCTTTAGGAGTTAATTATTTTATGAAAACTGGAATGAAATGTTCTAATGGTGCTGATATGTGGCAATATGTACAAGGTATAACACAAGGAGATGCTTTAGGAGAAAAAATTAAAATGGTTATGGCTGAAATGGGTCTACCACCTTTAAAGGGTTTAGCACCAGGAATGATTGAAGATGCAGAAAATGCATTAGATCCACAACCATTATTAAATGCATTATTTGGATCGGGTTATCCTCAATGTAAACAAGTTACTCTTCCTGTTGGAGATGGATATGGTCGTATAATGGATCCTGATACAAACGAGGTATGGATTGATGATCCAGATTCAGCTGTAAATAATGGTGGAGGATATGTTCAGACAAAATGGGTTCAAGATACTGATAGACAGGGTAATCCTATTAATTTAGATAGAGATATATGGGTAGCAACACCTAAAACATATAATGCAGATGGAACTCCTGCTACATCAGCTACAACAGAGGCATTTCAAAATATTATGACAAAACCAGCTACATTAGCTGTAGTTGGAATATTATGTATAATGGCATTTGGTATGATTAAAAAATAGACTAGCCTTTTTAGAAAAAAGGCTCCAAAAACATAATTTTAAGAAAAAATCTGCAAAAACCGCAACCTATAAGGGATATTATAATTATAATAGTTATTAACTAATTAAATTATAGTATTAAGAATATATTAAGTAAAGGGGTTAGGGGAAGCTAAGCACTCGCTTGTCCGAGTGCGCAGGGACATTAGTTATACTAAAGTTCATCGGTCCCCTTATTGGACCATTTTGTATGCATAGTATGCACTTACACCACCTAGTAATTGTGAGAATACATAGGAGAATAGATCAGCAGGCTTTAGTGCACCATTCATATACATAGCAAGAGATACTGCAGGGTTTACATGACCACCACTTACATTAGCAATTAAGAAGATCACTAATGCTAGTGCAGCACCAATTACAAGTGGATTACCACCACTTGCAAAGATAGATAAGATAAAAAAGAATGTACCAACAAATTCAGCTACATATGAAGCTCCTGAGATGCGCATTTTAGTTCTAATTATCTATATCAAAAAAGAATAACTGAAATAGTCTGCCATTTTGTAAATTAGTTCCAAAATAACACGATGCAGCGTGTATCATTTTAGAATCAAAAAGAACAATACGATTATATACATTCCCAACAGTATCGATCATTTCAAACTCCGTAGAGTCTAAGAAACCATTTTTGAAAATTATAGAAGTATTATCTGCAGTTGGTTTCATAGTTTTAGTATGTTTTGAACGATAGAATGAAGTTCCAGTATTAGGAGGTGCATCTGGTGTCAAAAATAATACACCAGCATATTGTTGAGAATCATTATGATATACTATTTGATCACCTGCTACACATATTTGAAAACATCCATTTGTACCATAATTATCCCAGTTTTTAATTTTAACTCCTAGAATACGTTCAAAATCTTCTTTAATACCATTAAATCTATAACAATTATCAGTACGTTTACCTTTATGATATTCTTTATGTTCATTATAGGTTAAACTAAGGGCAAAATTTCTAACAGAATCAGGGTTTTGATAAAAATTATCAATTACAATAAATGAAGGGGGGCTAGTTTTAGAAGAAATACGTGCATCTAGAATATTATATCCATTATTTGAAATGTTATGTTGCTCAGCGAATTTTTTAATTAAAGATTCAATTGACATATTTTCAGGTAAAACTACTTCATTCTTAACAGCAATTGATTTTTGTTCAATATTAGCGGTAGTAGTCGCAGTAGTGGTAGCAGGAGCAGTAACAGGAGTTACAGTAGGAGTTACAGTAGGAGTTACAGTAGGAGTTACAGTAGGAGTTATAGTAGGAGCAGGAGCAGGAGAAGCAGATGTTTGTTCATTAACAATAACAATAGGTAATTCAGATGCACCAGATGAATTTACAGAAAAAATAGTATGCCATTGATTATTAATTTCCATTTGAATATCAGCATATTGACCTTTAGGAAATTTAACTCTCCAACCACATAAAATAACATTATTCCGATTATAAAAATTAGATACATCTTTTCTAGGAATTACTTCTACATCACCAATAGTATTTCCATATTTAACACGAAGTGGGCAAATACCATATGTTTCGTGAAATGACCAGCCTCTAATATAAGTAAAATTAGAAAAATTAATAGATTCATCAATATATCCTTTTACATTATTATGTAATGTTTTATGCATTATATTTATAGTATAATTATAATCAATTCTTTATATTGCTAGATTTAAGAATTTCGAATGAGTTTTTGTTGAGTAATTAGACGTGACCCAAGATTCATAGTTTCAAGTTCTTGTAGTAACAGTTTAGTTGCATATGGGATATTAATATGTCCAAAGTTTGTAGTATTACCACAACCTTTACAGGACCAAATACCCTGTTCAGGATTAGCAACAGCAAGAAGCCCACAATCTTTACAGGAATAACAAGAGAATTGATCAGAGCATTCCATTAGACGTTCTTTAGTAAATTCAGCCATACCGTGTGCAACAACACAATCACGTTCCATTTCTCCAAAACGTAGACCACCTTCACGTGCACGACCTTCTGCTGGTTGACGTGTAAGCATAACAAGTGGCCCTGATGCACGTGAATGTTGTTTATCTGCAGCACAGTGACGTAGACGCTGATAATAACAAGGTCCAATAAAGATGCTTGTTTCCATCATACGCCCAGTGTATCCATTATACATAATTTCATTACCATATGGTTCCATTCCATAATTGTCACGTAGAATTGTAGCTAGATCTTCTACAGTTGTAGCATTAAAAGGGGAACCATCTCCAAGACATCCAGTCATACAACCAATCTTAGATAGCAGAGTTTCCATTAATTGTGCAATAGTCATACGTGACGGAATACAATGGGGATTGATGATAATATCAGGCACAATACCAGTAGAAGTTTGTGGCATATCTTCAGGATTGAGAATCATACCCATAGTACCTTTTTGCCCGTGTCGTGAAGAGAATTTATCACCAATTTCAGGTACACGATCTTGACGCATTCTGATTTTAACAAATGAGTATCCTTCTCCATTGCGATTTTTATAGATTTTATCTACATAGCCGCTTTCATTATTACGTGGCATTTTACTTACATCACGTTGTTTTTTAGCACCAATAGGTAGTACAGTACCAGTTGCTACACGTAGTGGGACTACTTTACCAATAAGTACATCATCTGGAGTAACATATTGATTTAGAGGTACAAAGCCATCATCAGCAAGTTTATCATAGTCTGCATTTTTCATATGTTTAGTTTCAGTAGGATCAGGTTTACAGAATTTTTCTTCTTCGCCACTGCTTTGATTTTTTCTCTCCTCATCTTTGTATGTTCGATAGAAGATTGAACGGAAACGACCACGATCAAGTGATGCACGATTAATCATATTAGAATCTTCTTGATTATAACCAGTATATGTCATAATAGCAACAACAATATTTTGCCCAGCAGGTAGTTTTTGTGCTCCATAGAATTTACTCATATAAGGAGATACCATTGGAATTTCAGGATAACATAGAATATGACTCATAGCATCAAATCGTTCGCGGAAATTGAGAGCATATACACCCATAGCTTGTTTACCCATAGCACTTTGATAGGCATTACGTGGTGATTGATTATGATCTGGAAATGGAATACAAGATGCAGTAGTGCCAAGAATCATAGATGGGTGAATTTCACAATGTGTTCGTGAAGAATCATTAATTGCTTCATCATAATTCATAGCAATATAAGCGCCTTCTGTTTCACCTGCATCAAGATATTCAAATAGATGGCGTTCATTGGGTGTGGACCACATTAGAAGTTGATTCCAATCTTTAATATTAAGGATTTGTTGTTTTAGCTCACCAGATTTATCGTTGGCAATTTCTTTAAGAGTTGGTGCATAATATACAGGGCGCATAATACGTCCAGCTTCAGTTGTAATCCAAAGTTCTTTGAACGCATTTTTCCATACAATACCAGTATGAATATGAATTTGTCCTGAACGTTTAGCTTTACGTAGAATATCAACCATATTAGGTGCATCTTTATTCATAATCATTCCAATCCAGGAACCATTTAGGAATACTCGTGTTTCACTATGTTTAATAGAATTATTCGCATCGCGCAATAGAATCATTTTATTAAGGTTATGAATAAATGAGAATACAGTAATTGGTGAACTAAAGATACTAATCATTGAAGTAGAAGCCATATTTTTAATTACACCTACACCGTGACCTTCTGGTGTTTCACAAGGACATACATAACCCCATTGTGTATTATGTTGTTTACGAGGTGCAATTAGTTTACCTGTTTTTTCAATTGGTGTAGAAATGCGGCGTAAGTGTGAGATAGAAGCCATATAATTTAGACGATTGAGTACTTGTGAAACACCAATCTTAGATGGCCCACCAATTTTACCACTTCCAAAATTACCAGTAGCAAGTGAAGATTTAAGTGCTACATCCAGAATAGTAGATTTAATAATTTTATTAATGTTATTAATATTAACAATTTCAGTCCAATTGCCAGTTGCTTTCCAGGAGCCACTATGAATTTCTTTGGAAAGTGCTGCTTTCATATCTTTAACCATACGATTATTATATGTTTTACGGAAAAGATCAGCTAATAGGAATCCAGGAATATCAACACGTTTATTGGGATATGCATCACGATCATCAGTAGGAATACGCTGTGTAGATGTCCATAGAACTTTTCGTGTCATATGTGCTAGGAAGCACGCCTTTTCATAATTCATTTCAGAACCACCAATGTGAGGGAATAGTTCTTCACCAAGAATATCTTGTACATTAGTTTGCTTTTGAGATTTTACTGACCACGCATTTGTATGCTGAGAAAGCCAAGATAGAGCTTCTTCTTGTGTTTTTACAACAGATCCTTCATCAATACTTTCTTTAAGTACAGGATCATATAGTGTGTCATTATCGCCGATAATTAGATCATATGCATCTTTATCAGCAATAACACCAAGTGCGCGGAATAGAATAAAGAGAGGAATATCTGTTTTAAAACGTGGCACTGCAACACGAAGCATTGTAATAAGTTGATTTTTAGGATGATATACAATTTTGATAGCATTTGATTTAGGAACTTGATCATTATCAGGCCCAATACATTTAATTTCAACAACTTCCATTTCTTTAGCATTACCGCGTCCATTACGGAAAACAAATGGGCGATTTTCGGACATACGTTCCATTGAAATCATTGCACGTTCACCACCTTGAATAATAAAGTATCCACCTACATCTTCAGCACATTCGCCAAGTTTAGAAGGGTGTACGTGTTTTTGATCGTGAAGTAGACAGTATTTTGATCCAACCATTACAGGTACTTTACCAAGATGTACATTTGGAAAGATACGTACATTTGATTCACGAATACTATTTCGATTATGATCAATAAATGTAGTTGTTACTTTTACATCAACATTTAGTGGAGATGCATATGTTAGATTGCGTAGACGTGCATCATTGGGAAGCATAGGATGAATAGCTCCATTATTTTCGAAAATAGTTGGTTTACGAATTGAGATTTTTTCAAATTCTAGAGATACCTCATATTCGTGTTGTACTTTTTTACTATTTCCATTATTTGAATCTGAATTATTACTACCCATAAGTGCATTTGCAGCAGTTGTAGACAGTCCAGTAGCAGTTGCTAATGCAGATCGTGGGCCAGCCAGAGGAATTTCCGGCGAGCCAAAGGACATAATAGGATTGGCCATATGAATAATTTCAGGAATATCTACTTCCATAAACTGATTGAATGATTCAATCTGATGACAAATAATTTGTTTTCCATCAGATTGAGAAATAAAAGTCTCCAGAATATGGCGATAACTTGGAATAAGTTCGTTTTCAGAAGTCATTTTGACGTTTAATACACCAAATATAAATCAAAGGTGATAATCAATTTTTAAATTCACGACGCCCGTGTCAATATTATTCTGTATATATATCATTTCATTTTAAGTTCTGTACTAATATTAATAAGCATAATGGCTGACTCTTCAATTAAAACGTTTACATTTTCAAAGGAGGCAATGATGGGTGGTAAATTTAAAAAATCTCGTGGGACAAGAAAAAATATACAAGATGGTGGTAATCAAAATAATTCATTACCACAAGGAGTTTCTCCTAGTATTATGAAAATTGATGGGATAGATAATTCATTACTTGCGTCTAGAGCAGCCCCAGTAATATCTGTACCAACTACTATTGTAGCGCAGACATATGATATTAAACCAGTACCATCTACTATTCCAAATATACCTGCACAACTACAAAATATACAGCAATCGCAACAATCACATCAAGTACAACAACAACAAGCTGGTGGCAGTGATTCATCTAGTTCAAGTACAAGTAAAAGTATAAAAGTAGAATTAAGAAAACATCATACACAAAAGAAGGTTCATTTAAATCCTAAAACATCTGAAGAACCTAAACATATGCATACAAAAGAGAAAACAAGAAAAGCTAAAAAGGTAACGTTAGGGATTAAGGCATTACATAAACGTATGACACGTGCTAAGAAACTTCGCGATATCATCAAAAAAATGACATATGGAGAACTTAAAGAAGAATTAATTAAAAAGAAATTAATAAAACCAACAAGTAAAGCGCCTGAATCTGTTCTAAGACAGATTGCAATCGATTCAAATATTGTTGCTAAAAAAGCCCTATAATTTTGATATATATATAATCTAAATATTATTAGAATTATAGTTATAGATATATAATGGAAATAACAACAATCCTAGGAATTATATATTTTATTGGAGTTATTATATTATGTGAATATATTTATTGGTATAAATATGTACCTAATA